>Ga0102875_1000025_pt1 | contig 76299 bp, 62 predicted proteins | sample Colrivmet1547B02_FD_78185 | JGI IMG/M metagenome (GOLD analysis project Ga0102875, IMG submission 78185) | Estuarine microbial communities from the Columbia River estuary - metaG 1547B-02 | ecosystem: Environmental > Aquatic > Marine > Intertidal zone > Estuary | place: USA: Columbia River... | reverse complement strand
TATTTGGATTAACCAATAAGTTCATTTGCCTTTCGGCAGATTTCATTTCTGATGCAGCAATTTTGCAAGTTTCTAAAATAGAATCTTGAGCATTTACAGCTATAAAACTAAATAAAAACAGGATTAATAATGTGTTTTTCATGATGCTATTATTTCATGCTAAATTAAATAATTATACAATAGCTATAAGTTAATTTTCAAAATACATTCAATGTTTCTATAAAAAAAAGAGCCCAAAAAATTAATTTTGGACTCTTTGAATAATTATAATTTTGAGAATTACAGCATTCCAGGAAATAAAATTCTATAATTGTATAGATTTACACCTTTTAAATTAGAACCATATTTTGCATTTATAGCTTCAATAAAACTATTTGCAATTAAAGCATAACCTCTAGGCGATGGATGCACCCCATCTGTTGAAAATCCACCTCCAGTTATAAAAGTATTGGTAACGTTGTAACCATTTGCAGAAATACCACCACTTGCGATTAATGTCATTAATGAATTTGCATTAACAAACGCCAATCCTTTTGCTTCAGCTGCAGTTTTTATGGTAACATTATAGTTGTCAGTAGCTGTTTTTAATTCGGCTATTTCAGTAGGAACTAAAATATGTTTGTCCTGTAAGGGGAATGTAATCCCAAATTTATTTAGTGGGGCAGAAGGCGCAACTCCAAGTCCAGAATCCGAGGCTGTTGGTGCAGCACCAATAGCCGATTGAGTAGTTAAAAGAACTAAATCAGTTGGTTTTGCTTGACGTGCTTGACCAAAAATAGCTCCGTAAACAGAAGCAACTCCAGCTCCAAGTGAAGGAGTAAAAGCAGCTGTAAGTTGTGCTGACAAATTAGTCAACGATTCGTCTTTAATTAATAATGGATTAGCTGTGGTTGTTGACAATAAATTAATTCTTCCCGTACCTCCAACAGCATCTAAAGCAGCTTTTAAAGGCCCGTATAATTGAGTATTTAATGCATTTATAGTAGCGTCACCAACTGCAGAATTACCTCCTCCTAAAACAGATGAGGTTAACGGGTTGTGAGGAACAGTTGTAAAGAAAGGAACTGTATTTACGTATGGAATATTAGCTACTACTCCTTTAGCACATACTGAAGTCATAGAGTTGACTAATGTGTTGTAAGTAGCATCAAAACCAACTCCTGCAGGACCTGTTGATGGAGTAATTGGATTAGTTCCGTCACCACCAGTTGTTGCATAACCTAAAACATCATTGTTTCCAATCCAAAGTGAAAAGAACGTAGGTGCTTGACTCATTGCATAAGCAAGTACAGAAGTAGTTGCGTTAGGAGCAAAACGAACATAGTAAGGGTTAGCAGTACCTGCTGCTATTCCGGCAGCACTTCCGTAACTAGGAGATAATAAGTGAAAACTTTTAGCTCCTGGAACGCCACAGTTATTATAAGGTCCTGCTGCAACAACCGCAGGATTTAGAATTTCTGTAGAGGGAATTCCAGTTACCGGAGCAGGACCTGCACCATTAAAATAAAATCGTGGACCAGCGAATTGTGTTCCGTTTATTTTAAATCCACCAATATTATCAGCCATAAATGGAATCTTAAATGCACCACCACCTACTAATGCAAATTGTTCTGCCATAATATTGGCATAAGAAACTTTTTGTCCATCAATAAATAATGCATTATCTGAGTAACCTGCAGTTAATGAATTTCCTAAAGCAACGAATTTAGAAAAATCTGCGGAACCTGAAGTCAAGGGTAATCCATTAGATGAATTAGTAACGATTGTTTCATCTTCATTATTACAAGCTACAAAGGTTAAAGCAACCAATATTAGCCATTTGAAATTTTTTATCATGATCTTTATATTTTTATATTAATAATAATTATGGTTTAATAGTCCAAGAAGCAAAAATTTGTTGACCTATTAATCCAGCACCTAAAACTTGGAAGTATTCTCTTCCTCCTAGGTTAGCAGCACCAATTTTGAATGCAGATTTCATACTTGGAACATTATAGGTTACTTGAGCATCAATCACAGTAGCTTCAGGAATAACTCCATCAACCATGGTTGATTGCCATAAATATTCACTATTCCATCTTCCGCTCAAATTAAAACCAAAGTTTTTGAATAAATTTTCGTTTCCAATTGAAGCTTTAGCTCTGTGTTTTGGGGTATTGAAACTAGCCTCGAAACCGGGGTCGTTTGAATTTGAATTGTCAAAACTAAATTGTGCATAGTTATAACTTACACCCACTTCAAAATCTCTAATAACTTTTCTTGAAAGACCAAGTCCGAAACCAAACGATTTGATCTCAACATCGGTGTTGGCATACAGTTGATAAACTCTGTAGTCTCCACTTCGAATAGCAGCCAATGATTGAAAACCTGGATTAGCAGGATTTGGTGTAGGATTTGGAGCATCTTGAGCTATCCCATAATAAGGTGCTAAAACATTTACATTTCCAATAAAGTTATTATATACATTATAATATCCGTTTACATCGATTGAAGTTTTACCTAATACTGATCGATATCCTAATTCGAATGCTTTTACCTCTTCAGGCTTAACATAGTTTAAATTAGTTTTTTTGAATTTTGAAGGATCTCCAGTTGCAACAGATGTTGCAGTATAGGAGTTATTATAAGCGTTTAATCCAGTCATTACAACTGTGTTTGTACCAAGAATACTTTGCCCAAAAGCAGAAATTTGTCCGCTTCCATTTATATTGTTTCCTCTTACTTCAGAATATCTTGTTAAGTTGTCTGGAGCTGATCCAAGTAATATTGCACTACCTACGTTAAAACCAATATATTGATCTTGAGTAGATGGGTTTCTAAAACCGGTTTGGAAAGAAGCTCTTAAATTGTGTTGTTTTTTATCGCCAGCAGAATAAACTGCAGAGATTCTTGGGGAATAATTACCCTCAAAGTTTTTAGATTTGTCATAACGAATAGATCCTGAAAGTTTTAAACGGTCATCCATTACTTTTTTGGTCAATTGCGTGTAAGCACCATATTCGTTGTATAAAATTGGACCATTTGCATCAGTATAAATTCTTCCATGAGAATTTAATTCATATAATCTAAAAGATCCACCAACTTGAATTTCAGCAAATTTAATTACATCTTTCAAGTTATAGTTGGCATCAGAATGATAAATTCTAGAGTTATCAACTAATTTAGATCCTGAAAGCACATCAGCTTCAGCGGTTACTTTGTCAAAAGCTGCTTTGAATTCAGGTGAGCCAGCAGCAAATCGAGTTCCTCTAGGAGCACTTGGATTATTTGGGTCAATGTTAGGAGTCAATCCCAATCCTGCAGGAGAAATGTTATAATCGGCAAAATTTCTAGCAGCTGCATGAGCTTGTGCAGGTGTTTGTCCTAATAACAAAGTTGATCTTGCATAGGCAGTTCCGTAATCTGTAAACCAGTTTGTATCAGATTTTGCTAGCCTATTGATATTTATGGCTGTAAAAGTCATGTCATAAGAATCCCCACCGTCTTCAGTAGTAGTGTATCCTCTTACGAAGAAGTTTTTCCCTTTAAATTCTAATTTATGTTGTTGCATAAAAAAGTTATTTAAGTAATATCTGTTAGCTCCTTGATATACTGCATTTCCATAACCAAATTTACTTTGCCAGATAACTTCTAGATTTTCATTTCCAAAAGGTCTTAAATGCATAGAGAAGTCCAGTTTCGTATTTGAAGCTTTGTTGTCTGTTAAATCGATCTCTTTGTAACCAGTTCTTGAAACCTTATCAATTGGCAAAGTTGGTGCATTTATTACAGTAGCAGCCTCGTCACCATAAACGTTAATCCCATCGTAACCATAATGGCTTCTGTCTCTACCGGAAACGGTTTTGTCGTCATAATTGGTAGCGTACCAATCAGTACCTTTCATGAAAGTAAAATTTGCTTTAGCAGCAAAATAGTTATTGAATTTATGAGCTACTCTCACGCCATAATCTGAAAAACTATTTACACCTGCCGCTTGTTGACTTGTTTGCCCGTATTTTACATAGCCGTTTACTCCTTCGCTAGTGAATGGGTTTTTACTATTCATAAATAATATTCCATTGAAAGCATTTGATCCGTACAATGCAGAAGACGCTCCAGGTAATAATTCTACACTTTGAACATCGATTTCTGAAATTCCAATCATGTTTCCTAACACGAAGTTTAGTAGCGGAGAAGAGTTGTCCATTCCATCCACTAATTGCATAAATCTAACGTTAGCAACAGTTGCAAATCCTCTCGTGTTGATTGATTTAAATGTTAAACTACTTGTATTCATTTGAACCTCTTTCAAGTTTTCTAAACCGTCGTAGTAAGAAGGGGAAGCTGTTTTTTTAATGTCTTTTAGCCCCATTCTTTCGATTGTAACTGGCGATTGTAAAACTTTTTCAGGAGTTCTAGAAGCAGAGACTACAACCTCGTCCAGTAAATTGTTTTTAATTGAATCTGAAACTACTTTTTGTGCAAACGATATGCTGCAAAAAAACAGTGTCAAAATAAGTAAGTGTTTTTTCATTGTGGTTTAAAATTTGTTTGTTAGTGTAGCTAAATTAGTATTTATTTTCAAATTATTAAATAACACCCAAATAATTTTGAAATTTAATAGATTGACGTTGTTTATTTTGCCAAATAATCAAATTAAATCTTTAAATTTTTCACATCGTTTTTATTTAATCTGTTAATTTTATGTTACAAAGACTTTTAATTTTAACATTTCATTATGAAATTCATAAAAATTCACCTAAATAATATAAATAAAAAAAGCGCTCCAATTTTGAGCGCTTTTTTTATTTTATTTTTACTATTTTACTCTACCGTAACAGATTTTGCCAAATTACGTGGTTGGTCAACATTACAATCTCTCATTACCGCAATATGATAAGACAATAATTGCAAAGGAATTGTAGTAATTAATGGGGATAATGCATCGGCAGTTTCTGGAATTTCAATCACATAATCTGCTAAATCGCGAACTTGTGTATCGCCTTTGGTTACAATTGCAATTATTTTTCCACTTCTTGATTTTATCTCTTGAATGTTACTCACCACTTTGTCATAATGGCCCAATTTTGGAGCAATTACTACAACAGGCATGTGTTCATCAATTAAAGCAATTGGCCCGTGTTTCATTTCAGCTGCTGGATATCCTTCAGCGTGAATGTAGGAAATCTCTTTTAACTTTAATGCCCCTTCTAAGGCTACTGGAAAATTATACCCTCTACCTAAATACAAACAATTGTGTGAGTTTTTAAATGTTGCAGCTATTTCTTTCGCTTTATCGTTGGTTTGAAGCGCCTCCAACACTTTTTCAGGAATTAATTCCAATTCTTGCAAGTACCTGTGAAAATCAGAATTAGCCATGGTTCCTTTTGCTTTTGCTATTCTCAATGCAATCATGGTTAAAACAGTAATTTGTGTGGTAAATGCTTTGGTAGATGCTACGCCAATTTCTGGCCCTGCATGAGTGTAAGCACCTGCATGAGTTTCTCTCGAAATAGAAGAACCTACTACATTACAAACTCCAAATACAAAAGCGCCTCTTTCTTTTGCTAATTTAATTGCTGCTAGAGTATCGGCAGTTTCTCCTGATTGAGAAATTGCTATAACCACATCGCCTTTATTAATAATAGGATTTCTATATCTGAATTCTGAAGCATATTCAACTTCAACAGGGATTCTAGTAAATTCTTCAATTACATATTCTGCAACTAATCCTGCGTGCCATGAAGTTCCACAAGCTACAATTAGAATTCTATTTGCATTGACGAATCTTTCGATATTATCTTCAATTCCTGCCATTTGAATCAAACCCGAATTGGCATGTAAACGTCCTCGATACGTATCTTTAATTACACTTGGTTGTTCAAAAATTTCTTTCAACATAAAGTGGTCGTATCCTCCTTTTTCGATTTGCTCTAAATTCATTTGCAATTCTTGAACATACGGATCGACTAGAGAATCGTCTTTTATTTTTCTTATTTTTAGAGGTTTATCCATTCTCACAATTGCCATTTCTTCATCCTCAAGGTAAATAGCATTTGAGGTATATTCAATAAACGGCGAAGCGTCAGAGGCAATAAAATACTCGTTTTCACCCACACCAATTGCTAACGGACTTCCTAAACGAGCCACAATTATTTCATTAGGTTTTTGTTTGTCAAACACACAAATTGCATAAGCACCAACCACCTGGTTTAAGGCTATTTGAACTGCTTTTCCTAATTTTAAATTGTCTTTCTTTTGAACGTCTTCAATAAGGTTTACCAAAACTTCAGTATCGGTATCTGAGTGAAAAACATAACCTCGTTTAATTAGCTCTTTTTTTAAAGGAGCATAGTTTTCAATAATTCCATTATGAATAATTACGAGGTTACCTGAATTTGAAACATGTGGATGAGAATTCACATCGTTTGGAACCCCGTGAGTTGCCCATCGAGTGTGTCCCATTCCAATTGTACCATTAGTAGTGATATTAGTTGTACACAGCTCTTCTAAATCAGAAACTTTACCTTTTGTTTTACACACTTTTAGATTTTTTCCATCAAAAAGCATTACTCCAGCGCTATCGTATCCTCTATATTCCAGTCTTTTTAATCCTTTGATTACAATAGGAAAGGCTTCTCTATGTCCAATATAACCTACAATTCCGCACATATGTTTTTATTTTGGTAGTGTTATTAATCAGGTTTAGTATAGTATATTTCCAGTTTTAATCTCTTGGCATAATTAGGATCAGTTACTGGAATATTGTTTCCAAATAAAACGGTTCCAAGAGGATTAAATACGGCTGCCGATGGATATTTATTAAACGGATTTGCTACTGGCACTGAATTTTTAAGCTTAGCATTGGAAGTAAAACCAATAGATTCTGTAACTACTAATCCTAATCTAACATTGGTTGAATCGTTGCTGATTAAATTCATCATGTGATTGGTAAGTCGGATTTTATATTTTATACCTCGTTTATCATATGAAGATGTCGCAGCGGTTTTTTCTATAATTCCACCATGAACATATTTATTATTTTTAGAAATTGAGGCAACTGAATAATCGACATAATAATCTAGTATAGGACGATGATTATTTAAATCATACAGATAAATTCTGTTTGGCTCTAATGCCCCGGTCATTTTGTCTTTATCGATATAAAAAGTAATATTGGCATCGTTAACTAATAATTTCTTTTTGTCAGCAGGATGTCTCAAATCTTCCAATTCGTCAGGAATTTGATTAGGACCAGTAACAAATGCCCCTGTTGTATTATTCCAACCCTTAACATCAAGATCGCCGAAAAGTTTAATTATTGCCATTGACCCTTCGCCGCCTTTCGGAAACAAGTTATAGGCTCCAGTAGTTGCATTGGAATTGGACGCCATTCCAGAAGTGTATCCTGAGGAATAATCATTTTCTAATAAATTCACCGAATTTCCTCCTAAACTAATTCCAAATTTCTTTTCTTTTCTAGTAACTCCAGTTGAACTAGTTACTTCTACAGTATAGGTAACAATTATTTTTGCTTGTTTAAAGTTTAACAAAGCCATAGTTCCTTGGTTAAGGGAGCTATTTGATGCATCAGCTTTAAAATACAATCCTCGAAAATAGTCTTTAAATATGGAGTTATTAAAAAATTTCCCAGTAGCTGCAGCTCCAAACAATTTATCTTGAAAGAAGTTATTTCTTAGTTTTAATCGCATTCCGGGTGCCGATCTTGTATCAACAACTTGAACGCCGTCTACGGTTTTATAGGTTTTAATTTCTGCAGAACTATACATAAATTCTTCATTTTGAGCTAAATCAGCATCGTCATTTAAACGAACAGGATTTTTATAGGCATCAAAAATGGCAGTTTCACCTGAATAATATCGTTGAACATCTAAAAAGTTAAGCGATGCGTCAAGATCTCGTAAAGTGTAATTATTTTCGTAAACGCTTAATTTAAACTTATTAAATACTTTTTTATCATTTACAACACTAAATCCTTGAATAGAATCTAATTCATAAGTGCTATCACCCGTGGTAGCGTCTTTAGAAATTAAACGACTAAAGTAAGGCAATGAAAGCTCTACTTTTGTAACTATAGGATTGGTTCCAATAGTTTGATTTACAGTATCTAATAAAACTTGAAAGACCACACTCCCTTTCGTTTTTCCAAAGAATGGATTATTATAGTATCCTAAAGAATTTATCGGTTGATTGCTTGTTTCAACTTGACCTAATGAGGTGTTATAAGCTAAGATGGTTTTGGTATCATCTTTAATTAGTCCAAAATGATCATCTCCTATTACGTCCGATCCGATTTCATTAAAATCTTTGTCGCAAGCGGTAAAAAAAGCAACGATACTAACTAAAATAAGTAATTTATAAATGGATTTATTTTGCATATATATTTTAAAATAATATTATTAAACTAAATTCTTATAGAAGTTAGTGTATACTTCGGCGAATTTATCTTTCGAGGTGAAAGGTAAAAAAGGTTTTTCTGAAGTTTCTATAAATTTTGTTAAACTTGGAGACAGGTTTTCCGAAGCAATTATTATTCCATCAGAATGATTTAGCGTTGCCAAGATAATATTTTCATAATCAGGCGTTTCTAAATTTGAAATCGAAGCTTCAGGAACGCCATCAAATTTAACTTTGTTAATCATTTCAAGGTTTAAACTACCTTCAAACGACTGACTGTAAACCGAAGTAATGATTTTGGTTTCAGAAAATAAAGCTTCATCTTTATAATAATGTTTTAAATAGATAGGTAACATTGCAGCCATCCATCCGTGTACATGGATAATATCGGGAACCCAATTTAACTTTTTAACCGTTTCAACTACACCTTTTGCAAAAAATATGGCGCGCTCATCGTTATCTGGAAATAAAGTACCTTCCTCATCTGTAAAAGTAGCTTTACGTTTAAAATATTCATCGTTATCGATAAAATAAACCTGAATTCTCTCTTTAGGAATAGATGCTACCTTAATTATTAAAGGCATATCCAAATCATTAACCACTAAATTCATCCCCGACAATCTAATTACTTCGTGCAATTGATGTCTTCTCTCATTAATATTACCATATCTAGGCATGAAAATTCTAATCTGTCCGCCTTGATCGTTTACCATTTTTGGCACGTCGTAAGACATTAGAGAAACCTCGTTTTCAGCTAAGTAGGGCACTACTTCAGATGATACATACAATATCCTCTTATCTTCCATATTAAAATTCAGTATTACTTTTGTAAATAAAAAACATGCAAATTTACAAAAATTTATGCAGTTAATAACTAAAATCTTAAGTTTGCACAATATTTCAATAAAACATCATGCTCCTTTTCGAGACACAACTAGCTTTAATAGAGCATTTAAAAGTAATTTCCAATTCAAAAACGACCCTTGGTTTTGTTCCTACAATGGGCGCTTTACACCAAGGTCATTTATCGCTAGTAGAAATGTCGTTGCAAAATAACGAACTAACTATTGTGAGTATTTTTGTCAATCCAACCCAATTTAACAATCCCGAAGATTTAGAAAAATATCCTCGAAATTTAGAAAGCGATATTGCAAAACTTCAAACTATAAGTAACAATGTAATTGTTTATGCGCCAACAGTTGACGATATTTATGAAGGAAATACAACGGCTAAATCTTTTTATTTTGATGGATTAGAAAATCAAATGGAAGGCAAATTTAGACCTGGACATTTTGAAGGAGTTGGAACAATTGTAAAAAGATTATTCGAAATAGTTAAACCTACCAATGCCTATTTTGGTGAAAAAGATTTCCAACAGTTACAAATCATCAAAAAATTAGTTGAAAAAGAAAATTTCTCGATAAATATAGTCGAATGCACCATTTTTAGAGAAGTAAACGGACTTGCAATGAGCTCTAGAAATGAAAGGCTTTCGCCAAATGATAGAAATGCAGCTGCAATTATCTACAAAACTTTATTGGAAGTCAAACATAAATTTTCATCAGAATCATTGTCGGAAATAGCACTTTGGGTGAACCATGTTTTTGAAAACCAACCCGATTTTAAATTGGATTATTTCGAAATTGCCGATGAAACTACTTTGTTGACCAGTGAAACTAAAAATCCTAACCAAAAATACCGCGCCTTTATTGCAGTTTTTGTTAACAATATCCGATTGATAGATACCATTTCATTAAATTAATTATCTTTGCCCCATGCAAATCCAAGTTGTAAAATCTAAAATACACCGTGTAAAAGTAACGGGAGCCGATTTAAATTATATCGGAAGTATTACTATTGACGAAGCTTTAATGGAAGCCTCAAACCTAATTGAAGGTGAAAAAGTATCAATTGTAAACATTAACAATGGAGAACGTCTTGAAACCTATGTTATAAAAGGAAACAGAAATTCAGGTGAAATTACCTTAAATGGTCCAGCCGCTAGAAAAGTACAAAAAGGAGATATCATCATTATCATTTCATACGGCACAATGGATTTTGAAGAAGCTAAAACCTTTAAGCCAGCTTTAGTTTTTCCTAATGAAAATGACAATTCTTTAACCTAGATTTTGAAAGCAAAAATTGGTAAATGGCTGTCTATTTTACTCCCGCTTTTTTTGGGAATTTTTCTAATTTACTATTCCTACAATCAATTTTCTGAAAAAGATATCGAGGAGATAAAAAAGCATTTTAAAAACGCCAATTATTATTACCTTAATTTTTCCATCTTTATCGCTTTTTTAGGCAGCGTATCTCGAGCCTACAGATGGAAATATGTATTGGATCAAATGGGGTATAAAACTTCATTTGCCAATAATTTTATGGCCGTTTCGATAGGTTATTTAATGAACATGACCGTTCCTCGATCTGGAGAAATTTCTAGAGCATTGGTTTTAAAAAAATACAATAATGTTCCGTTTGATAAGAGCTTTGGGTCAATTATAGCAGAGAGAATTGTTGATATGATAATTTTGTTAGGGCTAATAATTGTTGCCTTTTTTGTTCAATATGATGTTTTGAAAACCTTTGTTTTAGATAAAATTCCTTTACAGAAGTTAATACTATTATTGGTAATTGGTTTGGTGCTTTTCATTGCTTTTATTTTAATTTATCTGTATTCTAAATTGAAATTTATTTTAAAATTAAAAGAGAAAATATCTGGACTAAAAGAAGGATTAGTTAGCATACTTCATATGGAAAAAAAATGGTCGTATTTAGGGCACACTATTTTTATTTGGTTTTCCTATATTTACATGTTTTACATTGGTTTATTAGTTATTTCTGAAACAAGCACTCTTCCGTTAGGCGCCGTTATTACTTCTTTTATTGTTGGTAGTGTTGCAATTGCATTTACCAATAGCGGTTTTGGATCGTATCCTTTTTTAATGGCTAAAATTTTACTTTTTTACAATATTTCCGAAACTGCTGGAAGTGCTTTTGGATGGATAATTTGGACTTCTCAAATGCTATTATTAGTGTTTTTAGGAGCACTTTCATTTTTACTTCTTCCAATATTGAATAGAAGCAAATAAATTATTATATTGCTATGCCTTTTTGTAGGCATAACATATTCACAAAACGCTATAAACTATGAGAAAAGTCCTTATTTTTTTTATTTTTAGTTATCCAATAATCACTTTTTCGCAAACATCTAAAGACACTATTTTCTCGCAAAAATTAAAAGAAGACAGAGAATTTACCATTTCGTTACCGGAATCTTATGGGACGAATAAAACCAAAAAATATCCAATTTTACTATTATTAGATGGCGATTATTTATTTGATCCTTTTCATGGAGCCCTTAAATATGGAGCCTATTGGGATGATATTCCAGAAGTAATTATTGTAGGAATTTCTCAAAATCAAAAAGACGAGCGATATACGGATTGCGGTGTAGATCCAGAATCAGGATTGCCAGATGCAAAAGGGGAACTTTTCTATGAATTTATTAGTCAAGAATTAATGCCTTTTTTAGAGAAAAGTTATAGAATTGCTCCTTTTAAAATTATTGCTGGTCATGATGTAACAGCAGGGTTTTTAAACTTCTATTTGTATAAAGACCAACTCCTTTTTAATGCCTATATTTCTTTAAGTCCTAAATTTCCAGTTTCAATGGAAGAAACTATCCCTGAAAGACTTGCAGCATTAAATCAACCGTTATTTTATTATCAGGCAACCGCTGGGGGAGATTTAAAATCTAATAAAGACCGAATAATTCAATTGGATTCTCTTGCATCAGAAATAAAAAAACCTAATTTATTTTATCATTTTGACAATTTCCCAAATGCATCCCATTATTCTTTAGTTTTACATGCGATTCCAAATGCATTGTATCATATTTTTGGAATTTATCAGCCTATTTCTATCAATGAATACAATGAAAAAATTGCGGTATTGCCATCTGGATACGTAGATTATTTAAATAAAAAATACGAAACCATAGAAAAATTATTAGCTTTAAAAACCCGAATTCGTTTCAATGATTTTAAAGCAATTGAAGCTGCAATTATTAAAAATAAAGCGTACGATGAATTTGGTGAACTCTCAAATTTAGCAGAAAAACAATATCCAAAAAGTATGCTTGGAAATTACGAATTAGCGCTAATGTATGAATATACTGGAGAATTTCTAAAAGCTCGAAAGTACTATCAAGCAGCTTATGAAAGAGAAGAAATAGGGAATCTAACACAAAATTTGATGTATGATAAAATGGAGGAAATGAAAAACGCCAAAACTCCAGTTCAACCAGCACCGTCAGATTCAAAACCTTAAATATGACTAAAGTTAAAACCTCTTTTTTTTGTCAAAGTTGTGGCTCTCAATATTCGAAATGGCAGGGGCAATGTAATGCCTGCAAAGAATGGAATACTATTGTAGAAGAAATTATCCAAAAAGAAGAAAAAGTAGCATGGAAACCTTCTACTTCAGAAGTTAAAAAAGCCGCAAAGCCTCTTAAAATTAAAGAAATTGATTCTACACTAGAAATCCGAATGGATACTTGTGACAACGAATTAAACAGAGTATTGGGAGGCGGAATTGTTCCGGGTTCTTTAATACTTTTAGGAGGAGAACCAGGGATTGGAAAAAGCACATTGTTATTACAAATATCATTAAAATTACCTTATAAAACGCTTTATGTTTCGGGTGAAGAAAGTCAGAAACAAATTAAAATGCGGGCCGAAAGAATTACACCAAACGGTGATAATTGTTACATTCTTACTGAAACAAAAACACAAAATATTTTCCGTCAAATTGAGGAAATCCAACCTGAAATCGTAATTATCGATTCCATTCAAACGCTACATACCGATTATATTGAATCGGCGGCGGGAAGTATTTCTCAAATTCGTGAAACTACCGCCGAATTGATAAAATTTGCTAAAGAAACAAATGTCCCTGTAATTTTAATAGGTCATATTACCAAAGATGGAAATATCGCCGGGCCGAAAATTTTGGAACACATGGTGGATACCGTTTTACAATTTGAAGGCGATAGAAATCACGTCTATAGAATATTACGTTCTCTAAAAAACAGGTTTGGTTCCACCGCTGAAATTGGAATTTATGAAATGCAAGGAACGGGTTTGCGCGAAGTGGCCAATCCATCAGAAATATTGATTTCTCATAATGATGCGACTTTATCGGGAACTGCAATTGCAACTACTTTGGAAGGAATGCGCCCCTTGATGATTGAAATTCAAGCGTTGGTGAGCAGCGCCGTTTATGGAACTCCGCAACGAAGTACTACGGGTTACAATGCCAAAAGACTGAACATGATATTGGCTGTTCTAGAAAAAAGAGCAGGTTTTCATTTGGGCTCGAAAGATGTTTTTCTAAATGTTACCGGCGGACTTTCGGTTGATGATCCTGCAATTGATCTTGCTGTGGTTGCCGCCATTTTATCTTCTAATGAAGATATTGCTATCGAAAAAGATTTTTGTTTTGCGGGTGAAGTTGGACTTTCGGGAGAAATTCGCCCTGTAAACCGAATTGAACAACGAATTCAGGAAGCCGAAAAGTTAGGTTTTTCAACCATATTTGTATCCAAATACAATAAAATTGCACTTAAAAACACCTTTATAAAAATTAGATTAGTAGCCAAAATTGAAGATATTGTAAGCGAATTATTCGGATAATCATGAGAAATAGAAAACAAAAAGCCGTACTTTTTTTAAAGATATTTGCCGTAATAATCACAATTTGTATCGTTCTGCTATTTGTATTTAGAGATTCATTATTGCAAACAGCAATTGCCAAAATTGAAAATAAAATGGCTAACGATTATGATACCAAATTAACCATCGAAAAGGCAAATTTTGATGGAATTTCTGCGGTTCAATTTCAAAAAATAAATGTAGTTCCGAATAATGCCGACACTCTTTTTTCTGTTGAAAAAGTGAATACCAAAATTAACCTGTTCAAGTTATTATTTGGAACCATCCAATTGGAAAAATTAGAAATGAAAAATGGTTTTATCCAATTGGTAAAAAACAAAAACGGTCGCAATTTTGATGCTTTTCTAAAACGCAATAAAGAAGATAATTCTCCTTCCGAAAATAGCAATTATGCTAAATCTGCCTATCGATTACTTTCTAGAGTATTGAATTTAATTCCAACAGAAATGCAGCTTGAAAACCTGTCTTTCCGAATGGACGATAGGGGAAGAAAAGTAGCTTTAACCATGAACCAATTGCAATTACAGGATGAGGTTCTTTCCACAACAATTGATGTGAAAACCAATTCTTTTACTCAAAAATGGAACATTAAAGGAACGGCAAACCCAAGAGATAAAACTGCCGATTTAAAGTTTTTCAATAGCGACCATTCTAAAATTATTGTTCCTTATTTAAACGAGCGTTTCGGTTTGCTTTCCAGCTTCGACAGCATCCATTTGAATATTGCAAAAATAGAAATGGAAAGCGGTGAATTGCACATTGACGGGTTTTCATCGATTGCCAATTTAACCCTTAGTCATCCTAAAATTGCATCAAAAGAAGTGGTAGTAAAAAAGGCACTTTTCGATTATCATTTTCTTTTTGGCGAACATTTCATGGCCATAGATAGTAGTTCTACCATTCAAATGAACGAGGTAAAAATGCATCCTTTTGCGGAGTACAGCACTGAGGAAGACACTGTTTACAAACTTCGAGTTGCCATTCCAAAAATGAAAGCGCAGCAGTTTATCACGTCTTTGCCTAAAGGCTTATTTTCACATTTTGAGGGAATGGAAACTCAAGGGAATTTCGAATATAAATTGGATTATAAATTTGTTAAACACAAACCAAACCAATTGGTTTTCGAAAGTAAATTGACCAAGGAAAATCTAAGAATATTGAAATACGGAGAAGCCAATTTATCCAAATTAAATTCAGAATTTACCTATCGAGCGATTGAAAACGGAGTGCCACAGCGACCAATTCTTGTTGGCCCTTCCAATCCAAATTACACCCCGATAGATCAAATTTCACCGTATTTACAAAAGGCGGTTTTAACCTGTGAAGACCCTTCATTTTTCTCCCACAGAGGCTTCATTAACGATGCTTTCAAACAATCGATTATCAAGAATCTTAAAACCAAGAAATTCTCCCGAGGCGCCAGTACCATAAGCATGCAATTAGTGAAAAATGTATTTCTAACTCGTGAAAAAACATTGTCCCGAAAATTGGAAGAAATTTTATTGGTTTACATATTAGAAAACAACCATATTTCTAGCAAACAGCGAATGCTTGAAGTGTATTTCAACGTGATAGAATGGGGTCCAAATGTATATGGAATAGGGGAAGCGGCCAATTTTTATTTCAGTAAAAAACCGGCTGATTTAACTTTGAAAGAATGTTTGTTTCTGGCTTCGATAGTTCCAAAACCTAAAAAATTCATGTATGAATTTAACCCAGATGGATTCCTTAAAGCCAATGAAAACAAAAAGCAAACCTTCATTAGTAATTTAATGCTACGCCGCGGATTAATTATGCCCGATGACACCATTGGCCAACATATTCCGATGGCAATTACTGGAAATGCGCGTTCCTTTTTAAAGTTTGAAGTCAAAGACACAATTCAAGTTGATAGTACATTGGTAGAAGAATTTTAGGGTTTTATTTTATTATGTGAAATCGTGGAATAATTAACTTACATTCACATTTAATTAAAAATAACCATTATGAAATATTTACTACTATTGATTACTTTAATTACTACCAATTTAAATGCGCAAAACATTCTGAAATTTGACAAAAGAAATGTCCAATGTGAAAATAAATGGATTGTCCGCCAAATCGATAAAGATAGTATTTACACTTTTGGATTTATTTACATCGATTCTCAAGCTGGTTTAACTTTTAATTATGAAGGGAAATTTAAAATTGATAAAAATGGTAAATTTATTAGAATAAAAGAAGAACCGATTTCACAAAAGCAAAGATTAGTTCCTAACAGAATAGCTTTGGCAGAAATTCCTGAAGATAAGTTTAAAGAACTTACTATTGAAAAAGAACCAAGCTGGATGAAATTCTATAAAGGTGACGTAAATTCAGTTGAACATTTATACCGTTGGGGATATATTTATAATGGCTATCAAGAAAGCGAAATTGCCTTAACCTATTTAGAAAAAGCGGATAAAATAAATCCAAATTTTAAAGGTTTACAAACGGAACTTGCTTTTTCTTATAATGCTTTGGGTGATTTTGATAAAGCTGAATCAGCGTTACAAAAAGAACTAATTGCTAATCCAAAAGATTGTTACACCTTAAAAGAATTAGCTTACACCAATACAAAATCTAAACATTTTGATAAAGCCAAAGTGACTTTTGACAAAATGGTTGTAACCTGTTCAGAAAAAAATTATTTGCAAGAAACAGCACATAATTTAGCTTATGAGTATTTTAAAATTAAAGACAAAGAGAAATTTGCATTTTGGAAAAAAGAAGCTGAGAAATGGGTAGAAACAAAAAATAATTTATCTGATAATTTAGATAAAATGGAAGCAGAATTGGATAAATTGAAATAAGATATTTTAATTAAGATTCATTCTTGCGCTAGCATCTCGCTAATCGCATTTAATACAAACTAAAATTATTTTATTTAATATTTGTTTCCTAAAAAGGAAACCTTTACTTTTGCTACTATTAAATTAAAAGCCAATCAATGCAATATAAATTCAATGTTGAATTTCTCGAACCAGCCATAGAATTTTTAGAAAGTTTAGATTCTAAATCAAGGGAGAAAGTCCTTTATACTATTTGGAAATCAAGAAGTGTTAATGATGCCGAATTATTTAAAAAACTAAAGGGTGAAATTTGGGAATTCAGAACTTTATACAATAAACAATACATTAGGTTATTCGCATTTTGGGATAAATCTGATAAAAAAGATACAATCGTAATTTCTACAAATGGATTATTAAAGAAGACGGGTAAAACCCCAAATACGGAAATTGAAAAAGCGGAAGCATTGAGAATAAAGTATTTTAACAAAAAAAAATGAAATTATGAAAACGTATAGTTTAGATGAGGTAACAGATAAATTCGTTGGCACTAAAGGAACTCAAAATAGAGATGCCTTTGAAAATGAATTGAAATTAGAACTTATTGGTCAAAAAATCAAGCAAATTAGAAAAAATAGAAATTTGACTCAAGAGGAATTAGGACAATTAGTTGGTGTTAAAAAAGCTCAAATTTCAAAAATTGAAAATAGCTTAACAGACGCAAGATTTGAAACTATATTGAAAGTTTTTAAGGCTTTAAATGCTAAAATTAATTTTAATATCGAACTCTTAAATTAACCTCCAAAACAAAAAGGGCTGGAAATTATCCAGCCCTTTTTTTATAAAATAAATTAAGATTTACTCAATTTCGGTAATTCTCAAAGTGTTTACCATTCCTTTATTTGCAATTGGCATTGCAGCCAAATTAATTAGCATATCGCCTGTAGTTACCAATCCTTTTTCGGCAGCAATTTTGTTAATATCGATAATGGTATCATCTGTACTTACAAATTTATCGTAGTAAAAAGTTTTCACTCCCCAAATTAAATTCAACTGCGTTAAAATCACTTTATTTGATGTAAATACCAAAATATCCGCTTGTGGTCGCCATGCCGAAATTTGAAAAGCGGTATAACCACTATTTGTCAAAGTACAAATCGCTTTGGCTTTAATAGCATTGGCCATAGTAGCTGCGTGCTGGCAAATGGTTTTAGTAATAAAACGGTTGGTTTTGATTTGTGGGGTATTTTGAGGAACTTGGATAAGCGGTGAATCTTCAACAGCTTCAATAATTTGAGTCATTTGTTGGATAACTTGCACCGGATAATTTCCTACAGAAGTTTCTCCAGAAAGCATTACAGCATCGGCACCGTCCATCACTGAGTTGGCAACGTCGTTCACCTCAGCTCTTGTTGGCGTTAGGCTTGTAATCATCGTTTCCATCATTTGCGTAGCGATAATTACTGGAATTCTTGCTGTTTTGGCTTTATTAACTAATTTTTTCTGAATTAATGGAACTTCGTGCGCAGGAACTTCAACACCTAGATCACCACGAGCCACCATTAAACCATCACAATGTGCAATAATTGAATCAATATTGGCAACACCTTCCGGTTTTTCAATTTTAGCTATTATTGGAATTTTATGCTGAGAATGTTTTGAAATTAGTTCTTGTAATTCTACTAAATCTTCAGAAGTTCTTACAAAAGAAAGCGCAATCCAATCTACTTTTTGTTCAATTGCAAATAGGGCATCTCGAACATCTTTTTCTGTTAATGCAGGTAATGAAACTTTAGTATTTGGAAGATTTACCCCTTTTTTAGATTTCAAAGGGCCGCCTTGAATTACTTTAGCAACGACTTCTGTAGTTTTATTGGTAGCAACCACTTCAAACATCAATTTTCCATCATCAAGTAAGATGTTTTCACCAGGATTTACATCGTTTGGAAACTCTTTATAGTTCATGTAAACGCGCTCCTTAGTCCCAGGAACATCTTCAGAAGTTTGAAAAGTAATAATATCCCCAGGATTTACAATTACTTCCTCATTCATGACCCCAACACGTAGTTTTGGCCCTTGTAAATCACCTAAAATTGCTGCGGTGTAACCAAATTCTTCGTTGATACTTCTAATTAAATCTATTTTTGCTTTAACATCAGTGTAATCGGCGTGGGAAAAATTCACTCTAAAAACATTCACTCCTGCCTCAATCATTGCTTTCAAGACTTCTTTAGTGCTACAAGCAGGTCCTAATGTTGCTACAATTTTAGTTTTTTTGTTTGTTGTCATTTTTATATTAAAAAATTAAATTATTTTTTGACTTTATACTATTTGAATCAACAGAATAAACGGTTGCTATTTTAGAAATCGTATTCATTGATGCAATTATTTTTTCGATTTCAGAATCACTATTTTCAATTTTTAAGAAGTAATCTACCTTTTTCAATTCTGGTAAAAGGAACGCTTTTGTAGCTACTTCAAAACTAGATTCGCCAAACAAATTCTGATTATTATTGGTTTTTAAAGTCGTTACCTCGTTTTTATTTTGAACCAAACTCCAACAACAATCGGAGTTGGTATTTTCATAAATAAATCTCGAAAAAAAAGTAACTCCTTCTTTAATATTTATCTGAATTTCATTTTTGCTTTTACTTAATAATATAGGCAGTTTTTTATTCAAAAAATAAGCCAATCGATAATCTTCTAAAGAAGTGTGAATTGCAATGAGTTCATAATCAACTTCATCAAATTCATCGATATGTAATTTATGAATTGCCATATTCGTTTAAATAATGGTGTAAATATACTATTTCTAAGTAATTAAAAAGTTACTAAATGGATATGTTTCCTTTATTTTACTAACGAAATCGTTGTAGATTTCATAAAATAACGTATTATTTTTTATCAATTTTATCTTGAAATGCAAAATAAGCCCTTTGTGATGCTTTTTCTTCTGCTTTCTTTTTAGAAGCTGCTCTTGCTTTTGCAATCACTTTATTATCGATACTGAATTTAACTCCAAAAAGGCGTTCTCCATTGGAATCGTTGTCTTCAAAAGTATCAAAATGAAATGTCTTTTTCTCTTTTTGACACCATTCTATAAGCAAGCTTTTATAGCTGATAATTTTCCCTTCCAATTTTGAAATATCTACATAAGGAATAATCACTCGTTTTTCGATGAATTTTTCACAATAGGAATACCCTTGATCTAAATATATTGCGCCAACTAACGCTTCAAAAAGGTTGCCGTGAATATTTTCGCCAAAATGTTGTGATGGGACTTTACTATCTAAAAATTGTAACAAATTTAGATCTCTACCGAGTTCATTTAAATGTTCTCGACTTACAATTTTCGAACGCATTTTTGTCAAATAACCTTCATCTCCAGAAGGAGAAATATTGTATAAAAACGCTGCAATGATTGAGTTTAACATAGAATCTCCAAGAAATTCTAGTCGTTCATAATTAATAGGATTGCCATCGATATCTGTTTTACTTGAGGAACTGTGAATGAATGCTTTTTTGTAAAAGTCTAAATTTATTGGGGGAAAACCTAAAATTTTTTGAATAGTATCAAAAAAAATCCCGTCTTCTTTAGATCGGGATTTTTGAAATATTTTTTTGATAATATTCATCTAAGTGAATTAAATTTCGAATTTTTTTACCAATACGCAAGCGTTGTGACCACCAAAACCAAACGTATTACTCATCAATACTTTTACGTCTCTTTTTTGAGCTTTATTGAAGGTGAAATTTAATTTTGAATCAATTCCTTCATCATCTGTAAAATGATTGATTGTAGGAGGAACAATTCCGTATTTAATAGAAAGGATAGATGAAATGGTTTCTACTGCTCCAGCCGCTCCAAGTAAATGTCCTGTCATTGATTTTGTAGAATTCAAATTCATTTTATAAGCATGATCGCCAAAAACGTGAAGTATTGCTTTGCTTTCAGCAATATCTCCGAGTGGAGTTGAAGTTCCGTGCATGTTTACACCATCAACATCAGTTGGTTTTAAACCAGCATCTCTCAAGCAGTTAATCATTACATTTTTAGCTCCTAAACCTTCAGGATGAGGTGCCGTAATATGATGCGCATCAGCTGACATACCGCCTCCGCCAATTTCACAATATATAGTTGCTCCACGAGCGATAGCATGTTCGTATTCTTCTAAAATTAAAGCTCCCGCACCCTCACCTAAAACAAATCCATCACGGTCTTTGTCCATTGGACGAGAAGCGGTTTTTGGATCATCATTCCTGGTTGATAAAGCGTGCATTGCGTTAAAACCTCCCATTCCAGCAATACTAACGGCAGCTTCAGAACCACCAGTTATCATTGCATCGGCATGACCTAAACGAATATAATTGAAAGCATCGATAATTGCATTTGTAGAAGAGGCACACGCTGAAACAGTTGCGAAATTAGGACCTCTGAAACCATACTTAATAGAAATATGACCACAAGCAATATCAGAAATCATCTTAGGAATAAAAAACGGATTGAATCTAGGAGTTCCATCGCCTTTGGCAAATTCTAACATTTCAATTTGAAAAGTTTCTAATCCTCCAATTCCTGAACCCCAAATTACACCAATTCTATCTTTATCTAAAGTAGTTAAATCGAAGTTGGCATCTTTAACCGCTTCGTCAGCAGCAACCACAGCATATTGAGTATAACGGTCCATTTTACGAGCTTCTTTCCTGTCGATAAAATCTTCAACATTAAAATTTTTCAACTCGCAAGCAAATTGAGTTTTGAATTTTGAAGCGTCAAAATACGTTATTGGCGCAGCACCACTAACTCCGTTAATTAAACCGTTCCAATATTCTTCCACTGTATTTCCAATAGGAGTAAGTGCACCTAAGCCTGTTACTACAACTCGCCTTAATTCCATAGTATAATAATAGTTATAAATTAAAAAAATACCTATGCTTTCTTCTATGTAAAAATCATAAAAAAGACATAGGTATTACAATAATATTATTTAGGATTGAACAAACAATCTGAATTTTTAATTAAAAACAAAAACACCCGAAATGGATTAGATTACGGGTGTAATTTTTTATTTTTTAGCTTCTTCAATATAAGAAATAGCTTGACCTACAGTAGCAATGTTTTCTGCTTGATCGTCTGGGATCTGAATATCGAATTCTTTTTCAAATTCCATAATTAGCTCAACTGTATCTAAAGAATCTGCTCCTAAATCATTAGTGAAGCTTGCTTCGGTTACAACTTCGTTTTCGTCAACGCCTAATTTGTCTACGATAATCGCTTTTACTCTTGATGCAATGTCTGACATAATCTTTAATTTTAAAATTTAATTGATGGCAAAAATAAAAAACTTTATTTTAATTCCACGCATTAGTTAATAAATAAGGGGCGAAATTAAAAAAATATTTTAATAAAGACGCTAATTTTCTATTATTTATCGTTTTTTATTCTTTTTTTTGTGTCAAATTAAACAGTACAACATGAAAAAAATAGTGATTTTTGCTTCTGGTTCGGGGACAAATGCCCAAAACATTGTGCTTCACTTTAATAACTCCTCAAAATCATTTCAATTTCATATTTTTTCGAATAATGTTAATGCAAAAGTGCTAGAAAAAGCTCAAAATTTATCTGTCCCAACAAAAATTATCTCCAAAGACGACTTAAATTCGGATGTTTTACTGAATGATTTAAAAGAAATTCAACCCGATTTAATCATATTAGCGGGGTTTTTATTAAAATTTCCAAACAATTGTATTGAAGCATTTCCAAATAAAATAATTAATATTCATCCAGCACTTTTGCCAAAATATGGAGGAAAAGGAATGTATGGAATGCATGTTCACCGCGCTGTAGTTGAAAATAAAGAGTCAGAAACAGGAATTACAATTCATTATGTAAATGAAAATTACGATGAAGGAAATATCATTTTTCAAAAAAGCGTAAGTTTATCTGGAACAGAATCGTCAGAAGAAGTTGCTGATAAAATTCACGAACTTGAACAAATCCATTTTCCAATTATTATAGAAAATATCTTAAACCAAAAATCCTAAATCCTAAATGGAACACCAAGTACATATTTATACCGATGGTGCCGCAAAAGGCAATCCTGGCCCTGGAGGTTATGGGATTGTGATGGAATGGGTTGGAAAACCCTATCGTAAGGAATTTTTCGAGGGATTTAGGCATACTACTAATAATAGGATGGAATTGTTGGCAGTAATTGCAGGTCTTGAAAAATTAAAAACCGAAAACACGAAAGTCTTAGTAGTTTCAGATTCTAAATATGTGGTTGATTCTGTTTTGAAAAAATGGGTTTTTGGTTGGGAGAAAAAAGGATACGTTGGCAAGAAAAATCCCGATTTGTGGAAACGATTTCTAGTTGTATTCCGAAAACACCAAGTTGATTTTAAATGGATTAAAGGGCATAATAATCATCCTCAAAATGAACGTTGCGATGAATTGGCTGTTATGGCATCAAATCAAAATACACTTTCTATAGACACTTTTTACGAAAAAGAAGACGACAAACTTTTCTAAATATTGTGATCAACTCCCTTTGCAACTCTGCAACAAAAAACTTATCTTTGCTCCTTAATTAGAGTTTTCTTCAAATCTCGCAATAACAAAACATGAATAAATTATTGATTGTTGGAACGGTTGCTTTCGACGCTATTGAAACACCATTTGGAAAAACAGATAAAATTTTAGGCGGTGCCGGAACCTATATTGGACTTTCCGCTTCTCATTTTAACCTACAATCTGCAATAGTTTCTGTTGTTGGCGACGATTTCCCTCAAGAATATTTAGATTTATTAACCGATAGAAATATTGACATTTCAGGACTTGAAGTAGTTAAAGGTGGAAAAACATTCTTTTGGAGTGGCCGTTATCACAACGACTTAAATTCAAGAGATACACTTGACACTCAATTAAATGTATTGGCAGATTTCCAACCAAAAGTACCTCAGAATTTTAAAAATGCTGACGTAGTTATGCTAGGGAATTTACATCCATTGGTTCAAAGCAGCGTTTTAGACCAAATGGAAGAAAAACCTAAATTGGTCGTATTGGATACCATGAATTTCTGGATGGATTGTGCTTTGGAAGAATTATTAAGCGTGATCAAAAGAGTGGATGTAATCACCATTAATGATGAAGAAGCACGTCAATTGTCAGGAGAATATTCATTAGTGAAAGCTGCGGCAAAAATTCATACAATGGGGCCTAAATATGTTGTGATTAAAAAAGGAGAACACGGAGCTTTATTATTTCATAATAAAGACGTTTTCTTTGCGCCAGCTTTACCTTTAGAAGAAGTTTTTGATCCTACAGGGGCAGGTGACACATTTGCTGGTGGATTTGCAGGATTTATAACTCAAAGTGAAAATGTGACTTTTGAAAATATGAAAAGTGCCATTATCTACGGTTCCAATTTAGCTTCCTTTTGTGTAGAAAAATTCGGAACAGAAAGAATGGTGGGGCTTAAAAGCGATGAAGTAAATGCCAGATTGCAACAATTCAAATCATTAACACAATTTGATATAGAAATACAATAAAATTATGCCTCGAAATTTCGGGGCTTTTTTTATATAGAATCATCTATGATATTAAAAAATAATTACTAACTATATACTCTCATTTCTCCCTCTCCTTTGGAGAGGGTTGCGGTGAGGAACAACTACAACTACAATGAGCGACGCGTTACAACACGAATGTGGAATAGCATTTTTAAGACTTTTAAAACCGCTTGAATTTTACAAGGAGAAATACGGAACAGCTTTTTATGGCATTCAAAAAATGTATCTCTTAATGGAAAAACAGCACAACCGTGGTCAAGATGGAGCTGGTTTTGCAAGCATAAAATTAGATATGGAACCTGGCGAAAGATACATTAGTAGGGTTCGATCGAACGATCCTCAAGCCATTCAAGATGTGTTTTCACAAATAAATGATCGAATTAATGATGAAATGGCGTCCCATCCAGAATATACCGATAATGTATCACTTCAAAAAAAGAATATTCCCTACATAGGAGAAGTATTTTTAGGACACGTTCGTTACGGAACTTTTGGAAAAAACAGTATCGAAAGTGTTCACCCGTTTTTACGTCAGAATAATTGGATGCATCGTAACTTAATTGTAGCGGGAAATTTCAATATGACTAATGTTAAAGAGCTTTTCTCTAGCTTAATTGAATTGGGGCAACACCCAAAAGAGATGGCCGATACCGTAACAATTATGGAAAAAATCGGACATTTCCTAGATGATGAAGTAACCGATTTATACCTAGAATGTAAAAATAATGGATTGACTAAAAGAGAAGCGTCACCCGTAATTGCTGAAAAATTAGAAATCTCAAAAATCCTTCGTCGTGCCTCTAAAGGTTGGGATGGTGGTTACGCAATGGCCGGTTTATTAGGACATGGAGACGCATTTGTATTTAGAGATCCTGCTGGAATTCGCCCTGCCTATTTTTATCAAGACGATGAAATTGTAGTTGTTGCTTCTGAACGCCCAGTAATTCAAACGGTTTTTAATGTCGACTTTGAAAAAGTTCAAGAATTGACACCAGGAAACGCTTTGATTATTAAGAAAAATGGCAAAATAACTGAAGAAGAAATCATAGTTCCAACTATAAAAAAAGCGTGTTCATTCGAAAGAATTTATTTTTCAAGAGGAAGCGATGCTGAAATATACCAAGAACGTAAAAACCTTGGAAAATTAATTTTACCAGCAGTTTTAGAAGCTATCGATAGCGATACCGACAATACCGTTTTTTCTTATATTCCAAATACTGCCGAAACTTCATTTTACGGAATTGTCGAAGCGGCTCAGGATTTTTTAAATCAAAGAAAAAATAATTTCATTCTTGAAAATAGAAATACACTAACAAAAGAAAGCCTGCAAGAATTACTTTCTGTAAAAATTAGAACCGAAAAAGTAGCTATTAAAGACGCGAAACTTAGAACGTTTATTACCGAGGACAGCAGTAGAAACGACCTTGTTGCACACATATATGATGTTACTTATGGAGTAATAAAACCAACAGACAACCTTGTTATTATTGACGATAGCATCGTTCGAGGGACAACATTAAAATTGAGTATTATCAAAATGATGGACCGTTTAAATCCAAAAAGTATTGTGATAGTTTCAGCAGCGCCTCAAATTAGATATCCTGATTGCTACGGAATCGACATGGCAAAACTAGAAGGATTAATAGCATTCCAAGCGGCATTGGAATTATTAAAAGAAAGAAATCTATACGGAATTGTGGATTCGGTTTACGAAAAATGTAAAGCGCAAGAAAACTTGAACGACAGCGAAGTTGTAAACTTTGTTACCGAAATTTATGCGCCATTTAAACCACAAGAAATATCAGATAAAATTGCACAAATGCTAAAAGATTCTTCTGTAAAAGCCGAGGTAAAAATTATTTTTCAAACAGTAGAAAATTTACATATTGCTTGCCCTAAAAACCTAGGAGATTGGTATTTCACTGGTGATTATCCTACGCCTGGAGGAAATCGAGTAGTAAATCGAGCCTTTATGAATTTTTACGAAGGCAAAGACGCAAGAGCTTATTAATACAATTATATAAAATAAAAAAAGGGCTAATTAAATAGCCCTTTTTTTATTTTATATCAGAAAATTATTTCTCTAAAGCAAATCTTCTAGACACTTCCACCCAGTTGATTACACTGAAAAAAGCTTCAATATAATCCGGTCTTCTGTTTTGATAGTTTAAATAATAAGCATGTTCCCAAACGTCCATTCCTAAAATTGGAGTTCCACCGCAACCCACACCAGGCATTAAAGTATTGTCCTGATTTGGAGTTCCACAAACGTCTAATTTACCGCCTTTGTGAACACAAAGCCAAGCCCATCCTGAACCAAATTGAGTCGCTCCCGCTTTAGCAAATTTAGCTTTAAACTCCTCAAAGGTTCCAAAATCACTTTCAATAGCCGCTAATAAATCACCCGTTGGAAGTCCACCACCATTTGGAGACATCACCGTCCAAAACAAATTATGATTGTAAAAACCACCGCCATTATTACGAACAGCTGCGTTTTTCATATCAAGATTTATTAAAATATTTTCAATCGTTTTACCTTCCAAATCAGTTCCAGCAACTGCTGCATTCAAATTGGTCGTGTAAGCATTATGATGTTTCGAATGGTGAATTTCCATCGTGCGAGCATCAATATGTGGTTCCAAAGCGTCATATGCGTAAGGTAATTGTGGTAATTCAAATGCCATAATAGTATAGTTTATTTGTTAATTATATTTATTTCAAAAATAAACAATTAACTTTGGAAATGAAAATTCTATTTTGTTATTTTCTATCAAATAAATCTATAGTTCAATTGTCATTACGAGGAACGGAATTTTTTGGAGCTTTTTCCTGCTTTCATTCCAAATCTCGCCAAAAAAGGCGAGGATTTTCCCTTCAATCAGGGCTAGGACATTTGGGAAATTGTTAAATTTAATCTAAAATCAGAAATCTAAAATCAGAAATCTAAATGCAAAGACCATCATTCTCCATATACGACGCATCGGCAGGCTCAGGAAAAACCTATGCGCTGGTAAAAGAATATCTGAAAATTATTTTGGTCGCTAAGAAAAACGATGCCTATAGAAACATACTTGCCATAACGTTCACCAACAAAGCGGTGCATGAAATGAAAAGCAGAATTGTAGGGAATTTATTAGAATTTGCAAAAGACAATCCCAATCCAAAGGCTGCCGATTTAATGAAGGATTTGTCTGGAGAAATAAAGCTTTCAGTCTCTGAAATACAAATTAAATCCAAGCAAATCATAAAGCACATTATTCACAACTATGCCGCTTTTGATATTTCTACAATCGATAAATTCACGCACAAAGTGATTCGTGCTTTTGCCCTCGATTTAAATTTGCCAATGACATTTGAAGTGACTTTGGACACCGAAAACCTTTTAACAGAAGCCGTTGATGCCATAATCGCTCAAGCCGGTGAAGACGATGTGTTAACCAAACTACTCATCGATTTTACCATGCAAAAAACCGACGAAGATAAAAGTTGGGATATTTCACGAGAAATTTTAGATACTGGACGCTTACTTTTAAATGAAAACAATCGTGAAGAAATCACCCATTTTCAAGATAAATCAATCTCCGAATTTATCGAAATTAAAAATAAAATTGCCGAAGCTTGCAAAGTGATTGATAAAGAAAATTCTGAACTTGCTATGAGTTTGTTAGCGCTAATTGATAAAAAAGGAATCGATATAAAATCATTTTCTGCAGGGCATTTCCCAAATCATTTGAACAACATTGCAGTCGAAAAATTCAATCCCAACAATAAAACTTACCATGAATTTGCTGACATCAAAATCATTAAAGCAGCTAAGGATAAATTAGAAATTGAAGCCATAATTCCTGAACTTTTAAGTGTTTTGGAAACGATTTATACAAAATTTGAAAAAAGAGAATTTTACAATGCATTTTTAAAAAACATTACGCCACTTTCATTGTTAAATACGGTTAGTAATGAATTGGCAAAGATTCAGAAAGAGCAAAACGTACTTTCTATAGCCGAGTTTAATGCAATTATTTATAATGAAATTCAAAACCAACCAGCACCATTTATCTATGAGCGTTTAGGCGAGCGGTACCGACATTTTTTTATAGACGAATTTCAAGACACTTCAGAAATGCAATGGCAGAATTTAATTCCGCTAATTGATAACGCAACCTCAAGTGAAATTGATGGCGAAAAAGGAACTTTGATGATTGTGGGTGATCCAAAACAATCTATTTATAGATGGCGCGGCGGGAAAGCAGAGCAATTTATTGAGTTGAGTAAAGGGAAAAATCCGTTCAATAATCCTGACAAACAATTATTTACATTAGGGACCAATTACAGAAGTTATTCTGAAGTAATTGAATTTAATAATAAGTTGTTTTACTATTTATCAGCTGAATTTACAAACTTAGATTATCAAGATTTATATGAAAATCATAGTCGCCAAAAAGAAAATAGTAAAAAAGGAGGCTATGTAAATATTTCATTTATACCAAAATTAGAGAATACTTCGCCCGATGAAGATGCATTGGATAAAATAGAATTGTATTTACAAGCCACATTAAAAACGATTGAAAAAGTTAAAAGCGAGGGTTTTGAATACCAAGAAATTGTAATTTTAACTCGAAAAAGATCACAAGGAACTGCAGTTGCAAATTATTTAATTGAAAATAATATTCCAATTATTTCCTCTGAAACGTTGATGATACAAAATTCAACAGACGTTCAAATGATTGTCAATGTTTTGAAATATTTAAATAATAGTTCTGATATAGAGGCTAAAGCTAGTTTCTTACTTTATATTGCAAATCAGGTTGAAAGCGGAATGCCAATACATGATTTTATTGCTAAGGGCAAAGAAATAGCAAATGAAAAAGAATTTGAATTGTGGTTAACCCAATTTGACATTACACTTTCATTTCAAGACATTAGAAAAAAATCTTTATATGAAGCAGTTGAAATAATTGTAAGTAAATTCCTATCCCCAGCCCTTTCCAAAGGAAAGGGAGACCGTATGGAAAATCTTACGGATGATAAAAGTCAGAAATTCGGATATATGACAGGTGGAAACCATACTCATTTTACGATTGAAAAGGCAAAAGAAATGCGAAAAATTCCAACTAATTCTGAAAAGATATTATGGGCGGAGCTAAAATCGAAATCTTTAGAATGTAAATTCAGACAACAGCATTTAATAAATGATTTCATAGTTGATTTTGTCTGTTTATCAAAAAAATTAATAATCGAAGTGGATGGAGAGTATCATTTCTCCGAGGAGCAAATCAAATTAGACACCGAACGAACAAGTATTTTAAATGAATTGGGATATAAAGTAATTCGCTTTAAAAATGAAGAAGTTACAAATTCAATTTCAACCGTTCTAGAAAAAATAAAAGCAGAATTAAATAATCAAGTAGAAAATCCACCTTTCGATTTATACATTTCGTCTCCCTCCCCTTCGGGGAGGGCTGGGGAGGGGAATGCCTATGTTCAATATTTCATGGACATTGTTTTAGAACGAGATGTAAGAAACCAAGCAGGGATTGCGGATTTTTTAAGCTATTGGAATAAAAATAATGACAAATTCAGTATTCCATCACCAGAAGGGAAAAATGCCATTCGAATAATGACCATTCATAAATCGAAAGGGTTAGAATTTCCAGTAGTGATTATGCCATTTGCAGATGAAGATTATATTCGAAAACCAAAAGACAAATTGTGGCTTGATGCAGAGGAAGAAACCTTTGGTTTGCCAAAAGTTTTAATTGATAATAGTAGTTCAGTTGAAAATTTTGGAGAGGAAGCAGCAACGGTTTTCCAAGAAAAAAAACAAGAAGAATTGCTCGACAACATCAATGTTCTGTATGTGGCATTAACTCGTGCTGAAGAACAATTATATGTAATTTCACAATATTTAGAACCCAATAAAGACAACCAATATCCTTATAATACGGCTTCGTTTTTTATTGAATATTTAATTGCGATTGAAATTTATAATCCTGGTATTTTAGAATACGAATTTGGAAACAAAGCTAAATTGTCACAAGTGGTTTCTGCAAAGGATGAAACCAATACAATTCCAACAATAAGCAAAGTATTAGACCCAAAAAACATAAAAATTGCTCAAAGAGAAGCTTTAATGTGGGGAACTCATCAGCAAAAAGCAATTGAATACGGAAACATAATTCATGAAATATTATCATTTGTAAAAACAGCAACCGACATAGATTTGGCAGTTATAAAAGCAATGGAAGAGGGTTTAATTACTATAAATCAAAAGGAAGTTGTTTTAAAAAGTATCCACGAAATTGTAAATAATAAAGAATTAGAAAGTTATTTTTTACAAGGAAATGAAATTTTAAATGAACAAGCAATAATTCAAAAAGAAGGAAAAACAATAAAGCCAGATCGAATGGTTTTAACAAAAAATAATGAAGTTTATCTTCTGGATTATAAAACAGGAACCCATAATCAAAAGTACCAGTTGCAATTGGAAAACTATCAAAGCGCAATTGAAAAAATAGGTTTAAAAGTCACTAAAAAAGCGTTAGTTTACATAGGAGATGAAATTAACGTGGTAAATTTGTAAAAAACTAAAAACTATAATAAATAATGTACGGTAAAATTCAACAATTTCTTCAATCTGAACTAGATACCATTGAAGAAAACGGAATATTCAAAAAAGAAAGAATAATTACATCTCCACAAGGTGCGGAAATTACTGTTAATGGGGAAACGGTTCTAAATTTTTGCGCCAATAACTATTTAGGATTTTCTTCACATCCAGAAGTTGTTCAAGCAGCAAAAGACACTTTGGATTCTCACGGATTTGGGATGTCATCCGTACGATTTATCTGTGGAACCCAAGATATTCACAAAACATTAGAAAGAAAAATCGCCGAATTTTATGGAACTGAAGACACCATATTATATGCAGCTGCGTTTGATGCGAATGGTGGTGTTTTCGAACCATTATTAGGGGAACAAGATTGTATAATTTCTGATAGTTTGAACCACGCCTCAATTATTGATGGTGTTCGATTGTGTAAAGCCGCTCGTTATCGCTACCAAAATAACAGCATGGAAGATTTGGAAGCGCAATTAATAAAAGCTACAGAAGTAGGAACAAGATTTAAATTAATTGTAACCGATGGCGTTTTCTCAATGGATGGTGTTGTTGCTCCATTAGATAAAATTTGCGATTTGGCTGATAAATATGACGCCATGGTTATGGTAGACGAGTGTCATGCAGCAGGATTTATTGGTGCTACCGGCAAAGGTACGCCCGAGGCAAAAGGCGTGATGGGTCGTGTTGACATTATTACTGGAACACTTGGAAAAGCGCTCGGAGGAGCAATGGGAGGATATACAACTGCCAAAAAAGAAATCATTGAAATATTAAGACAACGCTCACGACCTTATTTGTTCTCAAATTCATTAGCGCCAGCAATTGTTGGTGCTTCAATCAAGGTATTTGAATTATTAGAAAAAGATACCACATTGAGAGATCTATTAGAAGAAAATACTAATTATTTCAAATCGGGAATGAAAAAAGCAGGATTTGATATTATTGATGGTGATTCTGCAATAGTGCCAGTGATGCTATATGATGCAAAATTAGCACAAAACATGGCAAATGAACTTCTTAAAAAGGGGATTTATGTGATAGGATTCTTTTTTCCAGTTGTTCCAAAGGAAAAAGCTAGAATTAGAGTTCAATTATCCGCAGCTCATACTAAAGCCCATTTAGACAAAGCAATTAAGGCTTTTATTGAAGTTGGAAAAGAGTTAAATATCATTTAATGACTTAAATAGTTTACTTTTAATCAGATTTTTATCAAATCCCTTTGTAGTTAAATAATTACATATTACTTTTGCTCAGGATTAATTTTAAATTAAAATAAATAAATATGAAACATCTAAACAAATTAATTATTGCTCTTGTTCTATTAGTAGGGTTATTTTCTCAAGCTCAGGATGCAAACAATCCATGGTCATTATCTTTTGGAGCTAATGCAGTTGACACTAGAGTAAGTGCTGCTTCAAGCATTCAAGATCAATTTTCAAATTATTTTAACACTAAAGATAACTGGAATTTTCTTCCTTCTTTATCTTACCTAAATGTTACGAAATATGCTGGAGATAATTTCTCTTTTGGAGTTACAGGATCTATAAATAAAATGTCTAAATTTGTTAATAAGAAGGCAGCTGACGGAACTTATTCTGTTGTTAATCCTGGCGATTACAATTATTACGGAGTTGATTTAGATATTAAATACAGCTTCATGAACATGATTAACAGTAAACATTTAGATCCATCTGCTCACTTAGGTGGTGGTTATACTTTCCTTGGAGATGTTAGCGCAGGTACAATGAACGCTGGATTAGGATTTACATATTGGATGACTGAATTAGTAGGACTTTCTGTTCAATCTAATTATAAATATTCATTTGATGACGCTAGACTTCCAGGAGTAGACGTGCCAACACACATGCAACATTTTGTAGGAATCGCATTCAAATTTGGAGGAAAAGACACCGATGGAGATGGTATATATGATAGAGAAGACGCTTGTCCAGAAGTTTTTGGTTTAAAACAATTCAAAGGTTGTCCTGATACTGATGGAGACGGAATTGTTGATGCAAGCGATGCTTGTCCAGATGCAGCGGGTTCAGTAGCAATGAATGGTTGTCCTGATACTGACGGAGATGGAATTGCTGATAAAGATGATGCTTGTCCAGAAGTTGCTGGTTTAAAAGCATTAAAAGGTTGTCCTGATACTGATGGAGACGGAGTTACTGATAAAGCTGATAAATGTCCAAACATAAAAGGACCTAAAGAAAATGCTGGTTGTCCTTGGCCTGATACTGATGGAGATTCAGTTTTAGATAAAGATGACAAATGTCCAACTGAAAAAGGTACTGTTGCTAATAATGGTTGTCCAGAAATTTCTCAAGCAGCTTTAAATGCATTAGACGGATATGGTAAAACAATATTGTTCAACACTGGAAAATCTTCTTTCCAAAAACAAACTTTACCAGTTTTAGTTTCTATTACTGCTATATTGAAAGAAAATCCAACTGCTAAATTTACTGTATTTGGTCACACAGATAATGTTGGAGGCGCTGAATTCAACTTGAAACTTTCTTTAGAAAGAGCTGATGTAGTTAAAAACTATTTAGTTACTAATGGAGTAGCAGCAGATAGATTAACTTCAAATGGATTTGGAGATACTCAACCTGTTGATAGTAATAAAACTTCAAACGGAAGAGCAAATAACAGAAGAGTAGAAGTGAAATACGTTAAATAATTCACTTTAAATATTTTTAAAAACGCCCCGATTTATCGGGGCGTTTTTTTTATATTTATAAAATGAAAGAAGAAACTTTTTTAGATAAAATAGCCCAAGTAATTATTAAGGATTATTTCAATAATCTTTCTAATACTGTTGTGATTTTGCCAAATAAAAGAGCAAAAATATTTTTAATTGATTCTTTAAAAAATCAAATTCAAAATAATATTATATGCCCTAAAATTATTAGTATTGAAGATTTTATTCAAGAAATTTCTGCAATTAGAGCAATAGATTCTATTGAACTAGTATTTGAATTCTATGAGGTTTATTTAAAGTTGACCGAAGTTAAAAACCAACAGTCATTTGATTTATTTGCCAATTGGGCAAAAATGTTATTACAAGATTTTAACGAAATAGACAGGTATTTATTAGATCCAAATCATGTGCTTTCCTATTTAAAAGACATTGAAGATATTAAAAAATGGGGAATTGAAGTTGAAAATAAAACCAAATTACTCGAAAATTATATTGATTTTTGGAAGTTACTACCCAATTACTACGAATCTTTTTACCATCATTTGTTGCAAAAAGGTATAGGTTATCAAGGGTTAATTTATCGAGAAGCGGTAAATAAATTAAGCTCATTTTCTAAATCTGTACCTGACACAAAATATATTTTTGCTGGATTTAATGCGCTAAATGCCGCCGAAGAAAAAATCGTTCAAAGTCTATTAGCTGACAAACAAGCGAAAATTTATTGGGATATTGATCAAGCATTTCTAAATGATCCTTATCATGATGCAGGATTATTTATTAGAAGGTTTAAAGATAAATGGTCTCATTATAAGTCCAATCCTTTTGAATGGATTGCCAATGATTTTTTGAACTTTAAAAAGAATATCAATATTATTGGAACTCCAAAATCTATTGGTCAAGCTAAAATTGCTGGAGGCATAATTGATGAATTGATAGCAAACGATCCTAAAATTTCTTTGGATAAAGTGGCGGTTGTTTTAGGCGATGAGAACATGTTGATTCCACTACTTTATTCTCTTCCTTCAAGTGTTGGGTCGCTAAATATTACAATGGGTTTTTCAAGTAAGAACAATCCAGCCCAGATATTAATTGCGAAGTTGTTTAAAATGCACACGGCAGCTTTGTCAAGAAATGGCAATAATTATGTTTTTTATTATAAAGACGTCTTGGGAATACTAACGCATCCATTAATTGAACCTTATTCCAATACGAGTGCTTTAGTAAACACGATAATTCAATACAATTACACCTTCATAACCCATCAAAAAATTATTGAATTAAATCCTAATTCTAGTGACTTATTTCTTTTGTTATTTGGAAAATGGGAAGAGGGCTCCTTAAAAGTTCTTTCAGTTGTATCTCAATTATTACAAACAATAAAAGGGAATTTAAGCAATGATAATGAAGAGGAAAAAATTACAAAAGCTTTCATTTTTTCAATTTTTAAAGTCATTAATAAACTAATAAGTTATTATTCTAAATACAATCATATCAATACTATTGATACACTTCACGCGATTTACAAACAAGTAATTGACCTCGCTGAGGTTTCATTTGAAGGCGAACCATTAAATGGGTTACAAATTATGGGTGTTCTTGAGAGTCGTGTTTTAGACTTTGAAACTGTTATAATTACCTCTTTAAATGAAGGGAAATTGCCAGCTGGAAAATCGCAAAATTCTTTTATTCCCTATGATGTAAAAAGAGAATTAGAACTCCCTACTTTCAAAGAAAAAGATGCGATTTATACCTATCACTTTTACCATTTGTTACAACGAGCTAAAAACGTTTACCTACTTTATAACACCGAAAGCGAGGGGTTGGATGCTGGTGAAAAAAGTCGTTTTATAACCCAGTTACAAGTAGAATACCAAGATCAACATAATTTGATACCAGCAATTTACAATGCGGTTCTTCCCGAAAAAGCGAATCAACCAATGGTGATTCCTAAATCGGAATCGGTTATGGCACGTTTAAAAGAAATTGCCGAGAAGGGCTTTTCACCAACCACCTTAACAAGTTATATCCGTAATCCAATTCAATTTTATTTTCAAAGAATTTTGAAAATTAAAGGCGTAGAAGAAGTTGAGGAGAATATTGCGGTCAATACATTAGGGACAATAATTCATGAAACCTTAAAATCACTCTATGATCCATTTATAGGTAAATTTATTTCTGAAAGTGACATTTTAAACTGCATTAAGCAAATTGATGTAGAAGTAATGAAACAATTCAAAATTGTATATAAAGAAGGTGAAATAAAAAAAGGTAGAAATTTATTAGCTTTTGAAGTAGCTAAAAGAAATGTATATAATTTCTTGAAAGTGGAATTAGAGAGTGTTATCGCTGGTGATGTCATTAAAATACTTGCATTGGAACAACGATATGAGCGAATTTTTGAGCATTCGAGTTTGCCTTTTCCAATAAAAATTGGTGGATCTGTAGATAGAATTGAGTTACGAAATGGGATTTTAAGAATCATAGATTATAAAACAGGAAAAGTTGATAAAGGCACTGTAACACTAACTACTTGGACAGATCTTACAAAAGATATCGTTAACGAAAAAATTATTCAAGTTTTAGCTTATGCTTTTATGTATGAAGAAATGGCATTTGAGCAACAGATGGAAGCTGGAATAATTTCCTTCAAAAATTTAAAATCTGGTTTTTTACCATTTACATTCAAAGAAGGAAAAGAACTTAATACTATCATAACTAAAGAAACAATTAATCAATATTTAGAGCAAATTACTATTTTATTGGTTGAGATATTTGATGAAAATATTCCGTTTGAGGAGAAAGTTTAGAGGTTTTTTTAACCATAAAAGCAGGTATAGAAAAGATTATATTCCTTTAAGAAATTTCAAAACAACCTTTTCCAAATCCATTTTATTTTCAATGTGACTCATATGTCCATCAGGGAATGTAATTAATTCGGCATTGGTGTTTTTAATTTGAGTCATATTTTCATTATAAATCAATACGCCGTCTTTTTTTCCTAGAATTAGCATTTTAGGAAAATTCGATTCTTTCAATATAAATTGTCTGTCTTTTCTAATTTTCATGCCTTCTAATGAAGCAATAATTCCTTGCAATGGCGTTTTTAAAGCCTCTAATTTTACCTTTTCAATTTCATTTTCTAGTCGGTCACGATTATTTTCACTAAATAAATTAACAATCGACATTCTAACAAAATTGATGTAATTCTGTTTTACAGCTTTAATAGCTCGATCCCGATTTAATTTTCGTTCTTCACTATCTTCTTTCGCTGTGGAATTTAATAAAACAAGTCCTTTTATAAATTGAGGATATAATTCTGCTAAAGCTAATGCAACATATCCACCCATAGAATGCCCTATAATTATAGTTTTTCTAATTTTAAGATTAGATAAAACAGCTTTTACTATTTCAGCATTCTCTTCCATCGAATGAACATAGCCAAGGCAATCAGAATCTCCATGGCCCAATAAATCAATTGAAATAACTCTATTTTTTTCAGCTAATTTAGGAGCCAAATCTTTCCACATTGTTTTATTTTCTAAAAACCCATGAAGTAAAACCACAGCAGTTCCAGTTCCAATATCGGAATAAGAAATCGCAGTGTTTTTATAGATAATTTGTTTCATTGATATATTTCGTGCAAAAATAAGGCTAAAATTTCTACAAAATAAAAAACGGTTTACATTTCTGCAAACCGTCTATTATCTATTTGTCTATATTCTTTTTATCTAAATTATGCATTCATAATCGTTTCAATTTCTTCAATTTCGATTGGAATATTCTGCATTAAATTAAAAGGATTTCCTTTTTCTTGAATAACAACATTGTCTTCTAATCGAATTCCGAAACCTTCTTCTGGAATATAAATTCCTGGCTCAACTGTAAACACCATATTGGCTTGCATTGGCTCAGTCAAAATACCATAATCATGAGTATCTAAGCCCAAGTGGTGAGAAGTTCCATGCATGAAATATTTTTTATATGCAGGCCATTCAGGGTTTTCATTTTGAACATCGGCCTTGTCAATTAATCCTAAACCTAATAATTCTGAAGTCATTAATTTACCAACTTCAACATGATATTGTTTCCAATTAGTTCCTGGAGTTAGCATTTTTGTAGCTTCATTTTTCACATTCAAAACAGCGTTATAAACTGCTTTTTGTCTTTCAGAAAAACGACCAGAAACAGGAATCATACGTGTCATATCACTAGAATAATTCGCATATTCGGCAGCAACATCCAATAATATCAAATCACCAGCTTTACAAACTTGGTTATTTTCAATATAATGCAAAACATTAGCGTTATTTCCTGAGGCAATTATTGGAGTATAAGCAAAACCTTTGGATCTATTTCGAATAAATTCGTGAATAAATTCGGCTTCAATTTCATATTCAGTTACATTTGGTTTTACAAATGACAACACTCTTCGAAATCCTTTTTCGGTAATATTACAAGCATTCTGAATCAATTCAATTTCTTCTTTTTCCTTTACAGATCGAATGCGTTGTAAAATCGGATTGCTTTTTGCAACAGCATGAGCAGGATATTTCTCTTTCCACCATTTTACAAAACGCGCCTCACGAGTTTCTGTTTCCACAGTTGCTCGGTAATGCTCATTAGTATTGATATAAATAGTTTCGGAATGGGTCATTAATTCGAATAAAATTTTCTCAAAATCTTGAAGCCAATAAACCGTTTTTATCCCTGAAACTTCAAATGCACGATCTTTAGAAAGTTTTTCGCCTTCCCAAATCGCAATGTGGCCGTTGGTTTCTTTTAGGAATAATATTTCTTTTTGGTGCTCATAAGGGGCATCTGGAAATAGCAACAAAATACTCTCTTCTTGATCTACTCCCGACAAATAAAAGATGTCGCGGTGTTGTGCAAATGGCAAAGTGCTATCGGCAGAAACCGGGTAGATATCATTAGAATTAAAAACCGCCACACTTTTAGGCTTCATCTGAGCCGTAAATTTCGAACGGTTTTTTACAAATAAATTACTGTTAATTTGATGGTATTTCATAATGCAATAAATTAGATTACAAATCTAATCAATCCATTTGTAATATCTAGCACCTATTAGGTTAGGATTTTCATTTTCTATTTTATCCAATATCCACTCACTTTTTGGCGACTGAACACTTGATTTTTGCTCTTTTTTATGCAATTTTTCATACATTTCAAATCCAATTTCATGACTTTTTTCTAATGTTTGAAACAAATTAACATTCGAAATTGCCGATGCCCAATTGGGTTGAATTGTTCCTTCAAACACTTTTGATTTTGAACCACTTCCGTAAGCTAGGAAGCCAAACTTTTGATTTGAAAGGTCTGTTTTTGACTCATAAAAATGAGCTAAAGTAGATAGGAATCCCATAAAAATTGAACCTGTATATAAATTCCCAATTAACGAAGAAGCAATTTCTGCAGGTTGTAATTTTTCGTTTACAAAGTTTCGGTATTCCTCCGATTTGCTGATTTCTTTTAGTTTATTTTGGTATTCTGAAGCGTCTTCGTTTCCATTTATAATTTTGTTTTCATGATCTAAACAATAGATTTCCGACAACATTCTTCTTCCTTGAAAAGAGTATGGAAGGTGCATAATTATACTTTTCCAAGAATTATAAACTGAACTTTCAGAACCGCTTTCTTTTTTAAACGAAAAATAAGCATTTCTAGTTCTATCCATATAACATTGATTGGAATATTGACCTTCAAAAACGGGTTGCTCTTTGTGGATTTCAATTTCAGCTTCTAAGTTATCGAACCAGTTTTCATTATTCGAATTTCCGGTAATCGCTTCTTTTGAAATTGAGCGATAAGGCTTGAAAAAATCAAAAACTCCTTTTGTGCTAGTTGCCCAATTATTTTCAAATGAAATAATCCTTGGGTTTTTAGAGATTAATAAAGCTACTGCTCCCGCACCTTGAGTGTATTCTCCAGTTGAATTTAAATCGTATTTTGCAATGTCAGAGGTGACTACAATTGCTTTTTTACTTGGATTTAATTTTACAAAATCAATACAATTTTGCATCGCATCAACTCCGCCAATACAAGCAAATGTAAAATCGACAACGTCGCATTCTGCCAATCGGTTTTCACCAAATTTTTGTTCCATCAGCGAAACTAAAAAGGAGGCAATAGGTTTTGAGCTATCTATAGAGCTTTCAGTTCCAACGTAAATTCGAGAAATATCTTCTAAATTAATATTATTATCTACAATTAATTTAGTCAAAGCATTAGCGCCAAAAACCACAGTATCTTGGTGAGTATCTGGCAAAGTCATTTTCAACAATCCCAATCCTTTTTCTAGTTTTTCAGGATCGATATTTCTGTTATTTGCCAATGTATGGATTGGCAAATGTATTTTTGCAACATCAAATGTGATAGCGTCTATTCCGAAATTCATTAGTATTCTATTTTTTGTAAAATTACAAAGTGGTATTGATGTTTAATACAATTTAGCTCTTAAAAATGCCTTCTCTATTAATTTTTACGATATTTAAAACAAACAGGAAGTTCTAATAGGAATTTAATAATTTTATAATCAATCCTGCACAATTTTATTTAATTTAGCAGAAATATTATTTTAACAATTGTTTTTTATGAAGTCGCTATTCTTAATTTTATTTTCAAGTTATTTTCTCTTTTCAAATGCTCAAAATAAGCCTTCTTATTTAATTTATGATCAAAATGGAAAGAAAGCCAGTTATAAAGACATCATAAACAGTTCACAAAAATCAGAGGTACTTTTATTTGGAGAATACCATGACAACTCTGTTGCTCATTGGCTTGAATTAGAAATCACTAAAGATTTATTTGGAAAAATAGTATTGGTTTTAGGAGCAGAAATGTTGGAATCAGACAATCAAAAACAAGTAAATCAATATTTAAATGGCGAAATCAATCAAAAAAAATTAGATAGTACAGCAAGACTTTGGCCAAACTATAAAACGGATTACAAACCATTAGTAGATTTTGCAAAGGAAAATAAGATTGATTTTATTGCTACTAATATCCCTCGAAGATTTGCAAGTTTAGTTTTTAAAAACGGTTTTGAAGCACTAGATAAATTATCTAATGAAGAAAAACAATGGATTGCAACCTTACCTTTTCAATATGACGCTGCCTTGCCAGGGTATAGTAAAATGGCACAAGAAATGGGAGGTCACGGAGGCGAGAATTTACCTAAAGCTCAAGCTTCAAAAGACGCAACAATGGCTCATTTTATTTCTAAAAACCGTAAAGAAAACTCTTTATTTATTCATTACAACGGGTCCTACCATAGCGACAATTTTGAAGGAATTAATTGGTATTTAAAACAAGAAAACCCCACATTAAAAATTGTAACTATTGCAACTGTTTCTCAAAATGACATCTCAAAATTAGAGCCTGAATATTTTGGAAGAGCAAATTTTATTATTGTAATTGATGAAGACGTAACCAAAACGTACTAATTGCACAAAATGAAATTTCATTTTTTGCATATTATTCAAAATTTCATTGAATTATTTCAACCGGATTCAACAATAATTAAACAATTGTCAAAATCACCTTAAAATCATTATAAATTACTACGAAAAGGTTGTAGTATGTGTTTTTAATGATTATTTTTGTGCATTATTAAAAAATAAAAATTGATTTTATCATGGCCAATTCTTCATTTCTAAAGTCTTCAATTGCAAAGAAAGTTGCAATGGCACTTTCGGGACTTTTTTTAATTTCCTTTTTATCACTTCATTTTTTCATCAATTTAACATCAGTTTTCAGTGAAGACGTTTTTAATATGATGTCACATTTTATGGGATACAATCCGATAATTCAATTTGTAATGCAGCCAATTTTGGTGGCAGGAGTTGTTTTTCACTTTGTAATGGGAATGGTTTTAGAGTTAAAAAACAGAAGTTCTAGACCGATTGCTTACGCAAACTATAATGGAGCGGCCAATTCATCTTGGGTTTCAAGAAATATGATTGTTTCTGGTTTAGTTGTTCTAGCATTTCTAGGATTGCATTTTTACGATTTTTGGGTTCAAGAAATTACCTATAAATACATCAACGTAAACGAAATTAATCCAACAAGATATTATGAAGAATTAAACCATAAATTTGAAAGTCCAGTTCGAACAGGTTTGTATTCTTTAGCTTTTGTTTTGTTGTCAATGCACTTATGGCACGGTTTCAATTCCTCATTCCAATCGGTAGGATTTAATAATAAATATTCAAAAGCACTTCATAAATTAGGATATGCATTTGCAATTATTGTCCCTTTTGGATTTATTGTTATTGCTTTATTCCATCATTTTAATCAAATTTAATTCAATTTATAATGGCATTAGATTCAAAAATACCAGAAGGTTCAATTTCGGACAAATGGACTAATTATAAAGATCACATCAATTTAGTAAACCCTGCAAACAAGCGTAATTTAGATGTTATTATTGTGGGAACTGGATTAGCAGGAGGTTCTGCTGCTGCAACTTTAGCAGAGTTAGGTTATAATGTAAAAGCATTTTGTTTTCAAGATTCTCCTCGTCGTGCGCACTCAATTGCCGCTCAGGGAGGTATTAATGCTGCAAAGAATTATCAAGGAGATGGAGATTCAACTTTCCGATTATTCTACGATACTGTAAAAGGGGGAGATTATCGTGCTCGTGAAGCCAATGTGCATCGCTTAGCCGAAGTTTCTACCAATATCATCGACCAATGTGTGGCACAAGGAGTTCCATTTGCTCGTGAATATGGTGGTTTGTTAGACAACCGTTCTTTTGGTGGAACTTTAGTTTCTAGAACATTTTATGCAAAAGGACAAACAGGACAACAATTATTATTAGGAGCTTATTCCGCAATGAACCGTCAAATAGGTCGTGGTAAAATTAAAATGCACAACCGTCACGAAATGTTAGATTTAGTTATCGTTGATGGAAAAGCTAGAGGAATTATAGCACGTGATTTGATAACAGGTAAAATTGAAAGACACTCTGCTCACGCAGTAGTTATTGCTTCTGGAGGATATGGAAATGTGTTTTTCCTTTCTACAAATGCCATGGGAAGTAACGTAACCGCTGCATGGAAAATTCATAAAAGAGGTGCGTTTTTCGCAAATCCTTGTTATACACAAATTCACCCTACTTGTATTCCAGTTTCAGGAGATCACCAAGCTAAACTGACATTAATGTCGGAATCGTTACGTAACGATGGACGTATTTGGGTTCCTGCAAAAGTAGAAGATGCAAAAGCCATTCGTGAAGGAAAATTAAAACCAACACAAATTGCTGAAGCTGATAGAGATTATTTTTTAGAAAGACGTTACCCTGCTTTTGGAAATTTAGTACCCCGAGATATTGCTTCTCGTGCCGCTAAAGAAAGATGTGACGCAGGTCATGGTGTTAATAAAACTGGTGAGGCGGTCTATTTAGATTTTGCTGCAGCTATTCAAAGATATGGAGTAGATCAAGCGAGATTAAAACACTTGGATGAAAATGATTCGGCTACCGTCATAAAATTAGGAACTGAAGTTGTAGCCAATAAATACGGTAACTTATTTCAAATGTATGAGAAAATCGTTGACGAAGATCCGTACACTACCCCAATGATGATTTATCCTGCAGTTCACTATACAATGGGTGGAACATGGGTAGATTATAACTTACAAACTACAATTCCCGGCTGTTTTTCAATTGGAGAGTCCAACTTTTCCGACCACGGAGCCAACAGATTAGGAGCTTCAGCGTTGATGCAAGGTTTAGCAGACGGTTATTTTGTTTTACCTTATACTATTGGAGATTATTTAGCACCAGACATCAAAATGGGAACTATTTCTACCGATTTACCAGAATTTGAAGAAGCAGAGAAAAATGTTATTGCCCAAATAAATCAATTAATGAATAATGGCGGTTCTAAGCCAGCAGATTATTTCCATAAGAAATTAGGAAAAATTATGTGGGACAAAGTTGGAATGGCGAGAAATGAAAAAGGGTTAATTGAAGCTCAAGCCGAAATTGCTCAAATCAGAGAAGAATTCTATAAAGAAGTAAAAATTCCTGGAACTGCAGATAGTTTCAACCCTGAATTAGCAAAAGCATTACGTGTGGCTGATTTCCTAGAATTAGGAGAATTATTTGCAAAAGATGCTTTACACAGAAACGAATCTTGTGGAGGTCACTTCCGTGAAGAATACCAAACTCCAGAAGGAGAGGCGCAACGTGACGACGAAAACTTCGCTTACGTAGCAGCATGGGAATACAAAGGAAATCCAAGTGATGCAGTGCTTCACAAAGAAGAATTGAAATTTGAAAACGTTAAATTAGTTCAAAGAAGTTATAAATAATAATTTGTCAAATGTCTAATGTCCAGTTGTCAACCGACTTTCGACTTTAAGACCTTCAATCGAAATAATATGAAATTAAATTTGAAAATATGGCGTCAAGAAAACGCTAAAGCTAAAGGTAAAATGGTAGATTATACAGTTGATCACATTGAACCAGACATGTCATTTCTTGAAATGCTTGACATTTTAAACGATCAATTAATTGTTAAAGGACAAGATACTGTAGCTTTTGACCACGATTGTCGCGAAGGAATTTGCGGAATGTGTTCTCTATATATCAACGGTGAAGCGCACGGGCCAGATCGTTTGGTGACGACTTGTCAATTGCACATGCGTAAGTTCAAAGATGGCGATACTATTTATATTGAACCATTTAGAGCAAAAGCATTTCCAGTAATTAAAGATTTAGTGGTAGATAGAAGTGCATTTGATAGAATCCAACAATCGGGAGGATTTGTATCTGTAAACACTTCTGGAAACACTATTGATGCGAATTCTATTCCAATTCCTAAAGCCGATGCCGATAGAGCTTTTGATGCTGCAACTTGCATTGGATGTGGCGCTTGTGTGGCAACTTGTAAAAACTCTTCTGCCATGTTATTTGTATCGGCAAAAGTATCTCAATTTGCATTATTACCTCAAGGAAAAGTGGAAGCTACCGACAGAGTAATGAACATGGTTTCCCAAATGGATGCTGAAGGTTTTGGTAATTGTACCAATACAGGAGCTTGTGAAGTAGAATGTCCAAAAGGAATTTCCCTTGATTTTATCGCTCAAATGAACAGAGAATATTTAGCCGCAAGCTTAAAAGGATAGTTTTACAACTTTAAAACTTAAAAAGACTGTTCAATTGAGCAGTCTTTTTTATTTTTACTATATAAAATTACCCTTATTTTAAAATAGCAACATTAGAAACAAATGATTAAATTTGCCACTTAATCTTAAAATTAATTTTAGATTTATAAAAATTACAATATGTTACAAATAGGATTTATTAGAGAAAATCAGGAAAAAGTAATCAAAGCATTGGCCAAGAGAAATATCGATGCCAAAGCCACCGTTGATGAAGTAGTTCAATTGGATGAAAAACGACGTTCTACGCAAGTAGAATTGGATAATATTTTATCTGAATCTAATAAATTATCCAAAGATATTGGTGATTTAATGAAAGCTGGAGAGAAATCAAAAGCTACTATTCTAAAAGAAAAAACGGTAATTCTAAAAGATAAAAGCAAAGATTTAGCTGAAAAAGCAGATGCTTTGGCAAATGAATTACTAGAAAAATTATATACTTTACCCAACCTTCCCGCAGATATAGTTCCTGAAGGTAAAACCCCTGAAGAAAATGTAAATGTATTTCAAGAAGGTGCAATTCCAGTTCTGCATGAAGGAGCACAGCCTCATTGGGAATTGGTTAAAAAATACGACATCATCGATTTCGAATTAGGAAATAAAATCACAGGTGCTGGTTTCCCAGTTTATAAAGGGAAAGGTGCCAAATTACAACGCGCTTTAATCACTTATTTCTTAGATAAAAATACCGATGCCGGTTATAAAGAATACCAAGTTCCTCATCTTGTAAATGAAGCATCAGCTTATGGAACGGGGCAATTACCAGACAAAGACGGTCAGATGTACCACGACGCAACAGATAATTTATATTTAATTCCAACTGCTGAGGTTCCAGTTACCAACTTATTTCGCGATGTGATTTTAAATGAAAATGAGTTACCAGTTTTAGCAACAGGTTATACACCTTGTTTCCGAAGAGAAGCAGGTTCCTATGGAGCTCATGTTCGCGGATTGAACCGTTTGCATCAATTTGACAAAGTAGAAATCGTAAGAATTGAACATCCTGATAAATCATATGAAGCTTTAGAAGGAATGGTAGAACATGTGAAAATGATATTGCAAGAATTAAAATTACCTTATAGAATTCTTCGCCTTTGCGGAGGCGATATGGGATTCACTTCAGCATTAACCTATGATTTTGAAGTGTTTTCAACTGCTCAAGATCGTTGGTTGGAAATTTCATCAGTATCAAATTTTGAAACTTTTCAAGCCAATCGTTTAAAATTACGTTATAAAGATAAAGACGGTAAAAACCAATTGGCGCACACCTTAAACGGAAGTTCATTGGCTTTACCAAGAGTTTTAGCTGGAATATTAGAAAACTATCAAACGCCAGAAGGCATCGTCATTCCGGAAGTTTTGAGAAAATACACCGGTTTTGATTTGATCGACTAAATTTAGTTTGTCAATGAAAACAATGTACTAACATGACACAAAAAGGTTATTTTAGTACATTGTTTTTTTAATATATTTTGAAATGAAAAAAATAATTTTCCTTTTTTATCTGTTTTATTCCCTAATTGGATTCTCTCAAAATGACCAATTGGCGCAAAACTATTTTGACAAAGGAGAATTTGAAAAAGCACTCGTTTCTTATCAAGAACTTTTTAATACCCAGCCAGGAAATGGATTTTATTTCCAACAAACTATTGAATGCTACCAACAACTTAAACAATATGTAGTAGCCGAAAAAGCGATTTCAGAACGTTACAATAAATATAAACAGAGTTCATTGTTAGTAGAATTAGGCGCAAACTACCAACTACAAAAAGACGATAGTAAAGCCAAAAAATATTTCGAGCAAGCGCTTGATAAAATCATAAAGAATCCTTCAGAAGTTTATGGAATTGCCGCTGTTTTTGAAAGAAAAGTATTGATCGAATATGCTTTGCAGGCCTATCAAATTGCATTGGAAATTGATCCAAATATGAATTTTAATTTTCAAATGGCGGTCCTGTACGGGCAAAATGGGCAAACAGATAAAATGATTGAAAAATTCTTAGAAGAATCTTATAAGAATCCTCAAAATCTGATATTAATTCAAAATCAATTTACTCGATTTATGAACGAAAATGCAGATGTCGCTTTCAACGAGGCACTTCGAAAAGCACTATTAATAAGAATTCAAAAGAATCAAGATGTATTTTGGAATCAATATTTGAGTTGGTATTACGTTCAACAGAGAGAATTTGGGAAAGCCTTTATTCAAGAAAAAGCAATTTATAAAAGGAATCCAGAATCGCTATCTAACATTGTGAATTTAGCTCAAATTTCTATTGAAGAAGACGAAAAAGAAACTGCTAAAGAAATCCTAGCCTTCATTTTAGAAAATACAAAAGACACCGATTTACAAATGCAGGCACACTATTTTCTTACTGAAATGAAAATAAATGATCCTTTAATAAAAGATTATTCAGAAATAGAAAAAGACCTGGTTTCCTTATTAAATCAATATGGAATTACGCCCTATTCAATTAAATTACAAATATTGAAAGCCCATTTTGATACTTTTCAAATGAAGAATCCAAATCAAGGGAAAGCAATTTTGAAAACCGCTTTGGAGCTACCAATTAATGAATACCAAAAAGCTGATGTAAAAATGGAATTGGCTGATATCTTTTTATTTGAAGAAAAATTCAATCAAGCCTCGTTGTATTATTCTCAAATAGAAGAAGATTTGAAAAACGATGTTATTGGACACGAAGCCACATTAAAATCAGCAAAAACAAGTTATTTCAAAGGAGATTTTGTTTGGGCATTGAAACAATTTAAAGAATTAAAATCGGTTTCTTCACAATTAATTGCCAATGATGCGTTAGAGTATTTTCTATTAATAAATGACAATACAGTTGCTGATTCAACACAAACGGCATTAAAACAATTTGCCCGAGGGGATTATTTGATTTATCAAAATAAGCCACAAGAGGCACTATTGCAATTTCAAGATATTTTGAAAAATTTTAAAGGACAGGAAATTGAAAGTGTTACACTATATAGATTAGGAAAAATCTATGAAAAATTAGGCGATTATCAATCGGCATTAAGCCAATATCAACAAGTTATAGACCATTATTCTGATGGAATTTATATTGACGAAGCGTTATTTTTTACTGCCGAGATTTACAGCAAAAAGCTAATAGATCAAGAAAAAGCGAAGTCATTTTATGAAAAATTAGTATTTCATCACCAAGACAGTATATATTTTGTAGAAGCTAGGAAAAAATATAGGGAACTTCGGGGAGACAATAAGGAACTTTAAATTTTAGGTAAATCGTTTAATCGTTGATTCGGTTATACGGATATACATATTAACGATTAAACAATAATAAATGATAATTTACAACGTAACAATTAATATTCACGAAAGTGTTCACGACCAATGGATGACTTGGATGCAACAAAAACACATAAATGATGTTTTGGCAACTGGGAAATTCACGTCTGCAAGAATGGTAAAAGTGCTTATTGAGGAAGAAATGGGAGGAGTTACCTATTCCATTCAATATATTACAGAAAATAAAGAGTTGCTTCAAAGATATTACGAAGAAGATGCGCCAAGATTGAGAGAAGAAGGAGCGGCATTATTTGGCGATAAAATGTTGGCTTTCAGAACAGAATTAGAATTAATTTCTGAACATTAGTATTTGATTAATACAAACAACCAACTGGTTTATGGAAAAAGTAAAAGCAAAAAAACACCTAGGACAGCATTTTTTAATTGATGAAAGTATTGCTGCTGCAATTGCTGACACATTGAACTTTGAAGGTTATGAGGATGTTCTAGAAATAGGACCAGGAATGGGAGTTTTGACTAAATATTTATTAGAAAAACCAATTTCAACTTATGTAATTGAAATTGATACCGAATCGGTGACTTATTTAGAAAGTAATTTCCCGAAATTAAAAGACAAAATAATTTCTAAAGACTTTTTGAAATACAATATAAATGAAACTTTTGAAGGCAAACAATTTGGAATAATTGGGAATTTCCCCTACAATATTTCTACTCAAATTGTTTTTCGAACATTAGAATACCGAAATCAAATTCCGGAATTTGCCGGTATGTTTCAAAAGGAAGTAGCCGAAAGGATTTGTGAAAAAAAAGGAACCAAAGCCTACGGGATTTTATCTGTTTTAGTACAAGCGTTTTATGATGCAGAATATCTATTTACGGTAGACGAAAATGTTTTCAATCCACCACCAAAAGTGAAGTCGGGGGTATTGAGATTAAGAAGAAAAGAAAATTATAGTTTGCCTTGTGGAGAGAAATTATTCTTCATAGTTGTAAAAACCGCTTTTCAACAACGCAGAAAAACATTGCGAAATAGTTTAAAAACACTAAATTTGTCCGATAATTTGCGTGAAGACACTATCTTTGACCTTCGTCCAGAGCAGTTGAACGTGCAACAATTCATTGAACTCACTCAAAAAATAGAAGCCGATGCAGTTTAAAATCAGTAAAGAGCTTATAGTTCAAATAGAGCAACTTATTAAAAGTAGGGACGATCGCCAATTGGAATCCTTACTTAATGAATTGCACCATGCTGATATTGCCGAAATTCTTGACGAATTAGATTTCAACGAAGCTACCTATATTTTCAAAGTTTTAGATAGTGATAAAACCGCAGAAATCCTTCTTGAATTAGATGATGACTTAAGAGAAAATATCCTTAATCGGTTGTCTCCAAAAGAAATTGCCGAAGAGCTAGATGAGTTAGACACCAATGATGCTGCCGATATTATTGCCGAACTTTCTCAAAGTAAAAAAGAGGAAGTAATCTCAGAACTTCAAGATGTTGAGCATGCAAAAGACATTGTAGACTTACTGCGTTACGACGAAAATACTGCTGGAGGATTGATGCACAAAGAGTTAGTAAAAGTTAACGAAAATTGGAACGTGCTTACATGTGTTAAAGAAATGCGTATCCAAGCCGAAAATATTTCACGCGTTCACTCCATTTATGTAGTAGATGATCAAGATAAATTGTTGGGGCGACTTTCCCTTAAAGATTTATTGACAACTTCAACCAAAACGCCAATTAGTAACGTTTATATCAGAAAATTAAATTCCGTAAATGTTGACGTTGAAGATGTTGAGGTAGCGAGAATCATGCAAAAATACGATTTGGAAGCCATTCCAGTTACTGACGAACTAGGACGATTGGTAGGTAGAATTACCATCGATGATATTGTAGATGTAATTAAAGACGAAGCCGATAAAGATTACCAATTAGCAGCCGGTATAACCCAAGACGTAGAAGCAAAAGACAGTGTTTTTGAACTAACAAAAGCACGTTTGCCATGGCTAATTATTGGTATGCTAATAGAAATTGTAGCCTCATTAGTCCTAAAACACAACGAAAATGCTTTCCAAAAATATTATACTCTTTTCATATTCGTTCCATTACTTTCAGCAACAGCAGGAAACATTGGCGTTCAAGCCTCTGCAATCGTAGTTCAAGGATTAGCAAACGGCTCATTGAAAGAATTTAACAGAAATTATTTAAGCAAAGAATTGACTGTAGCCATGATCTCAGGAACCATAATTTCCCTCTTTTTATTGGGTTATCATTCCATAATGTATGGGCAATATCAAGTTGGACTAGCAATTTCTATTTCTATAATTGTGGTGATTTTATTCGCAGCAACCTTAGGGACCTTAGTGCCGTTATTTCTTCATAAAAACAAAATTGACCCTGCAATTGCGACGGGACCCTTTATTACCACAACCAATGACGTTTTCGGAATTATTTTGTATTTCGGAATTGCTCAATTAATTTTAGGATACTAAAAATCGTTTTTTTATTTGGGCATTTCCCCACTTCCACTAGCGTTGCAGTGCGGTCGGGCTGTACGCTTCAATCCACGAAATTGCCACGTCGTACCTCCTCGCAATACCGTGGGATTTCCACTGCCATCCCTAATGCGATACAATAACGTTTATTACTTTCTATACAAATTATTGTGATCAATATATTCCCAAACTTTATTAGGTAAAAGCGGCTGAATATTCTTCTTGTTTTTGATGGAATTTCTGATAAATGTAGCTGAGATTTCTACAATTGGAGCGGCTATAAAATGAACTTTAGGATGGTTTTTGAAACCGTACTTTTCACCATCATTATTTGTCTGAACATTTTCATCTACCCTTGGATAAACATAAATAGCGTGATTTTCAAGAATTACCTCGTAGTTTTTCCATTTGTGAAAAGACTTCAAATTATCTTCACCCATAATTAATGAAAACTCATTTTTAGGATATTTATCTTGTAAATGTGCCAATGTATTTACGGTATAATTTGGCTGAGGCAATTGAAATTCGATGTCGCAAGGTTTAATCTTTGGGTAGTCTTCTGTAGCTAGAAAAACCAATTCTAAACGAGTCGAATCTTTAAGTAAAGTGTCTTTATTTTTCAATGGATTGTGAGGAGTAACCACCATCCAAACTTGATTTAAATCAGTATGCTCCGCAAAGTAATTGGCAATAATTAGGTGCCCAACATGAATGGGGTTGAAGGTTCCAAAATAAAGTCCAATTTTCATAAATTATCTTAATTAATATAACACAAATTTCACAAATTATCACAAATTAAATCCGTGTTAATTTGTGGAATCCGTGTTTACAAAAGATTTCACCAATTGATACGCATCTTCTTTGGCAACATCTAAATCGTAATTTTTTATGATTTTATCAAATTGTGGCGCTGTTGCTAATTCTACCGAAGCCTTTGCTATTCTCATATTAATCTTATCGTCGCTTTCTGTAGAACGCTTTTTTAGACGGATTTTAAGTTCGTCAATGCTTGGTGGTTTCACAAAAACAGCTAAAGTTTGCTCCGGAAATTTGTTTTTTATTCTTAATCCACCAGCGACATCAATATCAAAAATCACATTTTTTCCTAAAGCCCAAATGCGTTCCACTTCACTTTTTAATGTTCCGTAAAAATTATCGCGATACACTTCTTCCCATTCAATAAAGTCTTCGCTTTTTATGTGTTTTTTAAACTCTTCAATAGAAATAAAATAGTAATCTTTTCCATTCATTTCCTCGCCTCGAGGTTCTCTAGAAGCTGCTGAAATAGAAAATTCTAAATTCAAATCTTCTCTCCCAAGTAAATGCCTTACAATTGTGGTTTTTCCTGATCCTGAAGGCGCTGAAAAAACTATTAATTTTCCTTTATTCATGATTTATTTGCTTTGTGTTTATTTGCTATCAGCTTTCTTACAAAACGTTCAAGACTTGTTCCTTGATTTTTTCCAATTCATCCTTCATCATCACCACTAATTTTTGCATTTGTGCATGATTGGATTTAGACCCCATCGTATTAATTTCACGACCCATTTCCTGAGTTATAAATCCTAATTTTCTACCATTAGCTTCTTTACCATTTATAGTTTCAAGGAAGTAATCCAAGTGGTTGGTCAATCGAACTTTTTCTTCTGTAATATCTAATTTCTCCAAATAATAGATCAATTCTTGCTCGAAACGATTCTCATCAACATTGACTTTTAATTCTGAAATAGCGGTTTGCAAACGATCTTTAATCGCTTGAACTCGTTCTGGATCTAGAGCCAAAGCATCGTTCATATAACTTCTGATATTTCCAATTCGCAATTGAAATTCATTTTCTAACGAAACTCCTTCCGCTTGACGGAAATTCAAAATATTAGAAATAGCTTCTTTAATCACTTTTTGAATTTCAAGCCAATCATTTTCATCAATTTCTTCACGCTCAATTTTCATTGTATCTGGCATTCTCACTGCCATTTTCATCAATTCTGTTTCATCGGCATCGCCATAAACTTCGCGAAGTTGCGCCATGTAGGCTTTCACAATTGGAACATTTACCTTGGTTGAGGTTTGTTCGGCAGTACTTTCAATATAAATCGAAAAATCAATTTTCCCTCTTTCCAATGCCAATGAAATTTCGTTGCGCAAGCCCAATTCCATTTCTCTATAAACGGAAGGCATTCTCACGCTTAAATCCAAACCTTTACTATTTAAAGATTTAACTTCAACGGTTATTTTTTTTGTAGGTAATTGCAAGGTTGCTTTCCCAAAACCAGTCATTGATTGTATCATAATACTATTAAAATGTGTGTAAAGATAATGAAAAAGTTTTCAGTGTTTATTTTGCTTCGTCCCGTAGTTGCTCCCTTTTTTTATCGGTAACTAAATATACTCCTGTAAAGATTAAAACTGCCGAGCTTATTTTCACCCACGACAATTCATCTTTGCCTAAGCTTATAGCGAAAACAGTAGCGAAAAGAGGTTGTAAATAGATAAATACCGCTACTAATGTGGGCTTTAATTCCCGCATAGAAAGTAGGTTTAATAGGTAAGTAAAAAAGGTTGAAAAAACGACTACAAATCCAATTTTATAAACAATATCTGAAGATACAACAACCCAATTAACTGATTGAAATTGGCTCCAGCCAAATGGGATTACCATTAGAAATCCAAATAAATAAATCCACTTTACAAAGGTAAAAGCATTGTATTTATCCATCAATTTTTTTACAATTACCAAGTAATATCCATAGGAAACGGCATTGACCAAAACTAAGAAATTCCCTAAACTGGTATTGGAATTATTTCCAACCGACTTTCCATATAATATCAAAAATGACGTGCCAAACAACCCTAAAAGTATTCCGAAGATCTTCCTTTTTTGCATTTTTTCTTTGATAATAATTGCCGATAAAATCAATACAATTAAAGGAGTACAAACCATAATTACAGCCGCTGAAATTGGCGAAGTCATGCTCAATCCTTTAAAAAAGGTCAACATATTTAATGCAACCCCAAAAAAAGCACAAGCTATAATTCTAGGAAAATCGGTTAATGCAATTTTTTCATTGGGCCCCACTTTTAGCAATCTCATAACCAACCAAACGGCCCAAAACAGGAGCGCGGAACCGCCAACCCGAAGAAAAATGAAGCCGTAAGCATCAATATAATTTGGCATAACATCCTTGGCAATTGTGAAGGTTACTCCATAAATTATGGACACTAAAGTCGCGCCAATTAACGCAATATTTCTCTTAGACATTATTCAATACGGTATTAACCTTAAGTATGTTTTGTTGGCTGTTGCCAATATAAATTCCACCATTAATAATAAAAACGGGACGACTTAAAAAAGTATAATTCTCCAAAATCAAATTTTTATAATCGGATTCTGATAATTGTTTGTTTTTCAAATCCATCGTTTTATATAAAATCGCTTTCTTGCTAAATAACGATTCATAGCTACCAGAAAGTTGGTGCATTTCTTCTAATTGCTCTTCTGTAATTCGATCTTGCTTGATGTCGTGAAAAACCAAGTCAACATCTTTAGGTAGCGATTTTATTATTTTGCGACAAGTATCGCAACTTCCAAGGTAATAAATTTTGTTAATCATAAGTAACCTATTTCTTTATGCAAAGAAAATTCATTTGAAGGAAAAAAGGGCATTTTTAATAAAAAATAAAGACTTACAATTTATATCTTTACAAAAAAATAGCAGTTATGAAATTCAATACTAAAACCATTCACGGCGGGCAACACCATGATCCTGCAACAGGGGCGGTTATGCCTCCAGTTTATCAAACATCAACATTTGTTCAAACCAGTCCTGGACAACCTTTGAATCCTGATTATGAATACAGTCGTGCTGCAAATCCTACACGTTCGGCGTTAGAAAATGCATTGGCAAGTATTGAAAATGGTGCACGTGGATTGGCATTTTCATCTGGTTTGGCAGCAACGGATTGTCTTATTAGAACCTTTAAATCAGGTGATGAAATCATTGCAATGGATGATTTATATGGTGGAACGTACCGTATGTTCACTCGTATTTATAAAGATTCTGGTATAAAATTTCATTTTGTTGATATGAATGATATAGAGAAATTCAAATCATTAATTAATGAAAACACCAAATTAGTTTGGGTTGAAACTCCAACAAACCCTTTAATGAAATTAGCGGATATTCAAGAAATTGCTAAAATCACAAAGTTACATAAGATCCTTTTCGCAGTTGATAATACTTTTGCAACGCCTTATTTACAGAAACCTTTAGATTTAGGTGCTGATATTGTGATGCATTCTGCAACAAAATACCTTGGTGGACATTCCGATGTAATTGCTGGAGCGTTAATTATCAAAGACGAAGAATTGGGAAATCAATTGCATTTTCAACAATTTGCAACTGGAGGAACATTAGGACCGATGGATAGTTTTTTAGTTTTAAGAGGAATAAAAACGCTTCATTTACGTGTTCAAAGACATTGTGAAAATGGTGCAAAAGTGGCCGATTTTTTAAACAAGCATCCTAAAATTAAGACTGTTTTTTATCCTGGACTACCAAGCCATCCTTTTCATGAAATTGCCAAAAAGCAAATGAGCGGTTTCGGAGGAATGGTTTCTTTTACATTTGTTTCAGGAAAAAAAGAAGATTCAATTCATTTTCTTGAAAAGCTAAAAGTTTTCACTTTGGCTGAATCTTTAGGTGGAGTTGAATCATTAGCCAATCATCCGGCATTAATGACACACGCTTCAATTCCCGAAGAAAAACGCAAAGAAATTGGAATTTCTGACGATTTAGTTCGTTTAAGTGTTGGAATTGAAGATATTGAAGATCTTATTGTAGACTTAACTCAGGCGTTAGCTTAATTTATTATGCTTAATAGTAAAATGGTATAAAAATTCTATTTTATTTAATAATAAATTGAGTTTCCAATATAAATTAATGAATTAAATTCACGGTTTTTCAATATTTCCTAAAATAAAGATAATTCTATTGTCAAATTGAAATATTTTCCAATATTTATTGATTAAAATGTATATTTGTATCAAAATACGAAAACGTTTTCTTAAACCGTTAAATAAAAAAATAGTATGTCAGAAAGTATTAAATCTTTTGTTGAAGCAGTAGCTAAAAGAAATCCGAATGAACCAGAGTTTATGCAAGCCGTTCATGAAGTTGCTGAAACAGTAATTCCATTTATTGAAGAAAATAAAAAATACCAAAACAAAATGCTTTTGGAAAGAATGGTCGAATCGGAGCGAATTATTACTTTTCGTGTGGTTTGGACCGATGATAAAGGAGAAATCCAAGTAAATAGAGGGTATAGAATTCAAATGAATTCAGCGATTGGACCATATAAAGGAGGAATTCGTTTCCACCCTTCAGTAAACTTAAGTATTTTGAAATTTTTAGCTTTCGAGCAAACTTTCAAAAATAGTTTAACCACATTACCAATGGGTGGTGGAAAAGGAGGGGCTGATTTTGACCCTAAAGGAAAATCTGATAATGAAGTGATGCGTTTTTGTCAAGCATTTATGACAGAATTATCAAAACATATCGGTGGTAACACAGACGTACCTGCAGGAGATATTGGAGTTGGAGGACGTGAAGTGGGTTATATGTTTGGTCAATATAAAAGGTTAAGAAATGAGTTTACAGGAGTATTAACAGGAAAAGGAATTTCTTTCGGAGGTTCATTAATCCGTCCTGAAGCTACCGGATATGGAGATGTTTACTTTGCTCAAAGTATGTTAAACACTAAAGGAGACAGTTTTACAGGAAAAACAGTTGTAATTTCTGGATCTGGAAATGTAGCGCAATATGCTGCTGAAAAAGCAACTCAATTGGGTGGTAAAGTAGTTACTTTATCAGATTCTTCGGGGTATATTTATGATGCCGATGGAATTGACGCTACTAAATTAGCCTACGTAATGGAGATCAAAAATGAATTGCGAGGAAGAATCAGCGATTATTTGACTAAGTATCCAAATGCTAAATTTGTTGCTGGAAAACGTCCTTGGGAAGTCAAATGTGATGTGGCTTTACCATGTGCAACTCAAAACGAATTGAACGAAGAAGAAGCGCAACTGCTGGTTGCCAATGGTTGTATTTGTGTGGCTGAAGGAGCTAACATGCCAACAACTCCAGAAGCGGTAATTGTTTTCCATAAGGCAAAAATATTATTCGCACCTGGAAAAGCATCAAATGCAGGTGGAGTAGCAACTTCAGGATTAGAAATGTCTCAAAACTCGTTGAGATTAAGTTGGACCTCAGAAGAAGTTGACGAGCGATTAAAAAAAATCATGCTTGACATTCACGCTTCATGTGTAAAATATGGCAAAGATGCATCAGGTTACGTAGATTACGTAAAAGGAGCAAATATTGCAGGATTTGTTAAAGTTGCTGACGCAATGTTGGCACAAGGGGTAGTATAAAACCAACCACTATATTTATTAAATGCCTCACCATTTGTGGGGCATTTTTTTGTTTGTATATGAAAACGATAATAATTTCGTTTTATAGTATATTTGTAGTTGTAATAGAATAAAAATGAAATATCCATTAGCATTAATTATTGCTTTTTTTTCAATTCAAATTGGCCTTTCCCAAAACAGTAAATTTTGGAAAGGCTATTTCTCTTACAAAGAAATAAAAGATATTTCTCAATCGCCAACTGTTTTTTTTGCAGCAGCTCAAAACGCATTATTTTATAAAAATCTCGCAACCAATACACTTAAAACTACGAATACTATTGACGGACTTTCTGGAAAAACGATTTCCTCAATGTACCATAGTACGGCATTTAATAAGACTATTATTGGATATGAAAATGGGTTGATAATGATAGTAAATGATGCTGATGGAACGATGATAAATGTAGTTGACATCATCACAAATTCGGTCAATCAAAATTTAAAAAAAATAAACCATTTTATGGAATACAATGGGATTCTATATGTTTCCTGCGATTTTGGAATTGTACAATATAATTTAGCAACTTCAGGATTTGGAGATACCTACAGAATAGGAGATTTCGGGGCAGAAATAAAAGTATCGCAAACTGCAGTTAGCAACGGGATTATATACGCAGCAACTTCTTTTGGGATTAGAAGCGCAAGTATTTCGAATCCTAATTTAAACGATTATAATCAATGGACACAACTTATTTCTGGAGGATTTTCAGGTATTGAAACCTTCGGATCACAAGTAATAGCTTCATCGAATTGGGGTCAAATATTTAAATTAAATGGCTCGGCATTTACCTCTTTTACATCCTTTCCATTGATTGCAAATGATTTAAGAGCAAGTGGCGATTATTTGTTAATTTCAACCCAAACAAATGTTTATATATACAACCAAAATTTAAGTTTGTTGTTACAAATAAATAGCAATCAAATTCCAAATATTTCAGCAAAATTTACTTGTGCAACTCTTATCGATAATGTAATTTATTTGGGAACATTAGAGGATGGAATTATTACAACAACTATTAGTAATCCAACTACTTTTACTTTTTTAAGTCCCGATGGACCTTCTAGAAATGCCATATTTGCAATTAATGCTTCAACAAAAAATTTATGGGCTGTTTATGGAGGATATTCTTCAGATTACAATCCATATACCTATGATTACAATGGGTTAAATACTTATGGTTTTAGTAAATACTCCGAAAATGGATGGCAAAACACTCCTTATTCTGCAGTTTTAGGAGCAAAGGCACTTTGTAAAATCACAGTAAATCCAAATAATACTAATCAGGTTTATTTAAGCTCTTTTTTTTCAGGGTTGTTAAAAGTAGAAAATGATATCCCAACAGTTTTGTATAATGAAAGCAATAGTTCGTTAGAATCATTAGTACTATCTCCTCCAAATTTAAATTATAAAGATATACGTATTAATGGAGCAGCATTTGACAAATCAGGGAATTTATGGATAGGAAATGGCTGGTCTAAAAATGGAATAAAAAAACTCACAACCCAAGGCGCTTGGTCGAGTGTAAATATAGAGCCTATTTCTCAAAGGTATTATGAAAACAGTTATGGAGAAGTTGTGGTTGATAAAAATGGCACGAAATGGATGGCTTCAAGTTATGATGGGGTTATTGGATACAATGAAAATGGCGCTATTTTTAAGAAAATATCTCTTGGTGCGGAATTAGGAAATTTACCTGTTGTAGACGCTAGAGTTGTTGCTTTAGATAATAGAAACCAACTTTGGATAGGGACTACAAGTGGATTAAGAGTTCTTTCAAGTGTGGATCGTTTTTCAACCGACCAACAATTAACTTCAAATTCTATCATTATTTTAGAAAATGGATTAGCACAAGAATTATTATACGAACAATTTATCACCGATATTGTTGTGGATGGAGCCAATAATAAATGGGTAGGAACGGCTGATTCGGGAGTATTCCAATTCTCATCTGATGGACAGCAAACCCTTCGCCGATTTACAACAAGCAATTCTCCTTTGCCAAGTAATGCGATAAATGATATTGATATCAATCCTTATACTGGTGAAGTTTTCTTTGCTACCGATAAAGGAATGCTTTCCTACAAAGGAACTTCAACTACAGCAAGTACCGATTTAAGTAATGTAAATGTTTATCCAAATCCAGTTCGTCCAGAATTTGAAGGGACAGTAAAAGTGAGTGGATTATCCAATAAATGCAATGTAAAAATAACCGATATTGAGGGTAATCTAGTTTTTGAAACTATTTCTCAAGGCGGAACAATTGAATGGGATACTAAAGCTTTTGGCAACTACAATGTTGCCTCTGGGGTTTATATGATATTTATTTCTTCGCAAGAAGGAACAGATACTACAGTTAAAAAAGTGATGATAATTAGGTAATTTATTTTAAGTTTTGCGGATTTTATTGTCCTCTAAAACTAAAAAAACAATAAAATAATGGTAGTTAAAACCAAGGCAATTGTAATTTCATCAATAAAATACCAAGAGAAAAGTTTAATTGTAAAATGTTTTACACTCTCTGACGGACTAAAATCTTATTTTGTTCGTGATGCTTTTTCGTCAAGAAAATCAAATCAGAAAATAGCCTACTTCCAACCCTTTTCATTACTTGAAATTGAAGCTGTACACAAAAATAAAGGAACACTAGAAAATTTTAAAGAAATTAAATTGGCAGTTCCATTTCAAACTATTCATAGTGATGTGGTTAAAAGCACTATTGTTCTATTTTTATCAGAAATGATGCATTATTCTATTCATGAAGAGGAAGAAAACGAAGCGCTATTCACCTATCTTGAAACGTCATTAATGTGGCTTGATGCTCATAATGACATGGCAAACTTCCATCTTATATTTTTATTAGATGCAACAAAATACTTGGGGTTTTACCCTGATATTTCTGATATTGATATGCCTTTTTTTGAAATGAAAGAAGGTAATTTTTCTCCATTTAACGCAATTAGCGCTTTGTCGGAACAGGAAACCTTACTTTTCAAAAAATTAATAAATCTGAAATTGGAAAGTGATATTAAATCATTTCATGTAATTGAAAGGCAGCTACTATTAAAAATCTTAATTGATTATTACAGCTATCATTTGGAAGGATTCAGAAGACCAAAATCGGTGGAAGTCTTAAAAGAAGTTTTTTCTTAATTACGGTTTTACAATCAAAACAGAAGGAATATCACTCAACCAATCACTTTGAGAATCAACTAGTTTTTTCCAACTTTCTAAGCTTATGATCATTAAATCATGCTGGTTCAAAAACTCTTTTTCAATTACTTTATTGGTCAACAAACTCATATTACTTGGATAGTTATTTTCTAATGAATCTACCGCATTTTTAATAATAAAGTTATTTTTTATTTGGTCGTTGCAATCTAAAACTACAATTTTTGAATCGTTATTGTAGATTAATTTTTGAGCATAATCCAATAAAAATCCGTCTTCAGCACTAAATATTGGAATAAAAACTTGATCTACATTTTGTAAATCTTTATTGATTAAAATTCCTAAAGGCATTTTAGTTTTTGAGATTATTTGTCTCGTTCTTTCATCAAATGGGGAGTTTTCAAACAGCCCTTCTTTACCTGTAAATTTATCTATTAAACGATCTGGGTTTATAATTCTAGTTGTAAATCCTAATACTTTTCCTAAAAGGGTTCCTTCAAAAATGGACTTGCCCAATCCAACAAGAAGTAAATCATATTCCCCTTGATTTGCTATTTCAACGATATCTGTTTCCACATCAACAGTGGCTTTAAAAACGGTAGTTATTTGTTGGTCTAAAATTTTAGATTCATTTATAATAGGAAGGAAACTATCAGTTTCATATTCTTCCATATTATTTGCGTGCATTTCGTCACTTAATACCAAATGCATCGCTGTAATATTTACATTGTCTTTTTGTTTTTTAACCAAACTACTTGCCAATCGAAGTAATGACCTTCCTTTTTCATTATTTCCAAAAAACAATAAAATTTTGAATTTACTCTTGCTATTAATTTCTTCAGGAACAAATTGATTTTTAGATTTAAATGCCCAATTTATTAAATTCAAAGCCGGTCCAGTCATGAAAGTGGTAACTAAAGCCATGATAACCATCATCGTAAAAACCTGTGGCGTCAATACTTTTAAGTCCAACCCTATGTTTAAAACTACTAGTTCCATTAAACCTCGAGTATTCATTAAGGCTCCAATGGTAAGACTGTCTTTCCAACTTTGTCCTACAAATTTAGCTGCTAAAGCACTTCCAAAGAATTTACCTACTACCGCTACCAAAATAATAAAACCAGTAACTTGCCACATATAAGGATCATTAATTAATCCTATTTGAGTTCTTAAACCAGTAAATACAAAGAATAATGGCAATAATAATATTACCGAAACATCTTCAACTTTTTCAATAAAAATACTTCTAAATTTTGAAATATCTGGCATGATTACTCCCGTCATAAAGGCGCCAAATAGTGCATGAATTCCAATTATATTAGTAGCATAAGAAGATAAAATCAATGTAAGAAAAAATATGGCAACAACGGGTTTACTTAAATTTTCGCTTTTTGAATATAAATCTCCTACTTTTTTCAAGAATGGTTTTACAATAAATAGCATGATAAGAACATAAAGTACAGAAAGTCCAATTACATATAATGCGCTATCAAAAGTTCCTGCTTTTACAATTGCTATTACTACTGCAAGTAGGCACCAAGCCGTGATATCATCCGCGGCAGCACAAGTAATTACGATGGCTCCTAATCTAGTTTTATGAATTCCTCTTTCTTGAACAATTCTTGCTAAAACTGGAAAAGCAGTGATACTCATCGCAATTCCCATAAATAAACTGAAAGATAAAAATGGAATTCCCTCAGGGGCAAAAGTTTGATAAACATAAAATGCGAGTCCAATTCCTAATGCAAATGGAATCACAATACTTGCATGACTTATTACAACTGCCTCATTTGCCTTGTTTTTTAGTACTTTCAAATCCAATTCCATCCCTACAACAAACATGAAAAGTATCAATCCAATTTGACTTAAAAATTGTAAATTTCCTAATGATTGAATTGGAAATAAAGCCAATGAAAATTCTGGAAAATACATTCCAAGTAAAGACGGGCCTAGAAAAATTCCAGCAATTATTTCTCCTATTACTGATGGCTGACCAATTTTCCTGAAAATCCATCCGAAAAAGCGTGCGACTATAATTATAGTGATTATTTGTGCCAATAAAATTGCCAAAGGATCTTTAAAATTTTCAATCATTGAATTAATAAATTCATTCCAATGATCAGCGGGACTTAAAACGATTGAAGCTGTTTTTACGGTTTCTAAAAATTTACCTTTTGATATAATCCAATAGATTAACCCAGTGAAACCACCAGTTACAATTAGATAAAAGAAAGTATTTTTAAAGTTTTTCATTTGCTTAACAGCTGTTTTTAAATATAAAGATTCAAAATTCAAATATAAGAATTATTAGTATTTATAAATCATTAAGATAATTTTAAATTGACTTTTAATTTAAAACAATTTATTAATCAAAAAATGATGACTTTCTGTTAAATTTTTCGTTGTTTTAATTACCTTTGACCGCGTTAATAACGAATATGAAAAAGACATTAAAAGTTGGTTTTTGGGAATACATTGCCCGATTAATTCTTACCTATAGAATTACCATTTTAATTGCCATTACTGCCATTACTATTTTTCTCGGTTTCCAGTGGAGAAATTTAGGGATGACTTATACCGAAGCAAATTTACTTCCAAAAAAACATATCGTTAATCAACAGTACGATGACTTCCTATCAAAATTTGGAGAAGAAGGAAACTTAATTGTAATAGGGTTTAAAGATCCTAATTTTTTTACTCCAAAAGCCTTTGCCGAATGGAATGAATTAATGACAGGGCTTAAATCTTCAAAAAATGTTGAATTAGTAGTTTCAATTAGCGACCTGAAAAAGTTGCAAAAAGATACTCTTGCTCAAAAATTTGAATTAGTTCCTCTAATTGACCACAACCAAATTAAGAATAAAACCTATTTACAAAATGTAAAAACAGAATTGTTTAATAATTTACCTTTTTATGAAGGGCTTTTATTTAATAAAAAGTCCGGTAGTATTCGTTCGGCGATTTACTTAAAAAAAGCGATTGTAAATACCGCTGAAAGAAAAACTTTTATAATAGAAACGCTTATTCCAAAAATTGAAAAGTTTGAAAAAAATACTGGAATCGATCTTCGAGTTTCAGGAATGCCCTACATTAGAACTATAAATGCCGAGAATATGAAAGGTGAAATCGGGCTGTTTATAGGAGCAGCTTTACTGATTACATCACTAATATTTTTCTTCTTTTTCCGATCCTACAGAGCAACATTTATATCCATTTTTATTTTACTTTTTGGTGTAATGTGGTCTTTTGGAACCCTAGGATTATTTCATTATAAAATAACAATTCTAACAGCCATTATTCCTCCTTTAATTATTGTAATTGGAATTACCAATTGTATTTTTCTTATCAATAAATACCAACAAGAAATTAAATTGCATCAAAACCAAGCGAAAGCTTTACAGAGAGTAATTTCTAAAATAGGGGTTTCAACTTTGATGACCAATCTTACTACCGCTGCGGGTTTTGCAACATTTATGATTACTGGAAACGAACTACTTTATGAATTTGGTTTAGTAACCTCAATCAATGTGATTACAGTTTATTTATTGACGCTTTTAATAGTGCCAATTATGTATAGTTTTATGCCAATGCCAAAGGAAAAACACCTTTATCATTTAAGTAAAAATTATTTATCTTCTGTTTTAGGTTGGGTAGAAAAAGTTGTGAAAACCAAACGAACTTTCATCTATACTGTTTATGTTTTATTACTTGTATTTAGTGTTATAGGAGTAATGCAGATGAAAGTTTCAGGAAGTTTAATTGGCGAAATGCCAAAAAGTGCGTCCTTTTTTAAAGATATTTTATTCTATGAAAAAGAATTTAATGGGGTTATGCCCCTTGAAATAATGATTAACACCAAACATAAAAAAGGGGTTATGAAATTATCGACCATGAAAAAAATGGACGAATTACAAAAAACAATCGAACAAATTCCTGAGCTTTCAAAGCCAGTTTCGGTGGTGAATTTGGTTAAATATTCCAAACAAGCATTCTATAATGGGAATCCTGAATATTATGAATTACCAACCTCACAAGAGCAAGTTTTTATTCTTTCATATGCTAAAAATGCCACAAAAAAAACTAAGGACAACTTGATGAAAAGTTATGTTGATTCAACAGGTCAATATGCCAGAATTACTACTTACATGAAGGATATTGGCACTAAAGATATGGCTGCTATTGAAGGAAAACTAAGAACTAAAATTGATAGAATTTTCCCAAAGGACCGTTACGAAGTTACTTTAACAGGAAAGGCGTTAGTGTTTCAAAAAGGAACAGCTTATCTAATTAATAATTTAATTGAATCATTAATATTTGCCATCTTTTTGATAGCTGCATTAATGGCTTACCTATTCCGTTCTGCAAAAATGATTTTTGTATCCGTTATTACCAATATTTTACCACTTTGTATCACTTCAGGATTAATGGGATATTTGGGAATTCCTTTGAAGCCATCTACTATTTTAGTATTTAGTATCGCTTTTGGAATTTCTGTTGACAATGCTATTCAGTTTATGGCAAAATACCGTCACGACTTAAAAATGAATAACGGAAAAATAAAAAAATCGGTTTTTAGTGCTTTGCAAGAAACGGGAGTGAGTACCTTTTATACTTCTATAGTTTTGATATTTGGATTTGCTATTTTCACTCTTTCTAGTTTTAGTGGAACCGTAGCACTTGGAGGTTTAATTTCTTGTACGTTGCTTTTTGCTATGTTTGCTAACCTTTTGGTATTACCGGCATTGGTTTTAACATTTGAAAAAAAGAAAGCCAAACAAGAAGAATAGTTACAACTTAATTATATCTTCTATAATTTTTAAATGATGTTTGGTGTGAATTTCTAGAAAACGAATGGTGTCATTTCTCTTTATTTTTCCAAAAAAAGGATGTTCAAAATAATGATCTTTTGAAATAATTTCTAATTCTAATAAACTATTTCTGGTTTGTATTATGTGGGACTTTAATGATGATTCATCAATGGTTATATTGGGCAAAACGACTTTTGGAGCTTTTACTCTTCCTCTAGGGATTTTGCCTCTTTTTAATACAAGAATTCTTATAAAATTGAATTTCCATTTGTAATCCTTTGGGTTCGAATGTGTCAAAAATTTAATTACGCCATTCAAGGTTAATAGAGAGTGTTCAATATGCCAACCAACATTGGATTTAGAAATCTCGGAATTTTCTTTTGCAAATAGCAGAATTCTTGATTCCAATTGATTGAGAAGTACCTCTAAATTTTCCATATTAAATGAAATAAATTTCTAATTAAAAATTCTTATCCTAGCAATTGCATGATCAATGTAGGATATAATCCAATGACTAAGTTCATCACTATAGCTAAAACTGCAACTGCATAAAATGCAAATGGCGTAGACTGTTTTTCTTCTGCAGCGTCTTTGGTGTAAATTGCTAATATTAATTTGAAATAATAGCCAATGCTAATTATTGAATTGATTACTGCGGCAATAACCACGATTAAATAACCCGATTGAATTGTTTGAGTAAACAACATTAGCTTGGCGAAAAACCCTGCAAAAACCGGAATTCCTGCCATTGATAATAAGGAAGCGGTAAGAACTGCCGCCAATATTGGGTTGGTTTTACCCAATCCGTTAAAATGAGAAATTTCTTCGTTTTCTTTGTCTTTACAAACGTATAATAAAACCGTGAATGCAGCAATTCCAGCGAGTGAATATGCTGTTGCATAATACAATAAACTTCCTGCGGCTGTAGTGGCACTTAACAAGGCCATTAACATAAATCCTGCGTGAGAAATTCCTGAAAAAGCCAACATACGTTTTACATTGGTTTGTTTTAAGGCCATGATATTACCAACTGTCATTGAAGCAATTGAAATGACTACAATTACAATTTGAAATCCATAAGTAATTTCAACGTTCATTGCGGTAAGTAATTTATATAAAGCTGCCATAGCTACTACTTTTGCCAATGTACTCATTGTAGCTGTTGTTAATGCCGGAGCTCCTTGATACACATCTGGAGCCCAAAAGTGAAATGGCACTGCTGCAATTTTGAATAACATTCCTATAGTTAATAAAACAATTCCGATAAAGAACCAAGAAGGTAATTCAGCAGATTGTGAAAGCTCGCTAATTTCAGCAATATCAAAAGTCCCCATTGCACCATAAATGAGGCAAATTCCGAAAAGTAATATCCCTGAAGCGAAAGAACCCATTAGGAAATACTTTAATCCAGCTTCATTACTTTTAATATTCATACGATCAGAAGCCGCTAAAACATAAAGTGAAATGGATAGAATTTCTATTCCAAGGAAAAACATGGATAAATTTCCAAAAGAAACCATGGCAACAGCTCCCGACAATAAGAATATTTTTATAGCAATATAATCGGATATTTTAGTTTGGTGTTTTTCGTAAAAATTATCACTTAGCGCTACCAAGAAAATAGTTAATACTATGAATAAACTCGAGAAGGCAACAGAGAATTTATTAACCACAATCATATTGTTATGGTAGGTTGCCGGTGAATTTATTTCGGAAAGTGTTAGGCCTAAAATCCCAATTAATCCTAGAATGGTTACTGGAATAATTGCTTTTCTGAAATTCATGATTTCAAATAAAAGGCATAAAACACCTAATCCTATTATTGCTATTAATGTATTCATTTTTTAAAATTTTGATTTTAAACAGAAAGCGTACTTTAGTTGTAAATCGTTATATTATTATTAATTTAATTTCTTAGCCAAATCTATTAATGCTCACCAATAGCGATTCTAATGATGGTGTAATTAGGTCAATTATTGGTTTTGGATACAATCCAAAAAATAACAAAACCGCCACAATTATAGATAATGAAATCCCTTCATTCAAAGTAATATCTGAAAATTCCTTCTTGTTTGTTTCTCCTAGCATTGCTGTTTGAAACATCTTTAACATATAATAAGCTCCTAAAATAATTGTTGTTCCACCCAAAACTGCGTACCAAAGATTAATTTGAGAGATACTATAAAGTAAAGTGAATTCACCAATAAAGTTAAATGTGGGAGGCAATGCCACCGAAGCCAAAACTAAAATCATGAAAAAAGAAGTAAATTTAGGCGCATGGGTGCGAATACCACCAAGTTCATTAATTGTATTGGTTTGGTACCTGCGGTTGATGATTTCTGCAGCAAGAAATAAACCTACAATGACAAATCCGTGAGCAATCATTTGAAGCACCGCTCCACGAATTCCATCAAGAGTTAAAGTATAAGCTCCCGCCGTAATTAATCCAACGTGTGCTAATGATGAATAAGCCAATAGTCGTTTTAGATCTTTTTGGCGCAAAGCCACAATAGAACCGTAAATTGTTCCTGCAATTCCAATGGCTACAAAAATATAAATATGAATTTTTGCCGTTAGAGGTGCAATTTGCAATTGCCAACGAAGGACGCTGTACAATCCCATTTTCAACATAATACCTGAAAGCAACATGGTTCCTACTGTTGGAGATTTTTGGTACACATTGGCTTGCCAAGAGTGAAAAGGTATTAAAGGAATCTTAATGGCATAAGCTAAAAAGAAGGCTAAGAATATCCAAAATTGTTCATTAATTGTAAGGTTTACCATAGCAAAATCTACCAAAAGGAAATTGTGTGTTTTGGTAAATAAATAAGCAAAAGCGGCCAACATAAATAAGGATCCAGCAATGGTATAAATGAAGAATTTAACTACTGCTTTTTTACGTTCTTCAGCATCGCCATTACCCCAAATAAGTGCTATAAAATAAATTGGAATTAACGATAATTCCCAAAACATATAATACAAAATTCCATCGCCAGCAAGGAATGTACCGCACATTGCAAAAGACATAAACAAAATTAAAGCATAAATAGTTTTGCTGTTATTGAATTTATTTGCAAAAGATGAAAAGATAATAATTGGAGTTAAAGCAAGAGTTAAAACTACCATTGCCATTGCCAATCCATCTGCTTCAAGAATCATGAAAACTTTTGGATTTGCAATCCATGGGCTTAAATAACTGATGTCGTAACCAATATTAAATTGGTTCAATAATAGTATAGCATATCCGAAAATGGCTACACTAAAAAATAAGGCAACTTTTGAAGCTAATTTATCACCTGATAAAAAGGTAGCTAGAGCTCCAACTAAAATTAAAATTAAAAGTAGTAATACATTCATAGTATAATTATTGAGCTATAAATAAACAGGTTAAAATCACGCAAACTCCCAAAACAAAAGCAAAAAGATACAATCCAATACTTCCACTTTGAACTTTTCTTCCTTGGGTTCCAATTGCCTCTGTTGCTTTTCCAAAACCGAATACAAATTTCGACAATCTGGTTTCAAGTGTATCTCTAAAGAAACGAGAAGCAGCGTTTAATGGGTTTACAATCAGCATTGTATAAGCTTCGTCTACATAATATTTATTGTAAATTGTTTTTGAAATACCAGTGATATTTTCATCTTCAGATGGAACTTCACTTTTCTTAATATACTTTAAATAGGCAACGGAAATCCCAACAATAGCTCCTACTAATGCAATTCCCATTAAAATGTAAGAAGTTGTATTTAGCGCTTCTTCATGACTTACTTTGCTAATAATTGGTTGTAAATAGTGGTTCAACCAATTGCTTCCTGGGAAATTAATCAACCCTCCAAAAGTGGCTAATAGTGCCAATACAATTAATGGTATTGTAATCAAAGCTGGAGATTCGTGAAGATGACTTTTTTGGTGTTCGGTACCTCTAAATTCTTTGAAGAAGGTAAGATACATCAATCGGAACATATAAAAAGCAGTCATAATTGAAGCAACCGAACCAATGATCCATAGTGGAAGATTTTCGTGGAAAGCAGTCATTAATATCTCGTCTTTAGACCAAAAACCCGCAAATGGGAAAATACCAGAAATAGCTAATGAGGAAATTAACATCGTAATAAATGTAATCGGCATTACTTTTTTTAATCCTCCCATTTTGCGCATGTCTTGTTCTCCATGAAGTGCATGAATTACAGAACCTGAACCTAAGAACAAACAAGCTTTGAAAAACGCATGTGTAATTACATGAAAAACAGCTACCTGATAAGCGCCAAGTCCTAAAGCAAGGAACATTAATCCTAATTGTGAAACAGTAGAGTAGGCCAATACTTTTTTGATATCGTTTTGTAGCAATCCAATTGTAGCAGCAACTAATGCTGTTATAGCACCTATTATCGCAATTATATTTTGAACTTGTGGGGCTAAATCAAATAAGAAGTTCAATCGAGTAATCATAAAAATACCAGCAGTTACCATCGTTGCAGCGTGAATCAATGCTGAAACAGGAGTAGGACCTGCCATCGCATCTGGTAACCAAGTGTATAATGGAATTTGAGCTGATTTTCCTGTTGCTCCAATAAATAATGCAAAAGCGGCAATGCCAACCCAAAATAGGGTTACATTATTTGTACCTTCTAAAATTCGTTCGTGAATTCCAATAAAATCGGCGGTGTTGAATAAACTCGCAATGATAATTATACCAATAAGCAATCCTAAATCTCCAATACGGTTCATGATGAATGCCTTTTTTGCAGCATCGTTATAGTCTTGGTTTTTATGCCAAAATCCGATTAGTAAATAAGAACATAGTCCAACACCTTCCCATCCAATAAACATAATAAGTAAATTACTACCCATTACAAGTGTAATCATGAAAAAGATAAACAGATTTAAATAGGCAAAAAATTTGTGTAAGTTCTCGTCATCGTGCATGTAACTGATAGAATACATATGAATTAATGAACCTATTCCTGTTACAAATAACAACCATAAAAGTGATAATTGGTCCAAAAGGAAACCAAATTTTACACTGAAATTACTGAATTTTATCCAATCAAATAAGTTGATTACAATTGCCTGGTGCGTTTCGTTTACTTTAAGAAAAAAGAAAATTGATACAGCAAAAGAGACCACAACTGTAAGAGTTCCGATAGTTCCAGAAAGCGTTTTTCCAATTTTTTTCCCGAAGAAAACATTGAATAAAAATCCTATAAAAGGTGATAATAGTAAGACTAAAGCTAAATTGGTATCCATTAAATTATCCTTTTAAATTTTTTAAATTATCGATATCAATCGAACCTAAATTTCTAAATATTGAAACCAATATTGCCAATCCTACTGCCACTTCAGCCGCCGCTACAGCCATTGAGAAGAATACAAAAACTTGTCCTTGGGCATCTTGATGATAAGTTGAAAATGCAACAAAAAGCAAATTCACTGCATTTAGCATGATCTCAATCGACATAAATACGATAATGGCATTTCGTCTGTACAATACTCCAAATACCCCAATACTAAAAAGTATTACAGCAAGGAAAATATAGTTTTCAATTCCTATTTGATTTAAAACATTGTTCATATTATTTTTCTATTTTTTCTTTCTTAGACAATAAAACAGTACCAATCATAGCTACTAAAAGTAGAATAGATGCAAATTCAAATGGCACCATATATTCGTTTAGTAAAACGTTTCCTAACTTATTAATAGATTGAAAATCTTCTCCAGTTGCGTCATATTCCCCCATTATTGGTTTAGAATTTACAAAAATGGCAATTAAAATTAAGCAGGTAGAACAAAACAAAATCACTGCAGCCAAACGCGTTACACGAGGTTTGTGAACTTCATTTTCTTTGTTCAAATTCATTAACATGATCGTAAACAAGAACAAAATCATAATTGCTCCAGAATAAACTATAATATGAACAACAGCTAGAAACTGTGAATTCAATAATAGGTAATGACCTGCAATAGAGAAAAAGCAAATCACCAAATAGATAGCACTATGAATAGGATTTCTACTGAAAACCGTTAAAAAAGCCGTCGATAATGTTATCGCTGCTAATACACAAAAAATAATTAGAAATGGAGTCATTAGTTGGCGTTGTTAAGTTGAGCGTTTTGCATAGCAACGTCCAAAGGCATTACTAGGCGATCTTTTCCAAAAATAAAATCTTCTCTTTCATAACTTGAAGGAACCAATTCTTTAGAAATTGTCAAGTAAATCGCATCTTTCGGACACGCTTCCTCACACAATCCACAGAAAATGCAACGCAACATATTGATTTCATAAATCGAAGCATATTTCTCCTCGCGGTACAAATGCATTTCGTTCGCTTTGCGTTCTTCTGCCTTCATAGTAATAGCTTCTGCCGGGCACGATAGAGCGCACAATCCACAAGCAGTACAATTTTCGCGACCTTGTTCGTCACGTTTCAACATATGTTGACCACGGTAAACAGGACTCATTTCTCGAATTTGCTCTGGATATTGAATCGTTACTTTTCTACGAAACAAGTGTTGGATTGTAATAATCAAACCTTTAATTATCGCAAGCAAATACATGCTTTCCAAAAAAGTCATTTTCTTGTTAGAAACTTCTTTTTTTCTTCCCGATAAGGACATACTTTGTATTGACATCTTTATTTTTTTATTTGAAGCTTAATCCTGCTTTCCGTTTTAATCTTTGTTCCACTTCGTTTCACAAAGGATTTCCACTGCAATCAGGGCTAGGGCATTCGGGTATTTATTATATTTTTCTTTTAATTATTATTTTTGTAACCAATTTTATTTCTCTCTACTTTATTTTCTTGCTTTTCAATCATTTCATCCAAGTAATTAAAAACCAATTCAATGTTCTTGTCGTGATTCACCAACTTCTTTTTAATTTCCTCAATTTCAAGTTTAACATTTAAAGATTCTGTTAATACTTTTCTTATTTTAGTAAAAACTCGAATAATTTCAATATTAACCTTAATTGCTGCCGGACTATTTAAAACACTTGATAGCATCGCAACTCCTTGTTCTGTAAATGCCATCGGCAAGTATTTTGAATGTCCTCCTTGTTTAATGGTGCCAAATTGGCTCCTTAAAATTTCAAATTCTGACTTCGTTAATTCAAACATAAAGTCATCAGGGAATCTATCAAAATTTCTTCTAACTTGTCTCTTTAATTGTTTCGTTTCAACTCCATAAAGCCTTGCTAAATCGGAATCGATCATTACCTTTTGATTCCGGATAAGCAAGATTTTGCTCATTATAAATTCTTCCGAAATGATTATTTCTTGGCTCATATAGTATATTTATTTTAATTTTTTTGGCGTAAATAAATTGCAACTTCCTCAATTTTAAAATCCTAAATAAGCAATTATTTCGTGTCTTAAAATCACAATTCCTGTAATCATAATATTCACAATCGATAATGGAATTAATATTCTCCATCCCAAATGCATCAATTGATCGTATCTAAATCTTGGAATCGTCCATCGAACCCACATATAGAAAAATATAAATCCACATATTTTTATAAATAAGGCAACAATTCCTAATACATTAGCAATATTAACTCCCCAATTTTCAACCGCCCAACTCATTCCCGGATAATTATAACCTCCAAAGAATAAAACTGCTAAAATAGTAGAAGAGACAAACATATTGGCATATTCAGCAAATAAGTAAAAACCCATTTTCATGGATGAATATTCCGTGTGGTAACCACCTATTAATTCTGTTTCACATTCCGCTAAATCAAATGGTGTTCTATTGGTTTCGGCAAAAGCACAGATTAAAAATATCAAGAACGATAATGGTTGGTAAAATACATTCCAATTCATTCCCGCTTGTTGAGCTGATATTTCTCTTAAACTCAAAGTACCTGTCATCATCAATAATGCAATTATCGAAAGCCCCATTGCTACTTCATAAGAAATCATTTGCGAAGCTGCACGAATAGCTCCAATCAATGAAAATTTATTATTGGAAGCCCAACCACCAATCATTATTCCATAAACTCCCACTGAAACAACAGCAAAAATATACAAAACAGCTACATTAATATCTGTTGCTTGAAGCAAAATATCCCTTCCAAAAAGGTGCAATTTATCTCCCCAAGGAATAACAGCACTTGTCATTAACGCTGTACTCATTGCAATTGCCGGACCCACAACAAATAAAAATTTATTGGGTGTATTAGGCTCAAATTCTTCTTTAGCAAATAATTTTAATCCATCAGCAAGAGGTTGTAATAATCCAAGAGGACCCGCTCTATTAGGACCAATTCTGTCTTGTAACCAAGCAGCAACTTTACGTTCCGCCCATGTAGAATACATTGCCATCAACATTGTAATTGCAAAAACAACAAAAATGATAACGCTTTTTTCGATTATAATTGTAGTATCCATCATCTAAAGATTGCCTTTTTGAAATTCTTGTTCTTCCTCTTTGCTCAATGGCACCTCTGGCATACTGATTTTTTTACGATCCTGATCTCTTCCTTTTAAGATTCCAGTTTCTGTAGCAATATGAACAGGTTGTAATTCTCTGTTGTATTTGTTTTGATTGATTACAGAATCTTTCTCGAATTTTCTTGGTCCTTCAATTACCCAATCAGCGACATCTTTATGATCAAAACGACATCCATTGCATATAAATTCTTCCACTTCATGGTACTCGTCTTTTCTTCCAGTTACTCTTTGAATTTCGTCGCCAAACATCCAAACGGTAGTTTTACCACAACATTTATCACAATCTCTGTGCGCGTTGTAAGGTTTATTGAACCAAACTCTCGATTTGAATCGGAACGTTTTATCGGTTAAAGCACCCACAGGACAAACGTCAATCATGTTCCCAGAAAATTCGTTGTCAACGGCTTTGGAAATACAAGTTGAAATATTAGAATGATCCCCTCGATCCATTACACCGTGAACACGATTGTTGGTCAATTGATCTGCAACCATTACACAACGATAACAAAGGATACAACGATTCATGTGCAATTGAATATTTGGACCTATATCTTCTGGTTCAAAAGTTCTTTTTTCTTCAATGAATCTTGTTTCAGATTTTCCGTGTTTGAAACTTAAATTTTGCAAATCACATTCTCCTGCCTGATCGCAAACAGGGCAATCTAACGGGTGATTAATCAATAAGAATTCCGTCACCGATTTTCTCGCTTCCGTTACTCTTTCTGAGGAGTTGCTATTCACTTCCATTCCATCTTGGCATCCTGTTACACAAGAAGCCATTAATTTTGGCATCGGTCTTGGATCAGCTTCGCTACCTTTGGCAACTTCTACTAAACAACAACGGCATTTTCCGCCGCTACCTTCTAATTTAGAATAATAGCACATTGCTGGAGGAACGCTTTCACCACCAATCATACGCGCCGCTTGTAGGATTGTTGTTCCTGGTGTTACTTCAATCGCTTGACCATCTATAGTTACTTTCATTTTTTTATGACTTAACTTTATACTGTTAATTTAGAAACCAAGTGCTTTACTTTCGAAAAAGGCTCTGTCACAAAGTGATCTCTATTTTTAATTTTTTCTGGGAATCGAATATGGTATTCAAATTCATCTCTAAAATGACGAATGGCAGAAGCTACTGGCCAAGCTGCTGCATCTCCTAACGGGCAAATTGTATTACCTTCAATTTTACTTTGGATACTCAATAGCAAATCGATATCTTCTTCACGTCCGTGACCGTTTTCAATTCGGTACAATACTTTTTCCATCCATCCCGTACCTTCTCGGCAAGGAGAACATTGTCCGCAACTTTCATGATGGTAAAATCTGGAGAAATTCCAAGTATTTCTTACCATACAAGAAGTGTCATTGTAAACAATAAAACCTCCTGATCCTAACATTGAACCGGAAACGAATCCGCCTTCGCTCAGTGATTCGTAAGTCATTAAACGATCTTCACCATTTACTGTTTTATAAATTAAATCAGCAGGTAAAACTGGAACAGAACTTCCCCCTGGCACAAATGCTTTTAATGGACGATCAGAACTCATACCGCCTAAATATTCGTCAGAATTCATGAATTCGTAAACACTTAATCCCAATTCAATTTCATAAACTCCAGGATTTTTAATGTGCCCTGAAGCAGAAATTAATTTAGTACCTGTTGAACGTCCAATTCCTATTTTTGCATAATCTGCACCTGAATTATTAATAATCCAAGGCACAGCAGCAATAGTTTCTACATTATTTACCACAGTTGGATTCGCCCAAAGACCTGAAATCGCTGGAAATGGAGGCTTAATTCTAGGATTTCCTCTTTTTCCTTCCAATGATTCAATCAAGGCTGTTTCTTCTCCACAGATATAGGCTCCAGCGCCAATTTGAACATACAATTCCAAATCGTAACCCGATCCTAATATGTTTTTCCCTAACCAACCTGCAGCTTTTGCTTCAGCGATTGCTTTTTCTAATATTTTGTATATCCACATGTATTCTCCACGAATATAGATGTAAGATAAATTGGCTCCCAACGCGAAACTCGAAGTAATCATTCCTTCAATTAATAAGTGAGGAATGAATTCCATCAAATAGCGATCTTTGAAAGTCCCCGGTTCCGATTCGTCTGCGTTGCAAACTAAATGTCTAGGTTTTCCTGATTTTTTATCAATGAAACTCCATTTCATTCCTGCTGGAAATCCTGCACCACCACGACCGCGAAGTCCTGAAGTTTTCACTTCTTCAACTACTTCGTCAGGAGTCATTTTTTTTATCGCTTTTTCCACAGAAGCATAACCACCATTTTGACGATAAACTTCATAGGTGCGAATTCCCGGAACATTAATTTTGTCTAATAATATTTTTTGTGACATATTATTTATCGTGTAACGTAATTTTATCTTCTTTACAATCAACAATCAATTGATCGATTTTTTCTTTGGTAAGATGTTCTTTATAGAAATCTCCTAATTGCATCATTGGAGCATAACCGCAAGCACCTAAACATTCTACACCACGAACTTCAAAAAGTCCGTCAGCGGTTGGCTCACCCACTTTTACGCCTAATTTATTGCAAGTGTAATCCAT
>Ga0102875_1000023_pt1 | contig 77134 bp, 58 predicted proteins | sample Colrivmet1547B02_FD_78185 | JGI IMG/M metagenome (GOLD analysis project Ga0102875, IMG submission 78185) | Estuarine microbial communities from the Columbia River estuary - metaG 1547B-02 | ecosystem: Environmental > Aquatic > Marine > Intertidal zone > Estuary | place: USA: Columbia River... | reverse complement strand
GCTGCAACCTTAAACTTTAAACCTTAAACTTTTAAACAATAAAATGCAAAAGCAATTCCTAAATTTAAAGTTATCTCAAAAATTATCTCCACAACAAATTCAGTTGATGAAGTTAATACAATTGCCTACGCAAGCTTTTGAGCAACGTTTATTGGAGGAAATGAATGAAAATCCTGCCTTAGAAACGGGTACGGAAGACAATTATGAAGCGGATGAGTTTGAAAATGAAAACTATGACGATTATGATGATGCCGAAAATGATAGAATCGAAGCCGATGATATCAATATTGACGATTACTTAACCAACGACGAAATTCCCGATTACAAAACCCAATCCAATAATTATGGTGATGAAGATTCCAATTTAGAATCGCCATTGGCATCGCCTGTTAGTTTTCACCAAGATTTAATCAATCAGCTGAATACCTTTATTTTGAATGATAGCGAACGTGAAATCGCTGAATTTTTGGTGGGCAGCATTGATGATATGGGTTATATTCGAAGAAGCATTCAGGATATTGTTGATGATTTAGCCTTCACACAAGGAGTTTATACAGATGAAAAAACAGTTGAAAACCTGTTACACGTTATTCATGAATTGGAGCCTTCTGGTGTTGGAGCTCGCGATTTGCAAGAATGCTTGTTGTTACAATTAAAGCACAAAACGCCAACAGAATCAGTGGCTCTAGCGACTTCTATTTTGTCGGAACAGTTTGATGCTTTTACAAAAAAACACTACGATAAGTTAATTCATAAATTTAATGTTTCGAATGACCAATTGAAAAAAGCCATTCATGAAATAGAAAAATTAAACCCAAAACCAGGCGGATCGTTCACAGGAAATAATAAAGTAACTGAAAATATTGTCCCGGATTTCGCAATTAGAATTGTTGACGGTGAGTTAGAACTTACGTTAAATGGCAGAAACGCACCTTCGCTTCATGTTTCGAAAGATTATCAGGAAATGATGCAAACCTATAAAGTTTCCAAAGACAAATCGAATTCTCAAAAAGAAGCCGTTCAGTTTATTAAGCAAAAATTAGATTCTGCAAAATGGTTTATTGATGCCATCAAGCAACGCCAAGAAACGTTGTATGTTACGATGAATGCGATCATGCATTTTCAAGAAGAATTTTTCCTTGATGGGGAAGAAACTAAGATGAAACCGATGATTTTGAAAGATATTGCCGATATGGTAGGTCTCGATATTTCTACGATTTCTCGTGTTGCCAATAGCAAATATGTAGAAACTCCGTATGGAACAAAATTGATTAAAGAGTTCTTTTCTGAAGCAATGAAAAACGACCAAGGAGAGGATGTTTCCACATTAGAAATAAAGAAAATATTGCAAAATGTAATTGCCGAAGAAGACAAGCACAAGCCTTTGCCAGACGACCAATTAGCAGAAATACTGAAAGAAAGAGGTTACCCAATTGCGAGAAGAACAATTGCAAAATACAGAGAATTACTAGATATCCCTGTGGCTCGAATGAGAAAAAAAATGTAACCTATTTTATTATTTTGAAAAAAATCATTGCTCTTTTTTCTTATTTTTTTCATCCGATATTCATCCCAATGTTCGGTACGATATGCTATTTTTTGATAAGTACTTTTTATTATACTAACCAGCAGAAATATATAGTTTTATTGCAAATAGGGGTTGTTACGATTTTAATTCCAATAGCTTTTTTCTATTTTTTACGTTCATTTAATAAAGCAGATGATGTAATGATTCCTGATTTATCCGAGCGTAAAATTCCTTTGATATTTCAAGGAATGATCCTTTATTTATTACTTTCAAATACCATTAAAGAGTCCATTTTGCCAGAATTGTATTTCTATTTATTGGGAGGATTAATCAGTACTTTTATCTTATTAATATTGGTATTCTTAAAAATAAAAGCCAGTATTCACTTAGTTGGAATTAGCGCATTAACTGTTTTTGTTGGCGCTTTAAGTCTACATTTTGAGGTAAATGTAATTTATGGTTTTGCTGTATTAGTACTCTTAAATGGATTGGTAGCCACTTCTAGATTGGAGTTAAAAGCACACACTTACAATGAGATTTTATTTGGATTTTTTACAGGATTACTACCTCAGCTCGCTCTAACTTACCTTTGGTTATAGAATGTAAAACATAAATCCGAAATTCAAAGAATTTATTTCAATTGCTTTTCCATTTAATTCCGCCGATTTAAATATAGGATTTAAACCATAATAAATATTGAAATTAACGGTATTATAACCAACACTCAAGTAAGTTCCATATTGAAATTTGCTAATGTCAGGATTTCCAGTGACTAAATACGAAGTTTGAGCGTCTTCATATTTTGATTGTGTATAAAACATGTAACTCATTTTGAAACCAGTGTAAATTCTCCAAAATTTATGGGTTTCTGGCACTGAAGTACGCCATCTATATTCGATTGGAATATCTATAGAATGAAGAGATAATTTATTTTTATCAAATAAAGTTCCGTCTGAAATGGTATTGTATAAAGGTTTATCATTGTTTTCAGAAATTACTATATTTTGATTGTAAGTATTCAATGAATAACCAATTCCAGCAGCAATAGCTTTGTTTCTAGCCTTGTTAATTGGCATGTCTCTCAAAATTCCAATTGAAAAACTTGGTGTGAATTTATTTTGGGTTACCCCTAATGGTCTTTTTTGAAGTGTGTTATATGTTACTCCTATATAAAATTGATCTTCACGATACAAAGAATCTACCGCTTCAAAATCGGGAACCGACTGAGCAAAAACGGAGCAAAAAGATAGAAAAATAAAGCAATTTATCAGAATACGCATATCTCTTATTTTTGTGGTTTAAAGATACGAAAAAGTAATAGAAATACTTTTAATTCTTATCTTAGATAAAAATAAAACTCTAACTGCTTAATTTATAAGTAATTAGAGTTTGTATTCATTCTTTGCAGAGAGGAAGGGATTACTTTGTTATCCCGTGACGAGGAACTCACAAAGAATTACTGTTGGCATAAATGCCAAATCATTTTTTTTCTAAGCAGGAACAAACTAAAAAGTTTGTCCTGCTTTAAAACAAAAAAGCTCCCCTTTCAGGAAGCGTTAATTCTTTGCAGAGAGGAAGGGATTCGAACCCTCGATATGTTGCCATATACACGCTTTCCAAGCGTGCGCCTTCAGCCACTCGGCCACCTCTCTATTTGGGTTTGCAAATAACTAAAAAAAAAGTCGTTAATAAAAGTTAATTGAACAGATTTATGATAATTCACCCCGGATAGAAGTTTCAAAATGATTTTTGAAATCTTTTGCTGGTACTTTTTGCCCAAGAAGGAACATTAATTTGGTTACCGCAGCTTCAGTGGTAATATCTTTCCCGGATATCACTCCTATTTTTTTCAATAGCGTACTCGTTTCATAATGACCCATAGTTACACTTCCGCCGGAGCATTGGGTGACATTTACAATGTGTAATCCGCTTTTAATTGCCTTTCTTAGAAGCGAAATAAACCATTCATCCGTTGGAGCATTTCCAGATCCATAGGTTTCTAAAACAATCCCTTTTAGATTTGGAATATTTAAAATTGCTGACAAAACAGATTCGTTAATTCCTGGAAACATTTTTATTACCGCAACATTATCATCTAAATCGGTATTTATTTTGAATTTTTTACTCGATTTTGGTAATAAAAAAGAAGTGTTTATTTTTAAATGCACGCCTGATTCAGCTAATTCAGGGTAGTTTGGAGAAGCAAAAGCATTGAAATGTTCTGCATTGATTTTCGTCGTTCTATTTCCACGGTGTAGTTTGTATTCAAAATAAAGTCCTACTTCTGAAATAACCGATTTATTTTTTGATTGTAAAGAAGCTATTTGAATGGCGGTAATTAAATTTTCTTTGGCATCCGTTCTTAAATCTCCAATTGGTAATTGTGAGCCTGTAATAATTACAGGTTTAGATAGATTTTCCAGCATAAAACTCAGCGCAGAGGCGGTGTAAGACATTGTATCTGAACCGTGTAAAATTACAAAACCATCAAAAGAATCGTAATTATTTTTTATACTATTTGCTATAGAAATCCAGTGAATAGAAGTCATATTGGAGGAATCCAAAGGCTTCTCGAATGATATCGTTTCTATATCGCAATCAAGTTGTTTTAATTCGGGAATTTTGGAAATTAATTTGCTGAAATTAAAAGCTTTCAATGCGCCCGTTTCGAAATCTTTCATCATTCCGATGGTGCCGCCAGTATATATTAATAATATTTTAGCTTTAGATTGCATCTTCTAATTTCATTTTATTGACCACAGGGTTAGCATACATTGCTAGGAAACTATGCTTTAAAAATTCATTAGAATGATCAATTCTCATTTCTAATCTGCGTTCAAAAAGTGCTTTTTCATCTTTGGTATATAAATGAGAAAACTTAGTTGTTTCGTTTACAATATCATAAGCAATATAGTTTGTGGGCCATAATTTATAGTTCTTGATAATTGCATAATCTAAAACTTGGGCCAATGCTTGTATTTGTTTATTGGTATTTTCATATTCTAACCCAATAGCATCCAATTCGGTGTCCAATATTTTTCCAACACTAATATGAATCCTTTTTTTCGGCCCCATTATTCCACTTAACAGCGTGTTAAAATCTTCATTTTTTGCTTTAACATACACTTCATTATTTGCTTCAGCTAATAATTGAGGCATTTTTAAAGCATCAGTAGGATCGTATTCATATGAAATAGAAATAGGAACTATTTTAATTTTCTTAAAATAGTTGATCACGTTTTCCTCGTCAGAACCCATAGCAAGCATTTTTAAAACTCCTGGATGTGTTGCATCGTTTCCGTCTTTGGTGCGTCCTTCACGTTGTGCAATCCAAACGGATCTATTTTCTCTCAATAATAATTGGGCAATATATTCCGACAATAACTTGGAACTTTGTAATAATTCTCTTGGCGGCAATCCTCTTAAAACAAGGAAGTTTCTATTGATTTTAGCTAAGATATTCATGAATGATTTTTTAACCAAGTTGTCACCAATTGCTGAGGCTGTCATCAATAATCCATGGTCAAACAAGCAACCATTTAAAATGGAAGTATCTAAAATAATGTCTCTGTGGTTCGAAATAAATAAATAGGAAGTGTTTTGTTCTAAAGTTTCAAATCCTGATGTAGTTACCCCTTCCGATGTCAATTCTATAACTTTTTGAATGGAATGATAAATAAAATTACTTTGAAAATCTCGGGTTGAATAGGTTTTTTTAAGTTGTGTTTTCCAAACTTCTTCATCCACTCCTGGAAATGTAAATTCCATTAATGCCTTCATCATTGGATGGTCCACTGTTGCTTTTAAAGCACCGTTTATTTCGGCGTCATAATAGGGTCTTATAGAATCAAATTTTGACATTTACATTTTTATTTTATTCACAAATGAACGAAATTTTATCGAATTTATACTTTTAAAAGTGATTAAATCCCAAAAATTGCTTTTGAGTTTTCAGTAGTTTTTAGAGCAATTTCTTCTGATGTTAATCCATAAAGCGAAGCTAATTTATCGACTACATTCACAATATGACTGCTTTCATTTCTTTTTCCTCGAAAAGGAATTGGTGCCAAATACGGTGAATCTGTTTCTAAAACGAGGTGCTTCAAGTCGATTTGATTGATAAACTGATCTATTTTGCCATTTTTGAAAGTTACCACGCCTCCTATTCCCAATTTCAAATTATAAGAAATGGCTTGTAATGCTTGTTCGTAGGTTCCTGAAAAGCAATGAAAAATTCCAAATAAATCGGCTGATTTCTCTTCTTCTAATATTTCAAATATCTCATCGAAAGCCTCACGACAATGAATTACAATAGGTAATTTATATTTTTTTGCCAATTGGATTTGTCTTCTGAAGGCAATTTGCTGTTCTTTTAAATGGGTTTTATCCCAATACAAATCAATCCCGATTTCGCCAATTGCATAGAATTTTCTGGTTGCCAATTCCTGTTCTACAATTTGCAATTCGTCCAAATAATTGTCTTTTACATACGTTGGGTGCAATCCCATCATCAAAAAAACATTCTCCGGATAATCCGATTCTAATGCATACATTTTTTGGATATAATTTGAATCTATTGCGGGAATAAAAAAACGCGTCACCCCATTATTTATGGCACGCTGCATCATTTCATTACGATCAATGTCGAATTCTTCAGAATATAAATGAGTATGTGTATCGGTGATTGTCATTTTAATTTTTCAAAAAACAAAGGTACTATTTTGATTGGTTTTGAATTCAATTTACATATAAAATCCCGTTTAGAAACTAAACGGGATTTTATATAAATTGTCATTCAAATATTACAATTCAAAAGCCTTTTTAGGATTGTTATCACACAACAATTCTACTGGATTTTCTAATGCTTCTTTAACGGCAACTAAGAACCCAACTGACTCGCGACCATCAATGATTCTGTGGTCATACGATAACGCAACGTACATCATTGGATGAATTTCAACTTTACCATTCACCGCAATTGGACGCTCAATAATATTGTGCATTCCTAAAATTCCTGATTGCGGTGGATTGATAATTGGCGTACTCAACATACTTCCAAAAACACCTCCGTTGGTAATCGTAAACGTTCCTCCTGTCATATCGTCAACGGTAATTTGTCCGTCACGCGCTTTTATAGCTAATCTTTTTATTTCTGCTTCAATTCCTCTGAAAGTTAAATTTTCAGCATTTCTAACTACAGGAACCATTAATCCTTTTGGTCCAGAAACAGCAATTGAAATATCACAAAAATCATATCCTATTTTATAATCGCCATCCATCATTGAGTTAACATCTGGAAATAAAGCTAAAGCTCTGGTAACTGCTTTGGTAAAAAAGGACATGTAACCTAAACCAACTCCATTATGTTTTGCTTTGAATGCATCTTTGTATTCATTACGCAACGTGTTAATTGGCGTCATGTTTACTTCGTTAAAAGTGGTTAACATGGCGGTATCGTTTTTCGCAGCAACTAATCTTTCGGCTACTTTACGACGCAACATTGATAATTTTGTTCTTTCCACTCCTCTAGAACCGCCTGTTGGAGTTCTCATTGAAGGAGTTGCGTTTACAGCATCCTCTTTTGTGATTCTTCCGTCTTTTCCTGTTCCAATAATATCTGAAGGTTGGATATTTTTTTCGTCTAATATTTTTCTAGCTGCTGGCGAAGGTGTTCCAGACGCATAAGTTGCTGCTGCAGGTGCTGCTTTCACTTCAGCTGCTGCTTGTTTAGGTGCTTCAACCACTTTTGGGCTTTCTGCTGCTGGTGCTGCTCCGGATGGTTTTCCTTCGGTATCAATTAAGCAAACTACTGCTCCAACGGCCACAGTGTCGCCTTCTTCTGCTTTTAAAGTGATGGTTCCGCTTACCTCAGCTGGTAATTCAAGAGTGGCTTTGTCAGAATCTACTTCAGCAATAGCTTGGTCTTTTTCTACATAATCGCCATCTTTTACTAACCAAGTTGCGATTTCAACTTCCTTAATTGATTCTCCCGGAGAGGGAACTTTCATTTCTAAAATCATAATTTTTTGTTTAAGGTTTGAATTGTTTAGGGTTTAAAGTACTATAACAGAAACTTTAAACCTTAAACTTTAAACTATTTTCTTATCTAAATAAATCTTTATCAAATACCATTTTTATTGCATCGGCATGACGGCGTTTTGCTCTTGTATAACTTCCTGATGCTGGGGCTGCATATGCTCTTAATGATGCCAATCTCCATTTTACCAAGTCGAAATTCATTAACATAAAGCTATAAGCTCCCATGTTTCTTGGTTCTTCTTGTGCCCAAACATAATCGTCAGCATTTGGATATTTGGCTATTATTTCTTTTAATTGTTCGGCTGGAAATGGGAATAATTGCTCGATTCTAACAACTGCAACATCTTTTCTTCCATTATTTTCTCTCTCAGCAGTAATGTCGTAATAGAATTTTCCGGTACAGAAAACCAATGTTTTTACGTCTTTCTTATTTACGGTAGTATCATCGATAGTTTCTTGGAAACATCCTTTTTCGAAATCTTCAATTGGCGAAACTACTCTTGGATCACGCAATAAACTTTTTGGTGAAAACACAATAAGCGGCTTGCGGAAAGTAGTTTTCATTTGTCTTCTCAACAAGTGATAGAAGTTGGCTGGCGTTGTACAATCGGCAACATACATGTTATTTCTAGCACAAAGTTGTAAATAACGCTCCATTCTCGCAGACGAATGTTCCGCTCCTTGATTTTCATATCCGTGAGGCAATAATAGTACAATTCCGTTTTGATTGTTCCATTTGTCTTCACCACAAGAAATGTATTGGTCCAACATAATTTGGGCTCCATTGCTGAAATCTCCAAATTGAGCTTCCCAAATGGTTAGTGTTTTAGGACTTGCTAATGCATATCCATAATCAAAACCTAAAACTCCGTATTCTGATAAAAGGGAATTGAAAACGTTGAATTTTCCTTTTTTACCTTCAATGTTATTTAGTAAAATAACTTCTTCTTCTGAGTTTTCAACCTTTACAACCGCATGACGGTGAGAGAAAGTTCCTCGCTCCACATCTTGCCCAGAAATTCTAACATTATAACCTTCCTGTAAAAGCGAACCATAAGCTAAATGTTCGGCCATAGCCCAATCCAACTTATTAGTTTCGAAATACATGGTTTTTCTATCGTTTATTAATTTTTGAATTTTACTAATAAACTTTTTATCTGCAGGCAAATTACAAACGGCATTGGCCACATTGTTAAGTCCTTTTTTATTGTAAGAAGTATCTACTTTTTCAAGCATTTGAACGTTGGTCACTTGCTCGAAGCCCAACCATTCGTTCTGCATGAAAGGAGTAATTATAGTAAGATCTTTTTTACGAGATTTTTCTAAATTTACTTCTAATTTATCTTTGTAAGCTGCTTCTAAACCTTTGATATAAGTTGCATCAATAACACCTTCTTCAATCAATTTTGCAGTATAAATATCTCTTGGGTTTTTGTGACTTGCTATTGCTTTGTATAATAATGGCTGGGTAAATCTAGGTTCGTCACCTTCATTATGCCCGTATTTTCTATATCCTAATAAATCAATAAATACGTCGCTACCAAATTGCATTCTGTATTCCAATGCAAATAACATGGCGTGAACCACCGCTTCAGCATCATCAGCATTTACGTGTAAAACAGGTGATAATGTCACTTTCGCAACGTCTGTACAATAGGTTGAAGAACGTGCGTCTAAGTAATTTGTGGTAAAACCAACTTGATTATTAATTACAATATGAATGGTTCCTCCGGTTTTGTAACCGTCCAATTGCGCCATTTGAATAATTTCATAAACAATTCCTTGTCCAGCAACTGCGGCATCACCATGAACGGCGATTGGCAATACTTTTGAGAAATCATCCGGAAAATATTTATCTTGTTTGGCTCTTGTAATTCCCTCAATAACAGCTCCTACCGTTTCTAAATGCGAAGGATTTGGAGCTAAATTGATGTTGATGTGTTTTCCAGTTCTCGTTTTTCTATCAGAGGTTAAACCCAAATGGTATTTAACATCGCCATCGAAATATTCTTGGTCATAATCTTTTCCATCAAATTCTGAGAAAATATCTTGGGTAGATTTTCCAAAGATGTTGGCTAAGATATTCAAACGACCACGGTGTGCCATTCCCATCACAAATTGCTCCACTCCTTTTTCAGCAGCAGCTTCAATTAAGGCATCTAAACCAGGAATTATTGATTCTCCACCTTCTAATGAAAAACGTTTTTGTCCAACATATTTTGTATGTAAGAAATTTTCAAAAGAAACAGCTTCATTTAATTTATTCAATATCACTTTTTTCTCATCGGCAGAGAAAGTAGGAGTGTTATCATTTACACCTAATTTTTCTTGAATCCATTGAATTACCTCAGGTTTTCTGATGTACATGTATTCAACACCAATGTGCTGACAGTATATTTTATCTAAGTGAGCAATGATATCTGTTAAACTACAAGGAGCAATATTGATTAATTTCGCAGCATCAAAAACAGTGTTTAAATCGGATTGGTTTAAACCAAAATTTTCTATTTCTAATGTTGGAGAATAAGTTCTTCTATCGCGAACAGGGTTTGTTTTAGTAAACAAATGTCCTCTTGTTCTGTAGGCTTCAATTAATTTAAGTACTTGAAATTCTTTTTGAAGTTTTGCAGAAATAGTACTGAAATCTTGCCCTTCAGATGAAATTGAAAGTGCTTCGTCTGTGAAGATTTCTCCATTTGAAGAACTCAATCCAAAGTCGAAGCCTTGAAAAAAACTTCTCCATGATGGCTCAACGCTATCAGGGTTTTCTAAATATTGATCGTATAGTTGTGCGAAAAATTCGGTGTGCGCTGCATTTAAAAAGGAAAACCTATCCATAATTTTGAATGTCCTGATTTGTAAAATAGTTACGCAAAAGTACAATAAATGAAATATAATATTAAATATTTTAGATACTTTTATGTTTTATTAACCAATTTTTTGAAATCCATGAGAAAATCCTACTTTTTAATAGCATCGAAAATGAATTTAACATTTTTAGCAATTTTATTTTCAATCTCATTCTTCTCACAAACCTCAGAAAATCTTTTAAATTCAACTCCATCATTTTGGAAAAAGGTTCAATTTGGCGGAGGCTTTGGATTAAATATAAATTCGCAATTTACAGAAGTGAATTTATCTCCTGGTGCTATTTATCGTTTCAACCCAAAAGTAGCCGCAGGAATTGGACTTCAAGGTAGTTTTGTTTCTTCAGAAGGAGATTATTCTTCGTCCATTTATGGTTTGAGCGCAATTTCTCTGTTTAACCCAATTGACAACTTCCAAATTTCTATTGAAGTTGAGCAATTAAGAGTCAATAGAACGGTAGTTATGATTGGAGGACCCAATAAAACAGACAATTTTTGGAACACTGGATTGTTTTTAGGCGGTGGATATGGATCAGATAATGTGGTTGTAGGGATTCGATATAATGTGCTTTTCAAAGAAAGTGATTGCGTTTATTCTAGTGCTATGATGCCATTTATTAGGGTTTATTTTTAATTAGAATTTACCTTTACAACTTTGTACCTTTGCCTTTCAAAAAATTGAATAAAATGATCGAAGATAAAAACCCACAACGAACAAGTATTTCACAATTAGGTGAATTTGGTCTTATTGAACATTTAACGAAAAACTTTAAAATAAATCATCCTTCCACCTTAAAAGGTATTGGTGATGATGGTGCGGTTTTAGACTTTGCCGATAAAAAAATAGTCGTTTCTACTGATTTATTAATCGAAGGTGTACATTTTGATTTGGCTTACATGCCATTGAAACACTTGGGTTATAAAGCTGTGGTTGCTAATGTTTCCGACATTTACGCGATGAATGCAAAGGCAACACATATCACGGTTTCTGTTGCTGTATCCAACAGATTCCCCCTTGAAGCGCTTGAAGAATTGTTTGACGGAATTACGGTTGCTTCCCAAGAATACAATGTAGATGTTATAGGCGGCGACACCACTTCTTCACAAAAAGGATTGATTATAAGTATTACCGCAATTGGCGAAGCTGATGCAAATGAATTGGTATATAGAAATGGCGCAAAAGAAACTAATTTATTGGTAGTTTCAGGAGATATTGGCGCGGCTTACATGGGTTTACAAGTTTTAGAACGTGAAAAACAAGTGTTCCAAGTCAACCCAAATTCACAACCCGATTTAGAAGCTTACACGTACTTAATTGAACGCCAATTGCGCCCAGAAGCTCGAAAAGATGTTCGTACTTTATTGCACGCTTTAGAAATAAAACCAACGGCTATGATTGATATTTCAGATGGGCTTTCCTCGGAGATTATGCACATTTGTAAACAATCAAAAGTGGGTTGTAATTTATATGAAGACAAATTGCCGCTTGATCCTCAATTAATAAATGTGTGTGAAGAATTTAATATTGATGCAACAACTGTTGCAATTAATGGTGGTGAAGACTACGAATTGTTGTTTACCATTATTATGGAAGACTTCGAAAAAATTAAGGGAAATCCTAATTTCACCATCATTGGACACATGACTTCTGAAAGTGAAGGCATTCATTTGGTTACCCGTGCTAATACTAAAATTCGATTAAAAGCGCGTGGTTGGGATTCTATTTCTGAAGAATAATTGTTTTATAATATGATCAAGAATTTTTTAATAAAATATAAAAAACCTATAATTATAACCCTAGGTATAACCTTATTAAACCTCTATTTTGGGTTTGATGCTAGATTTACAATTATTAATTTATTATGGTTACTTATATGAAAAAAATCTTAGTTCTTTGCACAGGAAATTCTTGTAGAAGCCAAATGGCGCATGGTTATTTGCAACATTTTGGACAAGAAAAAGTTATCATTTATAGCGCTGGAGTTGAAATTCACGGACTCAATCCGTTTGCAGTTGGAATTATGTCCGAAGATGGAATTGACATATCCAAAAACACTTCGAATCATGTTGACGAATATTCCAACATCACTTTTGATTATGTAATTACTGTTTGCGATAATGCCAAAGAATCTTGTCCATTTTTCCCAACACAAACAAAAACCATTCACCATAGTTTTGAAGATCCGTCAAAAGCATCAGGAACTGCCAAAGAATTAATTTCGGAATTCCGAAAAGTGAGAAATGAAATAAAAGAATACTCAAAATCCTTTATTGAAAATTTAGAGTCAATTTAACATTTTTGTTGTATTAAAAGAATTAGATTTGTTCAAATTAAAACCACTTTTTATGAAAAACATACTAGTTATTATTGTATTATTTGTTTCGGTTTTTGGATTTGGACAAGAAAAAGATAAAGTTTCCGTTTTTGGAAGAAAACATGAAATTAAGATTGGCGCAATTCACCTTCTTGTGGCACCAATATTAGAGGGAACTTACGAACACATTTATTCTAAAGATCTTACATACGGAGCTTCGTTATTAATTAATTTAAATAACAAAGATTATTATGATGAAGAATTTTCGGTAACTCCTTTCGTAAGATTTTATTTTCAAGAAACCAAAGAATATGGCGCTCAAGGTTTTTTTGTTGAAGGGTTTGCAAAATACCTTTCAGGTAAATATAGCCCATCAATATTTAATAACACCCAAATTAAACCCTATTCTGCAGGCGCTTTAGGGCTTGGACTTGGTAAAAAATGGTTTAATTCAAGCGGGTTTGTATTTGAAACTTTGGTTGGAATTGGGAGAACAATTGGAGGCGGCGATCGACCAGACGTAATTTTTAGAGGAGATATTGGTTTAGGTTATCGATTTTAAACCAATCCAAAATATCAAAAAAGGCGCTTCAATTTAAATGAAGCGCCTTTTTTTATTAAGATTAAACAAATCACCGAATACCCTTTTTCTACATTTTCATCAACCAGTTTTTCATGGAAACTTCATTTTCAATAATTGCTTTTAAATCGGAAATTTTAACGCGGTCTTGCTTCATTGTGTCTCTATGACGTATTGTTACCGTTTGATCTTCCACTGTTTGATGGTCTACAGTAATACAGAATGGAGTTCCAAGTGCATCTTGTCTTCTATAGCGCCTTCCAACGGCATCTTTTTCATCATAGGAAACATTGAAATCCCACTTCAAATCATCAATAATTTGATGTGCAATTTCTGGTAACCCATCCTTTTTAACTAATGGAAAAATCGCTGCTTTTGTTGGCGCAAGTACTGACGGTAATTGTAAAACAGTTCTCACTGAACCGTCTTCCAAAGTTTCTTCTTTCAAAGAATTTGAGAAAACAGCCAAGAACATTCTGTCCAATCCAACCGAAGTTTCTACCACATACGGAGTATAATTCGCATTAGTTTCCGTATCAAAATATTGTAATTTCTTGCCTGAAAATTTCTCGTGGGCTTTCAAATCGAAATCGGTACGAGAGTGAATTCCTTCTAATTCTTTGAATCCAAAAGGGAAATTAAATTCTATATCGGCAGCCGCATTGGCATAATGAGCTAATTTTTCATGATCATGAAAACGATAATTTTCTTTACCTAATCCTAGGGAAAGGTGCCATCCTAAACGCGTATTTTTCCAATGCTCGTACCACTTCATTTCATCACCAGGCTTCACAAAAAACTGCATTTCCATTTGTTCAAATTCACGCATTCTAAAAATAAATTGTCTAGCAACTATTTCATTTCTAAACGCTTTCCCTGTTTGAGCAATTCCAAAAGGGATTTTCATTCGTCCTGATTTTTGAACATTTAAGAAATTTACAAAAATACCCTGGGCTGTTTCTGGACGTAAATACAAGTCCATTGCGGTGTCTGCAGAAGCTCCTAATTTTGTTCCGAACATCAAGTTAAATTGGCGCACTTCGGTCCAATTTCTAGAACCAGATTCAGGACAGGCGATTTCTAATTCTTCAATTAAAGCTTTCACATCATCAAGATCCTCATTTTCTAATGATCTCGCCATTCTGGCTAAAACTTCGTTTTTCTTAGACAAATATTCAATAACTCTAGCATTTGTAGAAACAAATTCGTCTCTGTTAAAAGCGTCTCCAAAACGAACACTAGCTTTCTCAATTTCTTTTTCTGCTTTTTGATTTAGCTTTTCAGCATACTCTTCAATCAAAACGTCAGCACGATATCTTCTTTTTGAATCTTTGTTGTCAATTAATGGGTCATTAAATGCATCTACGTGACCAGAAGCCTTCCAAGTGGTAGGATGCATCAATATCGCAGCGTCGAGACCCACAATATTATCATTCATTTGAACCATTGATTTCCACCAATATTCTCTTATGTTTTTCTTTAATTCAACTCCGTTTTGTGCATAATCATAAACTGCACTCAAACCGTCGTAAATTTCGCTTGACGGAAAAATAAATCCGTATTCCTTTGCATGCGAAACTACATTTTTAAATAAATCTTCTTGTTTTGCCATAATGATGCAAAAATATAAAAAGTGAAATTAATAAATGCATATAAAATGTACTTTGAACGTTACTTTTAGTTATTTTTATAGATTAATCAAAAAATAGATGATAAATAACCTCATTAATTTATTTTTTCCAGACGTTTGTCTTGGTTGTAAAGGGTTTTTATTATCTGAAGAAAACGTAATTTGCTCCTCGTGCCGTCATGAAATTCCACTTACTCAACATTTTCTAAATGAAGAAAATGAGGCACATATGAAATTTTACGGCAAAATTCCTGTTGAACATGTTTCTGCATTATTCTATTTTCATAAAAAGGGGATTGTCCAAGAAATTATTCACGAACTTAAATACCGTGGTCACCAGGAAGTTGGAACTGTTTTTGGAGAATGGATTTCGGAAGAGTTGATTTTATTACCAATTTCAAACAATTTTGACGCTGTTATTCCGGTGCCACTTCATAAAAAACGACTTAAAGAACGAGGTTACAATCAGGTGACTAATTTTGGAATTGCTATTGCAAATAAATTCCAAATTCCCTGTAACGAATCATTATTGCACCGAAATGTCTATTCAAAAACGCAATCGAAAAAGGATTTATTGGGAAGAATATCCGTAATTGATTCTCTTTTTGATGTAACTTTTAATGAAAATGACCACAATAAACATTTTCTATTAATTGACGATGTTTTGACTACAGGCGCCACTTTAGAAGCTTGCGGAAGAGCCTTATTAAAAATCCCAGGAGCAAAAATCAGCATTGTTTGTATGGCTATGTCTCATTCTTAACTTTAAATTTTAATAATGCCCTTGAAAACTTTGCAGTTGTTATTGATTATTTGTTAATTTGTTTTGAATTTGAAACTTATAAAAACCCCAAAAAATGTTTAGGATTTGTATATTGCTATTCTTTTTGGTTTCCCAACTTCAAGCACAAACGACTATGATCATACCGCCAAATTTACAAAAAGGAGATACTATTGCAATTGTGGCTACCGCCAGAAAGAACATTGTAGACAACTTAAAGCCGGCATTAGATTTGGCTAAAAGTTGGGGATTGAATGTGGTGATAGGAAAAACAATAGGACTAGATAATCATCAATTGGCTGGAACCGATGAAGAACGAGCAGCCGATTTTCAAGATATGATAGACAATCCTAATATAAAAGCGGTTTGGTGCGTTCGCGGTGGTTATGGAACAGCAAGAATGGTTGAATTAGTTGATTTTTCAAGATTTAAAGCAAACCCAAAATGGATTATTGGATTTAGCGATGTTACCGTTATTCACAGTCATTTGAATGCTTTGGGAGTTGCAACAATACACGGGATCATGCCTGTGAATGTGGAAAAAGCTTCTAAAGAAGTGGAAGAAACTTTGCGGAAAGCGCTCTTTGGTGAAAGCTTAAAATATACCGTTCCTTGTCAAAATGAAAATAGATTAGGAGTTGCTGAAGGCGAATTAGTAGGCGGGAACTTGTCGATTTTGTACAGTATGATGGGATCGGAATCGCAAGTTGATTGCAAAGGAAAAATCCTTTTTATTGAAGATTTAGATGAATATTTATACCACATTGATCGAATGATGCTGAGCTTAAAACGCTGCGGTTGCTTTGAAGGATTGCAAGGATTAGTCGTGGGTAGTTTTATTAAAATGCATGACAATGAAATTCCGTGGGGAAAAAATGCCCATGAAATTATATTGGATATTACTAAAAAATATAATTTTCCTATAGTTTTTGATTTTCCGGCTGGACATATTCATGAGAACAACACCCTTATTTTTGGGAAAAAAGTGAGTTTAGAAGTTAACGATAAAGAAACGACCTTGAAGTATTAAAACTAAACTACAATTTAATGGCCGATCATAACGATTTAGGAAAATTAGGAGAAGAATTGGCCGTTGAATTTTTAGAAAAGAATGGTTATTCTATTTTAGAAACCAATTGGACTTTTCAAAAAGCAGAAATAGATATTATTGCTAAAAAAGACAATATCTTGGCCGTTGTAGAAGTAAAAACCCGCTCCAGTATCGATTTTGGTCTACCACAAGATTTTGTTAAACCTAAAAAAATCCAACTTTTAGTCAAGGCAATCAACGAATATGTAATTTCAAATGATCTTGAAGTTGAAGTTCGCTTTGATATTATCGCGCTTCATAGAGAAGGTAAAGGATTTAAAATAGAACATTTAGAAGACGCATTTTATTATTTTTAATGTTATATATTTAACAATTTGTTTTTTATTGATACATTTGCATCGCATTTAAACATCATAAAAAAATGAAAACTGTTTCTTCGATTGTAGAAAATTACATCAAAACAAAGCCCTTTTTATTAAGTGCTTTATCCCAAAACATTATCAATTTAACTTCATTATCGAGAAATATGATGGTTGAATTGGAATCGGAATTTGGAAAAGATGTAAAACAAGGGGCGATTGTAATGGCATTAAAACGACTTTCTGTAGATTTAGATTTTAGACTCAATCATAAGATTTCAAAAGTGATGAAAAACTTGGGTGAAATTACGGTTCGCTCTTCTTTAATTGATTATACGTTTGCAGTTTCAAGCACTATTTTGACCAAACAAGCCGATTTAATTTCGGAAATCAACAGCAATCCAGATATTTTTTATACCTCATCAAAAGGCGTTAGCGAAACCAATATCATCGTGAGTCAAAGTGTAGGTCATTTGGTAGAAAAGCATTTTGCAGCTGAAAAACAAATACAAAAACTAGAAAATCTAGCTTCCATAACGGTAAAATTACCAAAAGAAAACACAGTAATTCCTGGGATTTACTACTTTATTTTTCAGCGTTTGGCTTGGGAAGGAATTATTATAAACGAGGTGATTTCAACCTCCAATGAATTCACTATTTTAGTTAGCGATGACGAAGTAGATATTGCTTTTAAGGTAATTAAGGATTTGAAAATGTTATAAAACTATATCATTTGGATTAGCTCCAACGCCTTATTTATTGATTTTACGTTTTCAAAAGTCAGTAACAATCGCAATCCATTTGGGGTTTGTTTTTCCTTCATGGTACACAATTTTGATTGGGTTTGTACAAATTGCAATACTTGGCTGAATCGCCCGGACTGGTAATAACTGGATTGCTGGTCGGACACAAAATAACAAATCATTTTGCCTTGTTTCATGACCAATTTTTCAATTCCTAATTGGGTGGCAACCCATTTAATTTTGATACTATTTAACAATGAAATGGCCTGTTTTGGCAGTGGCCCAAAGCGATCAATTAGCTTATTTTCAAATTCTAATAATCCGTTTTCGTCTTTAATTACGCTCAATTCATTGTACAATTTAAGGCGCTCAGTAATATTATTAATGTATTCATCTGGGAATAACAATTCGAAATCGGTATCGAGTTGAAGGTCTTTTACATAGGTTTTTTCAATGTCTTTATTTTCATCAGAATACAGCTCTTTGAACTCGTTTTCCTTCAATTCATCAATGGCTTCGTTCATGATTTTTTGATAGGTTTCAAAACCAATTTCGTTAATAAAACCGCTTTGTTCGCCGCCCAATAAATCTCCTGCACCACGAATTTCAAGGTCTTTCATGGCAATATTTAGTCCGCCACCCAATTCGCTATATTGTTCTAAAGCTTGGATTCGTTTTCTAGCATCGTCAGTCATCGCGGAATACGGGGGACAGATAAAATAGCAAAACGCTTTTTTGTTACTTCGCCCTACTCGACCTCGCATTTGATGCAAATCGGAAATACCAAAATTATTGGCATTATTGATGAAAATCGTGTTGGCATTGGGAACATCCAAACCGCTTTCTATGATTGTTGTTGCGACTAAAACGTCGAATTCACCGTTCATAAAAGCCAACATTAATTCTTCTAACTTCTTTCCATCCATTTGGCCATGACCAATTCCAACTCTTGCGTTAGGCACCAATCGCTGGATCATTCCGGCTATTTCTTTGATATTTTCAATTCTATTGTTAACAAAGAAAACTTGTCCGTTTCTTTGAATTTCATAGGAAATGGCATCCCGAATTGACTCTTCACTAAACCCAATTACGTTGGTTTCAATAGGATAACGATTGGGCGGCGGAGTCGTGATTACTGATAAATCTCGAGCAGCCATTAATGAAAATTGTAGCGTTCTCGGGATTGGGGTTGCGGTTAATGTAAGTGTGTCAATATTGGCAGCAATCGTTTTTAGCTTATCTTTTACATTCACACCAAACTTTTGTTCTTCGTCGACAATTAGCAGTCCTAAATCTTTAAATACAACGTTTTTATTGACCAATTGGTGGGTTCCAATTAAAATATCTAGTTTTCCGTCCTCCAAATCTTTCAGGGTTTCTGCTTTTTGTTTTGCGGTTCTAAATCGGTTTAAATAGCCTACAGAAACCGGCATGTCTTTCAATCTTTCGGTAAATGTTCGGAAATGTTGGTAAGCCAAAATAGTTGTTGGTACTAAAATAGCCACTTGTTTTCCGTTGTCTACAGCTTTAAAAGCGGCACGAATGGCAACCTCTGTTTTACCAAATCCTACGTCGCCACAAACCAATCGATCCATTGGTCGATCGCTTTCCATATCAGCTTTGACCTCCTGAGTGGCTTTATTTTGGTCGGGTGTATCTTCATAAATAAACGAACTTTCAAGCTCTAATTGTAAATAACTATCAGGGTTAAATTGGAATCCTTTTTCCAGTCTTCGCTTGGCATACAATTGAATTAAATTGAACGCAATGTGCTTAACTCGGGCTTTTGTTTTTTGTTTTAAAACCTTCCAAGCATTGGATCCTAGTTTATAAATTTTGGGTGGCGTTCCGTCTTTTCCGTTGAATTTCGATATTTTATATAACGAATGGATGCTCACATAAACGATATCATTATCGGCATAAACCAGCTTAATTGCCTCTTGTGTTTTGCCTTCTACTTGAATTTTTTGCAACCCTCCAAACTTCCCAATTCCGTGATCAATATGGGTTACATAATCGCCAACCGATAAATTAGTGAGTTCCTGAAGTGTAATGGTTTGTTTTTTGGCATAGCCATTTTTGATGCTAAATTTATGATATCGCTCAAAAATTTGATGATCGGTATAACAGGCAATTTGAAGTTCTTCGTCAATAAATCCTTGAAATAAAGGCAATTTTATGGTGTCATATTGTTTTCTGATACTTTCGTGATTGGCTTCATCCAAGGTTTGAAAAATATCGTGAAAGCGTTTTGCCTGAGCTTCATTGGAACAAAATAAATAATTTTTAATCCCATTAAAATGATTGTCGTTTAAGTTATTGAGCAATAAATCAAACTGCTTATTAAATGATGGCTGAGGAAGAATGTGAAACTCAAAAGAAGTGTTCGTTTTAAAAATAGCTTTAGAGCCCAATTCAACCACATTAAAATCGAGTGCTTTTTTTAGAAATGATTTTTGATTTAAAAATAATTGATCGGGAGCCAAATGTTTTATTTCGCCCTTTAATTTGTTATAGGCTTCTTCTGCTTTTGCAAATAAGGTGTCGAGTTTTGAAATGAGCCCTTCCGTATTTTGAATAAAAAGTGTCGTATTTGATGCTATATAATCTAGAAAACTTTCGCGGTCTTCTTGAAAAAACTTGTTTTCTACATTTGGAATTATGGTAATTTTATTCTTTTTTTCGATTGATAGTTGGGTTTCCACATCAAAACTTCGAATAGAGTCGACCTCATTTCCAAAAAATTCAATTCGATACGGATTGTCATTTGAAAAAGAAAAAACATCTATAATTCCACCTCGAACAGAAAATTCACCTGGTTCGGTAATAAAATCTACCCTTTTAAATTCATATTCAAAGAGGACTTCATTTATAAAATCGATTGAAATTTTATCGCCAACAGCTACTTTCAAAGTGTTCTTTTCCAACTCTTTTTTGGTTACCACTTTTTCAAATAACGATTCGGGGTAGGTAACAATTATTGCTGGTTTTTTTCGTGAATTGATGCGATTCAAAACCTCAGCGCGAAGTAAAACATTGGCATTATCTACGTCTTCAATTTGGTAGGGAATTCGAAAAGAACCAGGATAAAAAAGGACTTCTTTGTCTCCAATTAATTGTTCAAGGTCATTTAGATAATAGGCTGCGGCTTCTTTATCTTCGAAAATCATTAAAAATGGTAGTTCAGTTTTTTGAAAAAGAGAGTTTACAACAAACGATAATGAAGACCCAATTAACCCTTTAAGGTGAATTTTATTTTCTGATTGTTTTAAAATTTCTGCAATTTGACTAACCTTGGCGGTTTTGTCATATTTCCCTACTACTACTGATTTGCTCAACTAAAATAATGTTTTATCGGGTTGGAATGGCTCTTGAAGTATCTAACATTTGAATCAAATCGGATTCGCCTTCTTCTTTAGGAATTGTGCTTTTTCTGACAATTTCATCCAATTGTTTTTGAAGTGATATCAATTCGATGTTAATTTCAATTATCAAAGCAACCACTTTATCGTCAGGAATTTCATCTAAATTGATGTAAAGATTAAGCGAATTTATTTTACAAATCAATACTGCAATTCTGCTTTTTACCTCTGGTTTATTGTAAGTAACAGGAATATTATTGTTTAATTCTAACACTTTTTTTGAAAGTTCTTTTGCTTTTTTCTGGAAAGCTCCAATGGTACTTTTGGGCTTGCTATTTAATTCCAATAAGAAACCACGCCATTCAGGCCACATAGAAATTAAACCTTGTGAAGCGGTATTTATTGGATTGGCATTAAAGTTCCATCCTCTATTGATATTTAAAAAGATCGTTTCTTTCTTTTTGGCATCTTTAGCAATTTCAAGTAGGCGTTGTTCCTTATTGTTTTGACAAGAAAATAGTAATAAAAGTGCCAATAAAAAAACCGTTTTTTGCAATTTCATCTTTTTGATTATTTGATACAAAGTTACAAAGGTAATTCAAGAAATACGAATTTTGAATAATTCTCATAAAAAATCATTTTAAAATCCGAAATTGTTATATTTGTAGTCTAAATACATCAAATGGCTACAAAAATTCTAATTATCGGAGCTTGCGGACAAATTGGAACTGAACTAACTCAGAAATTAAGAACAATTTATGGAGTAGAAAACGTAATTGCTTCTGATATTAGAAAATTAAATATCGATGTAGTCAATTCAGGGCCGTTCGAAGTAATTAATGCGTTGGATTTTAATCAGATTCAACATCTTGTCGAAATTCACGAAATTGATGAAGTTTATTTGATGGCCGCGTTATTATCTGCAACAGCAGAAAAAAACCCTTCTTTTGCTTGGGATTTAAATATGAACTCCCTTTTTCACGTGTTGAATTTGGCGAAAGCCGGAAAAATTAAAAAAGTATTTTGGCCTTCAAGTATCGCTGTTTTTGGGCCTTCAACTCCAAAAGAAAATACCCCACAATATACCATAATGGAACCGAGCACTGTTTATGGAATTAGTAAGCAAGCTGGTGAAAGATGGTGCGAATATTACCATAATACCTATGGTGTTGACGTGAGAAGTATTAGATATCCAGGCCTAATTAGCTGGTCATCGCCTCCTGGTGGGGGAACTACTGATTATGCAGTTGATATATTTCACAAAGCTATTTCTAAGAAAAAATACGATTGTTTTTTATCTTCAGAAACCAAAATGCCAATGATGTATATGGACGATGCTATTGCGGCAACCATTCAAATTATGCAAAGCGCAAAAGAGAAAATTAAGATTCGTTCTTCCTATAATTTAGCCGCAATGAGTTTTACTCCGACACAAATTGCTGAAGAAATTAGAAAACATATCCCAGAATTTACGATTACATATCATGCTGATTTTCGTCAAAAAATTGCTGATAGTTGGCCGGCAAGTATCGATGACAGCGCTGCAAGAGAAGACTGGAATTGGAATCATAAATTTGATATTTCAAGGATGACAAAAGACATGTTGGACCATTTGAAAAATAAATAGACTTATTTATCGCTTACATATTCCATAATATCTCCAGGTTGACAATCCAATACTTTACAGATCATTTCTAAGGTTGAAAAACGAATTGCTCTGGCTTTTCCTGTTTTTAATATTGACAAATTTGCCGTTGTTATCCCAATTGAATACGCTAATTCATTGGAACGCATTTTTCGTTTGGCGAGCATTACATCTACATTTATGATAATTGCCATAGTTAAATTGTTAGTTCGTTATCTTCTTTAATTCGTTTACCAATGATAAAAACTTCTGATAATACTTTGAAAAATAACCCGAGCGCCATTAAATATAAAAAGGGTCCAAAACCTAAATTAACTGAAATGGTACTTTTAGAAAATGCCCCTAATAAATCTGAAATTAAATACAAACTTGCCGAAAGAATAACCAAATTTCCTATTTTATCCAATAATTTGAAAGTATTCTCCTCAAAAATTAATTTTTTTCTGAAATTATCTAAAAGTGATTTGAAATTATAAAGCGCAAAAAGTATAATTATAAAATTCACTATACTAAATATCAATCCTATTTTACCAAATGAAGTTGTTGCATTTATATTAATTCCAGAAATATTTATTGGAATATCAAATGGTTCATTTGAGTACAAAGCAAAGCCAATAAACACAATTAAAAATGGAAATGCGATTATTGACATAATCCAAACGTAATCAATTATGGTTTTTAAAAAAATTAATTTTTTCATACTATTTATATTTAAAGTTACTGCAAATATAAATAAATTATTGATAAACAATAATAAAATACTAAAAAACAATATTTTTTTAGTAACTTAGGATTTATTATTTTTAAATATTAAAATAAGTTAACTTTGTGCAAATTGAATTTCATTTTACAGAATATATTTAATACTAAATGGAAAGAGGTAGAAAAAAAATTAGAGTTAAGCTAAAAGAAAATAGAAAAACAGGATTTGACAGTTACATAACATTACTTTCAAAGGCTATTGGATTATTATTTATTGGATTTTCATTATACTATTTTGTAGATTCTCAAGGTAGTGATTTTTTAAATAAATTAATTGCATTTTTCACCACTTCAAATGATTCCCAAATTATTTATAAAAACACAGGAATATTCCCTGTCGAAATCATAATTTCTTTGTTAATTGGCTATTTTCCAGGTCTATTTGGAATACTAACCATTCAACATTATTCGAAAAAAAATAATTTTTCTGCTAATAAATATATATTGCCAATCATAATTTTTATGGCAATTTATAACACCATAATGTGCTTTTATTGGATCTATTATTGTGGGTTTTTTTATTACTACAATTACATCATTGCAGGTTCTTTATTGGTATTGTCTTTAAGTTTATTTATTAAAAGTTATCTTGTTAATAAAAGCCAATCGTTGCTTATCGCAATAGTTTTGTTTTTTCATGCTTTTATGCTTGAGTTATTATTACAATCCAATAACGAGAATAGATACTTGTATATTTTTATTCCGATTGCAGTTTTTTCAATTACTTTATATTTTATAACACAGGGAAATAAAAATAATTTGAGCAACTTATTAAATGGTTGTTTTTCTTATTTATTTTTAATTTTATTTGTTATCAAAAAAATTGTTTTAAGTAATTCTCAAACTAATTTATATATATATATTTCAATAGGTATTGTGTTTTATATTGTCTTTTATTTAATTACTTTTTTATATTATTTAGAAGAAAAGAAGCAAACATATAACTTACTAAATTTACTCAATACTGTTTTTTTTATCTCACTTACCAGTTATGTCTTTTCTAAATTTGACCTTTTAAATACTATTTATAGTATAGTTCTTTTGGTACTATTAATCCATTTATTGTCGATGCTTTTTAGCTCCAAACTACATCCTAAAAAGAGAGATTTAAAACATTATGAATTCACATCAATTGTATTAATATCAAGTTTTATTCCCCTTGTTTTAAATGATTATTTCATAAGCCTGTTTTTAGGTTCTTTTTGTGTATTTCTATTTTTATACGCCCGTAATTATAAAATTAAAAGTCTAATGCCAATTGTAAATGGATTGACATTTCTAATGGTATGTAATATTATATATATTACTGTAAACACCTATTTTTCTATTTCATATTCTCAAAATAAAGGGTTTTACGAATTGAATAAAACTGCTTTTATTAATATTGCAATTGTTTTGATAGTTTCTTTTTTCTTAAAAATATTAGTTAAGAATTCAACAGAAGTAGAGGATGTAAAAAATTGGTTTAATAGAAAAAAATATGTGACTTATTTAAATGGATTTTTAGCTTTAATGGTATTATTAGCTATAGAATGGTCTGTTTTTTCAATATTGTTTTCAAATTTTTATGTTGACACTTTTTCAAACAGAGTTGCGTTATTGATTTTTAGCTTTTTCTTATTTTTTAGTTTTAAAAAGCTATACTCCTTTTCAAATAAAACAAAAAAATGGTTTTGTTTTTCATTATTTATATACTCCATTTTGTACTTATCTCAGATCTATTTTCTATTCTCATTTGAAAAATTTAATTATATAGCTTCTAACAATCTATTATTCCTAGAAATAGCCCTACATTATATAGAATTAATAATGGCAGTTAGTCTGGTATATGTATCCTCTATAAAAATCAACTCATTTAATAATAGCAACTTTAAAGAATTTTATAAATTTCTTTTAATGTTATTGTGCTTTTTTATAACATTAATTTGTTGTTTTGAATACAATTACCTTTCTATATTGATTGCTGAATTTAGTTTTGATAAACTAGACGCTGAAAAATATGAAATAATTATAGCCTCAAATATTTATTTACCTTATTCAATCATAACATTAATATGCTCTTCACTAATAATAATTTTAGGAATGAAGATGAAAAATAAAATAATACAAATTATCAGCTTAATAGTTTTTGGTATTACAATATTCAAAATATTATATTTAGATTTTACTATAATTTCAGATGGTGAAAAAAGTCTATCTTTTATTATAATTGGAGGGCTTATACTTCTTCTTTCTAGGTATTATAATTTACATAAAGTAAAGAAGAAGAAAGTTTCAAGTAATACTCATTAATGTTTGCAAATAAAAAAGAGGTTGCATACAATTGTATCAATATGAAAAGGGTTCCAAAATCATTGGTTTCAAAATTAGAGCAACGCGAGCAAAATAATTCTTTGCGAAAATTGACATTGCCAAGCAATCTAATTGATTTTTCTTCCAATGATTACTTGGGGTTTTCCAAATCGGAAGCAATTTTTAATAGAACTCATTCTTATTTATTAGATAATAAAATCATTCAAAATGGCGCAACTGGATCTAGATTGTTGTCAGGTAATCATGCCGTTTACATAGAAACCGAAAACTTAATATCCAATTTTCATCAATCGGAAAGCGCTTTAGTATTTAACTCTGGTTACGATGCTAATGTGGGGTTTTTTGGATCGGTTCCACAACGCAACGATGTAATTCTATTCGATGAATTATCACACGCCTCAATTCGTGACGGAATTCAACTTTCTAATGCACAATCTCGAAAATTTCAACATAACGATTTCGAAGATTTAGAAAGAACAATTCTTAAACTAACAACCAACAAGCTACAACCATCAACCATTTTTGTAGTTACCGAAAGTGTTTTTTCTATGGATGGCGACACTCCAAATCTAGAGGAACTAGTAGCCCTATGTGATAAATACGGTTGCTTTTTGGTTATAGACGAAGCACATGCTTTAGGAGTATTTGGCGATCCCGAAGTTTCGGGAGGCGAAGGATTGGTCCAAATGTTAGGTCTGCAAGAAAATGTTTTTGCAAGAATTATGACTTTTGGAAAGGGATTGGGTTGTCATGGCGCGGCCATTTTAGGTAGTCAAAAATTAATTGATTATTTAATCAATTTTGCAAGGAGTTTTATCTATACAACAGGTCTATCACCTCATTCGGCAGCAACGATTTTAATAGCCTATCAGCATTTGGAAAACGAAAAAGAAGCCCTTCAAAACCTTAGGGAAAACGTGATTCATTTTAACCAAGAAAAAAAGCTATTTGGTTTAAACCCGCTTTTTGTAAGAAGCAAATCGGCAATTCAAAGTGCCATAATTCCTGGAAATCTAAAGGTTAAAAATATAGCTAACCAACTTCAAGAAAAAGGATTTGATGTTAAAGCCATACTTTCTCCAACGGTTCCTGAAGGTCAAGAACGACTTCGATTTTGTTTGCACAGTTACAATTCGAAAGAAGAAATCTCGGAAGTATTGCAACTTCTTTCATCAATATTATTTTAATCAATATTAAACTCGATTACCTTGCGGACTTTGAAATTTCTTTGCGAACTTTGCGGTTAAAGAAGACGAAAAGATAAGAGACAAAGAGATAATTGAATTTATCTTTGCGATCTTTGCGAATAACATTGCGCCCTTTGCGGTTAAAATTTAACTATGAAATTATTTATAACAGGAATATCAACCGATGTAGGAAAAACAATCGCTTCAGCAATAATAACGGAAGCGCTTGAGGCCGATTATTGGAAACCCATTCAAGCGGGAGATTTAGATAATTCTGATAGCCATAAAATTCAAAGATATATTTCAAATGGCAAATCGGTTATTCACGAAAACAGTTATAAACTAAATACTCCCGCAAGTCCACATTTAGCAGCCAAATTAGATGGTATATCGATTGATTTAAAAAATATCATAGAACCAAAAACTAACAATCATTTAGTTATTGAAGGTGCTGGCGGTGTATTAGTTCCTTTAAATAATTCTGATTTTGTTATCGACTTGGTTCAACCTGAATATAAAGTTATTATAGTTTCTAGACATTATTTAGGAAGTATAAATCATACCCTTTTAACAATTGAAGCAATAAAAAATAGAGGTTTGACAATTGCAGGAATTATTTTTAATGGCAATGAAAACAAACCAACCGAGTCCATGATTTTGAATCATTCAAAACTAAAATTCATTGGTAGAATTGAAGAGGAACCGTATTTTGATCAAAATATAATTTCTTATTATGCCGATTTATTTCGAGAAAACATTTTAGAATGTTAATAGTAATGGAAGAGCAATTTCAATGTCAATCTCAATGTCAATGTCAATAGCAATAGTAATAGTAATATAAAAAGCAATTGCAATGACAATAGCAAAAGCAATAAAAATAGAAATAGAAAATTATAATTATTAAATGGATTTAACTGAAAGAGACCAGCTACATATTTGGCATCCTTACACGCAACATAAAACTTCTAAACCGCCAATTGCAATTGTGAAAGGTGAAGGAGCTTTGCTTTGGGATGATTCCAATAAAGAATATATAGATGCAATTGCGTCTTGGTGGGTTAATCCTTTTGGTCATTCGAATCAAATTATCGCAGACGCTATATACAAGCAATTAACCACGTTGGAACACGTTTTATTTGGAGGATTTACTCATGAACCAGCTGTAGTTTTATCAGAAAAGCTAATTGAGATCTTGCCAAAAAATCAAAATAAAATTTTCTTTTCCGATAATGGGTCAACCGCTGTAGAAGTTGCGATAAAAGTGGCATTGCAGTATTTTTTCAATAAAGGAGAAAAGAAAACTACTATAATTGCCTTTGAAAACGCCTTTCACGGAGACACCTTTGCCGCTATGGCAGCTAGCGGAATTTCATTTTACACTCAAGCTTTCGAAGGAATGTTTATTGATGTAATTCGAATTCCTGTTCCAGTAAAGGGGGAAGAAGAAGCTAGTTTTCAAGCATTAGCTAAAGCTATAAAGAACAATAATTGCGCTGCATTTATTTTTGAGCCCTTGGTTCTTGGAGCAGCAGGAATGGTAATGTATGAACCAAAAGAACTTGATAAATTAATTGAAATTTGCAAAGAAAATGGAATACTAACTATCGCCGATGAAGTTATGACGGGCTTTGGAAAAACAGGAAAAACTTTTGCTTGCGATTATTTGCAAACTCAACCAGACATGATGTGCTTATCGAAAGCGTTAACGGGAGGTACCATTCCAATGGCAATTACCACATTTACTCAGGAATTATTCGAAGCGTTTTATAGTGATGATATCAATAAGGCGTTATTTCACGGACATACTTTTACTGCAAATCCGACGGGATGCGCGGCGGCATTGGCAAGTTTGAAATTACTACAAACCCAGGAAATGCAATCGAATATTATTCGGGTAAATAAAAGTCATTTGGCCTTTCAAAAACATATTGAAAACCATCCCAAAGTTGCCACAACGAGGGTTTTAGGAGTTATTTTTGCATTAGAAATAAAAACTGAATCACAAGCAAGTTATTACGGAAATTTGCGAAACAAACTCTACGATTTTTTCATTGAGAACGGAGTGATTTTGAGACCTGTGGGAAACATTGTTTATATTTTACCTCCTTATATTATTGAAAACGACCAACTTCAAAAAATATATACTGTGGTTGAAAATGCTTTAAATATAGTTTAAGATAAATTATCACTTTCATTGCGCTCTTTGCGAAAAACTTTGCGACCTTTGCGGTTAAATTTTTATAATTCATAATTAAATATCGCCTTTGCCAACAACGATTTCAATTACCGCCATTGCTTCCATTTCTGGATTAGGAAATGATTCAAATGTTATCTGGAAAAACTATTTGAACAATGATCATTGTTTTATTGAAACATCAGTTGGAAGTCTAAATGCCTTAATAGCTCCTCTTAATTCTGATTCCAAAAAACAAATTCAAGAGTTAAAAAAATCAGATAATAAATACAAATCCCTTGATAGTTCGGTATTATTTGCAATAGCAATATCGCGAAAAGCAGTTGAAAAAGCCGGATGGAAAAAAAGTGATACATTCGGAATCAATATAGGATCGTCACGAGGTGCCACAGAATTATTCGAAAAACATCATTTGGATTTCATCCAATCTGGGATAGTAGAAACTTTGGCATCGCCAACAACAACGATGGGAAATATCTCTTCTTGGGTTTCACATGATTTACAAAGTCGAGGACCAGAAATCTCTCACTCTATTACCTGTTCAACAGCTTTACATGCCTTATTAAACGGTATTGCTTGGCTCAAATCTGGTATGGCTAATAAATTTTTAGTTGGAGGTAGCGAAGCTCCTTTAACCGATTTTACGATTGCTCAAATGCGTGCATTAAAAATTTATTCTAAAAATAATGACAAATTTCCCTGTCGGGCTTTGGATCTAAATAAAAAACAAAACTCCCTTGTTTTAGGCGAAGGTGCTGCCGTTTGTTGTATTGAATTAGGTAGAACCGAAAAAACTATCGCTGTAGTAGAAGGAATCGGGTTTGCGACTGAAATTTTAGAGCACAATGTTTCTGTTTCGGCTGAAGCGACTTGCTTTCAAAAATCGATGAAAATGGCGTTGGAAAATACAAAATTATCAGAAGTTGATGCGATTGTAATGCATGCTCCGGGAACAATTAAGGGTGATTTATCAGAATACAAAGCGATTCAAAAAATATTTGGAGAAAAACTTCCTTTGTTAACTACCAATAAATGGAAAATCGGCCACACCTTTGGAGCATCAGGAATGTTGAGTATTGAAATGGCAATCTTGATGCTACAAAATCAAACGTTTATCGGAGTTCCATTTGCGGAAGCACAATCCCAAAAGAAACCATTGAAAAAAATCTTGGTAAATGCAGTTGGTTTTGGCGGAAATGCAGTGAGTGTTTTGTTGGGTTTGTAAGTTTTTTAGATAAAAGACTAAAAATCTATTTGGAATCGCGTTCCAAGTCTTTCACTTTTTCATAAACTAAATTGCTTTCAAATCCTTTTCGAAGTAAGAAATCACAGAATTTTTTTCGCTTTTTTAAACTATCATTCTCTTTCATCGTATGCCAATGGCGATCGGCAATAAAATGAAAATTGGTAAAATATTCTTCTTCAGATATTTCTTTAAGTGCTGTTTTAATATTGTAGGAAGAGATATTTCGGAACTTTAATTCGTTTACAATTCTAATATTTCCCCAGTATTTAATTCGGTGTTTTCCTCTTGCAAAACTGCAGGCAAAGCGTTCTTCATTTAGAAAATTCTGATCAATAAGGTGCACAATTATCAAATCGATAACTTGCGGAATCATGTTCATTCCTCGAAGTTTTTCGACCACTTCTTTGTGACAACGCTCTTGATAAGCGCAGTAATTCTCTAACTTCGATTGGGCTTCCTGAATGGAATAGGTTTTATGAGAATTATTTTCCAAAATTTATTGATTGTCTATTGAAAATAGAAACAAAAAACTAGGCATTGGTTTTAACTGAGGCCTCTAAATTCTTTTCAATTTTGTGCCCAGGTCTTGACCATTTCGGCTTTTCTCCTAACGATTGATATTGAGAATCTTCGGCTTCAACTGTAGTAGGTTGAGAAACCTTAACAAACGGTTTTTGAGGAATTAATCCTAATGTTTCAAACATTTTCATGTCTTCATTTACATCTGGATTTGGAGTAGTTAGTAATTTATCGCCAGCAAAAATTGAATTTGCACCAGCAAAGAAACACATCGCTTGACCTTCACGGCTCATGTTCATTCTACCTGCAGAAAGACGCACTTGAGTTTCAGGCATTATAATTCTTGTGGTTGCTACCATTCGAATCATTTCCCAAATTTCAACTGGTTTTTCTTCTTCTAGTGGCGTTCCTTCAACGGCAACTAATGCATTTATTGGCACGGATTCTGGTTGTGGGTTTAATGTTGAAAGTGCAACTAACATTCCTGCACGATCTTCGATAGATTCTCCCATTCCAATGATTCCTCCACTACAAACGGTTACATTAGTTTTACGAACATTTTCTATAGTTTGCAAACGGTCTTCAAAACCACGTGTAGAAATAACTTCTTTATAATATTCTTCTGAGGTATCAAGGTTATGATTATAGGCATATAAACCTGCTTCTGCCAAACGTTGGGCTTGGTTTTCAGTAATCATTCCTAACGTACAACAAACTTCCATATTCAATTTATTGATGGTACGCACCATTTCTAAAACTTGGTCAAATTCAGGTCCGTCTTTCACATTTCTCCAAGCTGCACCCATACAAACGCGTGATGAACCACTAGATTTTGCTCTTAAAGCTTGCGCTTTTACTTGGCTAACCGACATTAAATCGTTCCCTTCAATTTCAGTATGATAACGAGCTGCTTGAGGACAATAGCCACAATCTTCTGGGCATCCACCTGTTTTTATAGATAACAATGTAGAAACTTGAACCACGTTTGGGTCGTGTGATTTTCTATGAATTGAAGCTGCTTCAAAAAGCAAATCCATCATAGGTTTATTATATATTGCGATAATTTCGTCTTTCGTCCAATTGTGTTTAGCAATGCTCATAATACCATTTTTATGTTGCACCAAAAGTAGTCAAATTGTTGTAAATAATCAATTTTGTAAACTTTATATCGCGGTCAAAATCACTATAAATTATATTTCAAACTAAAAATGATATACCTCGGCTGGATTGTATATTGAGAAGTTCTAGTTGAAAACTGTGTGAAATTATCGTCATTTAAAGAAGTTGTATTTAATAAATTGGTAGCCGCCACCTTATATTCTAACTTACTGTCTTTAGTTTTTTGATAAATTAAACTCGCGCTTAAAAAGGCATACTCATTATTCACGGTTTTTTTGTTGTTGGTATAATGATAATATTCATATTCTGACACAAACGAGAAGCTCTCTAAAAAGAAATAATCCAATTTTGCAGAAGGTCTTTCCGTGTAAAATTTGGTTCCACTATAATCATTCGTAGATATTGAATACCCTAATTCTAGGTTAGGTAGATCTTTATAATTGGTAGCTAATTTTAAAGTATAATTTTGGGTTAGTGACTCTGTTGTTACAAAATTATTGTTTTGAATATTATTAAATTTAGACCAGTTCAATCCTAAATTTACTGAAGCTTTGTAGTTTTTTGCAAATGATCTTCCATAATTTGCATTCCCAGATAGAGATTCATCTGCAAAATTTGAATTTATAGAAGTTGAAGCTTGATTTATTCCTGTAAAAATTGCGCTTGATTTAACTGCATTTAAACGTTTGGTATAATTCACATTGGCAAAAATGTTCTCAAAATTAAACATATTGTATTTAAAATAACGTAAGGAATGACTTTCAGACATTGCATTTTCTAAATTTCTGTTTCCTCTAAATAACGAATTATAATTTGTGAATGTATACCCTGATGTAAACTTATTAATATCAGTAAAATCGTTATTTATGGAGTAATTGTAGGTTAATGTTTCTGCTTTTTTAATTTGGTACAAAGCATACACATCCGGTAATACTCGGTAAAAATTATTGTCAACTTTGGTTCCTAATTGTTCATTATACGTTTTGTAATAATGGGAAGAAAAACCTGGATTAAAAGTAAATTTACCTGTAATAAATTTATAATGTAACCCTAAAAAGGCATCATTAAAATAGTAGGCAACATCATTGTTTTTATCTGCAGAATTCAAGTCGGAATTGGTTCCGTTATCCAAAATTTGGAAAATATGAGAATTGAAATTTTGAAGTGAATAGGTATTTCCAAATGTGAAATTAATATTGCTTTTTGGTGTTACCATGTAATAATAATCCACTTTAGCGTCTAATTTATTCGTTTTTACAAATCTATTTTGATTAATATTATACCTACTTTGATTTTGTAATCCTAGAATTGGAAATGGGTTCAAACCTAAATTAGCATTATAAAATGGGTCTTCGTCTTGATATAAATGTTGGATTTCAACATCATAAACGCTTTTGTCACTTTTAGTGTAATACAAACTCATATTTTGAGTTAAAGTAACCGGATTTTGCTCCTTGAAAGTGGCAATGTTTTGATCTGGAATCGCTGGAGGTGTTCCGTTTGTTGCTGTTGCAAATGATTGAGTAAATAAACTATTGTTTTCGTCTTGCTTAGAATTTTTCAATAAAGCATCATAATCAAATTGAAGATTGGTATTTGGTTTATAACTTGAACTTAATTTAAAAAGTCCTAAATTACTTATTTGATGAGTTGCTTCTTTAGTGTTTTGATTCGTATTTAATGTTCCTAAAGGGCTTCCGGTATCGGTTCTATTAGTTTGAGAAACCGTTTCTAAATCGGTTAGGGTTTTAGAAACAATTGCAAATCCACTTAAATTCCAAGCTTTGGTAACATTGTATGAAAAATTGCTTGCGCCAAATTGGGTTTCAATTTCCTTTGCTCTGTTATTTCTAAGCATCGAAATCCCCAAATCATTAGAAGCCACATTAAAATTGGTTCCTCCTTTTTTCATCATTCCTCTGAAGCCTCCGGTAAATTTGAAATAATCTTGAACCGTAAAAGGCAATTCCCCAATATTATTATAATTTGCAATTAAATTAATACTGTATTTTGGACTGTAATAAAAAAGTTTTGGGTTGGCAACATAACGATTATTGTTGTTTTCTTTACCGAAGCCGGCATTAATATCTCCAAACCAAAAGTTCTTTTTCCCTTTTTTAAGTTTGATGTTCATTCCGATGTTTTCATCACCATTTTCTAGACCTTTCAAGGCAGAAACATCATTAAAATTTCTTAAAACTTGGATTTTATCAATGGCATCTGCAGGAATATTTTTAACTCCTAATTTAGTGTCTCCATCAAAAAAATCTTTTCCTTCCACCATTAATTTGGTTACTTTTTTCCCTTCGACTTCTATTTCGCCATCTGCATTTACTTCAACTCCAGGCAGTTTTTTAAGAACGTCTTCTAATTTTCTTTCCGTTCCTGATTTAAAAGAATCGGCGTTGTAAACTATTGTATCTCCTTTTATTGAAACTGGCATTTCGTGCACAATTTCAACCCCTTGAAGTTCAATTCCTCCGGATTCTAATGTAATATTTTGGTTCATGTTCAAAGTGGAAGTTGAAATTGCAAGCTCTTTCGTTTGCATTCCTAAATAGCTCACCTTTATGGAATAACTGGAATTTGGTTTTAAATTCAATAAATATTTTCCTTTGTCATTGGTAATTGCATAGGCATCCATAGCTTTAGTGACAGTATTTACTGCCATGACGTTAGCCATTTCAAGTGGAGATTTTCCAACGTCTTGAATAACACCCTCAAATTTTATGATTTGTGAAAATGAAACTGAAGAAATTAAAATGAAGAATAATAGAATTGTGTTTTTCATGTTTTTTTGTTTATTGTCTTCCCATTCTAATTTGCATTCCGCCATTTCCGCCTCTTCCTTGGTTCATTTGTCGGAACTCTTCCATTTTCTTAGTTACGGTTTCATCGTATTCTTTTTGAGAAATTTCTTTACCATTTGTTGGTGCTTTAATTTCTGCTTTTTCCTTAGAATTTAATACAATTTTAGAACACAATACAACTGTTTTTCCGTCACTAACTTCTAAAATTAATCCAGGTAATCCCCAGTAATTTTCTGGACCTTGACTAATTGGAATTTCAGGAGTGTACCAAGCAGTAATGGTAACTTCTTTTGGCAATTCAAAGTCATCCATAAAGTTGGTTTTTTTTGCTTCACCCTCTGGTTTCTTAGTTTCGTCTTTAGCTTCTTCTTTTTTCTCTTTTCTAGGTCTGAAATTTCTAAAATCAGCTTGGCTAACTGGTCGAACGGTAGTTGCTTTGAAGCAATTATAACCTCCAATTAATTTGGTTTCACCTTCTAATTTCCAAGCGTAATTTGGTAATGAATCTTTAACTAAAAATTCTTTCCCCATAAATTCTTTATCGACCGCATAGGTTTTATCCTTAATATTTTTAAAATTGGTTCCGCCACCGCCCATCATCGAGCTCATCATTCTCGCTCCACCGCCTTGACCGCCTTGTCCTGGCGCATCTAATTTTTCTTCTTCTTTATAAATCGAAGTTGTTTTTGAAAAATTCAGAATAAACGTTTTCTCAAACATTTTTTTCATTCTTTCTTCAATCATTTTTTGCATATCGGGAGTCATGTCTTTATTCCCTTCAAACCTAGCTTTAAAGTCGGAAGTACTTGTTTTAGACTCATAAACTGCAACTCCTTGAAAATCTTGAGCGTGAACATTTGCAAATGCTAATGCACTAAATACAAATGATAATATTGTTTTTCTTAACATAAATTCAATTTTTTGTATAGTAAATTTAACTTTAGGGATTTAATAATTATAAAAATTAGAAATTTTTAACATGCAAATATGACGAATAAGAATAATTAAAGTTACAAATTTTATGTTAAAATAAAATTATGAAAATAGAATATCTAAGAACTTAAATCGTAATTTAGCATTCAATGAAAATATTTATTCAAATACTTAGCTTGCTTCTGTTTGGAGTTTTTACCTGTCATGGGCAAATTACCAATGCTACTTTATTATCATCTGAACTCATTAAAGCAAATCGTTTTTTAGCTATTGATGTTTTATCCAATCAATATTATGAAGAAAATGGCGTTTTATTAAAGAAAAATGGAAGTCAAATTTGGCAATACAAAAACCTTGCTTTAGGGAAAATACTAAAAATTGATACCCAAAATCCGCTAAAAATTGCTGTATTCTTTGAAAGATTTAATTCGGTGGTTTTATTAGATAGTCAGTTAAATGAGATTAAAAAAATAGCATTTTCTGATATAAATAAAAATTCTATAATTGCCAATGCTATTGGAATTGCAGCTCAAAATAAATTATGGTTTTACGATACTATTTCTCAAAAAATTGGACTTTTCAATTTTATAAATGATGATTTTAAATGGATTTCAACGCCTTTTCAAGGAAATTTCAAACATTATGAATCTGATTTTAATAATTTTCAATGGATTGACACTGATTTAAATTGGTTCACTTGTAATTTGTATGGAGAAATTAAATTGATTCGCAAAGTTCCCGAATTTGATAAAATTCAAATAATAAATTCAGATTCAATATTATTTTCAAAAGGAGAACACTTGTATTTTCTTGATTTTAAATCCAATAAATCCCAAGAAGTGCAAAATGTTAATAAAAGCTTTGATTTTTTTATTTACAAAGACCAAATTTTATCTATTTTTACCAATCGACAAATTAAGAATTATAAAATACTTTTACCATAATGCACATAGCTATAGCAGGAAATATAGGAGCGGGAAAAACATCATTAACTCGCTTGTTAGCAAAGCATTTCAAGTGGGACCCTCATTTTGAAGACGTAGTTGACAACCCTTATTTAGATGATTTTTACCATCAAATGGAACGCTGGTCGTTCAATTTACAAATCTATTTCTTGAATAGTCGTTTCAGACAAGTGCTTCAAATTCGCGAAAGCGGTAAAAAAATAATTCAAGATCGAACTATCTATGAAGATGCTCATATTTTTGCACCCAACCTTCACGCAATGGGGTTGATGACCAATAGAGATTTTCAAAATTACAGCTCCCTTTTTGATCTAATGGAAGGACTTGTTGCTCCTCCAGATATGCTTATTTATTTGAGAAGTTCTATTCCAAATTTGGTTTCTCAAATTCACCAGCGCGGTCGTGAATATGAAAATTCAATTTCTATTGAATATTTAAACCGTTTGAACGAAAGATACGAAGCTTGGGTTTCTAATTATACCAAAGGAAAATTGCTAATTATTGAAGTTGATAATATCGATTTTGTAAATAATCCAGAAGACTTAGGAATGATAATTAACAAAATTGACGCAGAATTAAACGGGTTATTTTAGTCTAATAATTATTTCGAAACCAAACCTTCATCCATTCTCTTTTTAAAATCAAAAAAGAAACTTGCTCGGACAAAATAACTAAATCCGATCCGTCTAATTTTTTAATTTGATCTTCAGGAACATCAATAATATATAGTAAATTGAGGTATTCTGCAAATTTATATTGAATCAATCGGTAAATTTTTTCATGCAATTCTCCTTTTAATTCTTCGGCAGAAATTGACATTGGAAAATCAATTGGTTCATTTGCCAAATTGAAATCTTTATTTATTTGCTCAATTAATTTTGAATATAAGTTATCGTTTGTGGCTTCATTCAGTAATAAATCTGAATTTGTTGGTGCAATAAATGTTTTTGAACTCATTAAAATTATACTTTTCGCCCCATTAAATTTTCCCCAAAAGTTCTTAGCATTTCCTTTTTATTGTCGTCAATGCTGATTTTTTGTAATGTGTCAAAAGCTTTAAAAGTAAAATCTTGAATAGCGTTTTTGGTTTCTTGAGCAGCACCCGAGCCAACAAATATTTCTTTAACTGCAGCAATTTTATCGGAACTGTCTTGTGGGTGAATTGAAAATAAATCAACTAATTTCTTCGCTTGATCAGTTGATGCAAATTCAAGTGCTTTTAAATATAAATAGGTTTTTTTGTTTTCGATAATGTCTCCACCAACTTGTTTTCCAAAGGTTTCTGGGTTTCCAAAAGCGTCTAAATAATCATCTTGTAATTGAAATGCCAATCCTAAATTCAATCCGAAATCATAAATTAAGTTCGCATTTTCTTCAGAAGTTTCAGCTATAATAGCGCCCATTTTCATTGCGGCAGCTACCAATACAGCTGTTTTAAATTGAATCATTTTCAGGTATTCCGGAATTGAAACATCGGTTCGAGTTTCAAAATCTACATCCCATTGTTGTCCTTCGCAAACTTCCAAAGCGGTTTTGCTAAATAATTTTGCTAATTCCCTAAATATGGCCGGTTCGTATTTTTCAAAATATTGATAGGCAAGAATTAACATGGCATCTCCAGAAAGAATTCCAGTATTGATATCCCACTTTTCATGCACGGTTACATTGCCTCTTCTCAAAGGAGCATCATCCATAATATCATCATGAATAAGCGAAAAATTATGAAAAACCTCAACAGCAAGAGCTGCTGGCAATGCTTTTTTGTAATCGGCATCAAAAACTTCGGCACTCATTAAGGTTAAAACCGGTCTCATTCTTTTTCCACCTAATCCCAAAATATAATGAATAGGATCATAAAGATTTTTTGGCTCTTTAGTCTCATATTGAGATTCTAAATAGTCCGCAATAAATTCTTGATATTGATTAATAGAATGCATGATTCTTGATTTGTTAATTGTTTAAAAATTATAATCGGAAGTGCTTATAACATTTGTACCTTACAAAGAAACTCAAAATTATTTGAACTATAAACTTTCTTAAATGTTAAATAATTGTAAATACTGGGAAACTATTTTGGTATTCAAAGTTTCCGTTGTAAGTTTGCGGAAAATTAAAAAATTTCCCTATTAAATGAGAGAGAAAATTATGTCTAAAGCCAGTGATTTGTTCATGAAACTAGGTTTCAAGAGCGTCACTATGGATGATATAGCGGGAGAAATGGCGATTTCTAAAAAAACTATCTACAAGTTTTTTAGTAATAAAGAAATTCTGATTGAAGAAATCACTGGATTGATTCATTCTGAAATTCATGAGATAATTAATCAAATTGTAGCTCAAGATTACAATGCAATTGAAGAAAATTATCAAATTAGAAAAATGTTCAAGGAAATGTTCAAATCGGCAGATACTTCGCCGGTTTATCAACTTAAAAAACATTATCCTTCGATTTTTGAAAAAGTAATGGCCAAGGAAATGAATGAATGCAACACATTATTCAAAAATAATATTGAAAAGGGAATTGCTCAAGGCCTTTACAGAAAAGAAATTCCCGTTGAAACTTTTGTTAAATTTTATTACAATTTGATATTTAGTATAAAAGAACAAACCGTTTCTGAAAAAGAAGGACAAAATTTAGAATTACAAATATTAGAATACCACACCAGAGCAATTGCAACATTAGAAGGAATTGCAGAATTAGAAAAACAATTATTGAACATCGAAAAACAATGAAAAAATTAATTTTTATTAGTGTATTGTCCTTTGCCTTTATTGCAAATGCACAAGAAAAACCAAAAAGCAATTCGTTTAGTTTAGACGAAGCCATTAATTATGCGCTAAGCAATAATTATGCTGCCATTAATTCTCAGAGAGATATTGCTGCTGCAAAAAGTAAAAAATGGGAAACAACGGCAATGGGGCTTCCGCAAATTAATGCAAATTTAGACTATCAAAACAATTTTGAACTGCAAAAATCTCTTATTCCAGCTCAATTTTTTGGAGGAAATCCAGGTGAATTTGCAGAAGTCGCTTTTGGAACTAAACACAACATGAACGCTAGAACTACATTAAGTCAGTTGCTTTTTGATGGTTCCTATATTGTGGCGGTTCAAGCCTCCAAAACGTATTTAAAATTTTATCAAAATTCGAAAGAAAAAACGGATCAAGAAGTTAAAGAAATGGTTATCAATGCCTATGGAAATGTTTTATTGGCTGAAGAGAGCATTTTGATATTAGAAAAAAATAAAGAAATCTTAGAAAAAACATTGTTTGACTCCAAAGAAACGTTTAAAAATGGTTTGATCGAAGAAGAAAATGTAGAGCAACTTCAAATTACACTTTCAACAATTAATAGTAATTTAAATAACGTTAAAAGACTTAGAGAAATAGCTTCAAAAATGTTGAAGATTTCTATAGGAATGAATATAGATGAGGAATTAATATTAACCGATAAATTGGATAATCTTGCGGTTAAAAATTTGGATTCCGCTTTTACTCAAACTGAATTTTCCCCTGTTCAAAACATCTATTATCAAATGGCGTTGAATTTTCAAGAGCAACGTAATTTGGAATTGAAATTACAAAAAACGAAGGCGTTGCCGTCATTAGCAGCAGTTGTAAATGTGGGATATAATGCTTTTGGAAACCAATTTCAATTTTTTACAAGCAATCAAAAATGGTTGAATTATTCTAATATGGGAGTTAGTTTAAGTGTTCCGATATTCAGCAGTTTTGCCAGAAATGCTAGAACACAACAAGCAAAAATTGCATTTGAAAAAGCAAAAACACAACTTACAGAAACAGAACAAAAATTAAAATTACAATATGCAAATGCTAAAAGTGAATATGAATTTAGCATCGAAGCATTTGCAACAGCAAAAACCAATTTGAATTTAGCTGAGCGAATCGAGAAAAAACAAGGAATCAAATTTAAAGAAGGATTATCGTCAAGTTTCGACTTTAGTGAGGCGCAACGCCAATTGTATGCTGCACAACAAAATTACCTTCAATCAATGGTGAATGTTATCAATAAAAAAGCAAGTTTAGAAAAAGTAATTAATAAAAAATAATCAAGAAAAAAACCTTTAAAAAATGAAAAAAATAATTTTAATCGCAACATTTTCCGCACTATTATTCTCTTGTGGAAAGAAAGAAGAAAACGCCAATATTGATTCATTAATTGCTTCAAAAAACTTGGTTTCTATAAAAGCAAAAAGAGCAGAATTGCAAACGCAATTAACACAGCTTGACAATGCAATAGCAGAATTGGACGTGAAAAAAACAGAAGAAGCATTGGTTTCTGTGGAAACGGTAAAAGACACTGTTTTCAGTCATTATTTAGAAGTTCAAGGAAATGTGAACACGAAAGAAAACATAATTATATACCCGCAATTTGCAGGAATTTTAAATACTGTAAATGTAATTGCAGGACAAAAAGTGACTAAAGGTCAAGTATTAGGAACTATTGACGATGGTGGATTAAGTCAGCAATTGGCGCAATTAGAAAACCAATTGGCTTTAGCAAAAACAACTTTCGAAAGACAAAAGCGTTTATGGGATCAAAAAATTGGTTCTGAAATCCAATATTTACAAGCGCAAACCAGCATGGTAAGCCAGCAAAAAGCGGTTTCTCAAATGAAAGCCCAAATGGCGAAAACAAGAATTATCGCTCCTTTTAATGGTGTGATTGATGAGTTAATTGCTGAAAGAGGACAAGTGGTTGGACCTGGACAAGGATTAATGAGAATAGTAAATTTAAATAACATGTTCGTTTCAACAACCGTTCCTGAAAGTTACATTGGAAAATTAAAAGTAGGAACAGAAGTAAGCGTTTATTTGGCTTCTTTAGGAAAATCATTTAATGGTAAAATTCGTCAGGTAGGAAATAACATCAACCCAAATAATAGAAGTTTTGGAATTGAAGTTTCCGTACCTAATACAGATAATTTATTGCGTCCTAACCAAGTTGCAAAACTTAAAATTACGGATTACACTAGTGCAAAAGCGGTTGTAGTTCCGTCTAATGTAATTCAGGAAGATGCCGATGGAAACCAATTTGTTTTTGAAGTGTCGTCTGTGAAAGACAAAACTGGAATTGCTAAAAAGGTGATTGTAAAAGTGGGAAAAACATCTGATAATTTCACCGAAATTTTAAGCGGATTAGAGCCAAAAACAGTATTAGTTGGCGACGGAGTTAAAACAGTATCAGAAGGAATGAAACTAAACTTCTAATGTAAATTAGTTTAAAGTTTAAGGTTTAAAGTTTTGCAAAACCGCGAACCAAACCTTAAACATTTGAACCTTAAACAAAAATTATGAGTCATCAAAAAAAAGAATTTGGGATTTCAAGTTGGGCCGTTGACAACCGAATTACGGTTTACATTCTAACTTTTATTATTGTGGTAATGGGAACGATGGCGTATATCAATATGCCGCGTGAAAATTTCCCTGAGATTTTAGAAAACAAAATTTACGTTTCATCAGTTTTCCCAGGAAACTCATCTGAAGACGTTGAAAAACTAGTGGTAAAACCACTGGAAGATCAGTTTAAAAATATTTCTGGTGTAACCAAAGTGACTTCGAGTTCGTTTCAGGATTACGGAATTGTAGTCGTAGAATTTGAACAAAGTGTTTCAATTGAAGAAGCCAAAATCCGAATAAAAGATAAAACCGATATGGCGAAAGCCGACACCGATTGGCCTAATCTTGATAATGGTAGCAAGGTAGAACCTAGTATTTTCAATATTAATATTTCGGAAGAAGTGCCTATTTTAAATATTAATTTGAAAGGAAATTATACCACACAACAACTTAAAAAATACGGTGAATACCTAAAAGACGAGATTGAAAATGTCCCTGAAGTAAAAAAAGTGGATATTTTAGGTGTAGATGATAAAGAAGTTGAAATTGCGATTGATGTGTTCAAAATGAACGCTGCAAAAGTGAGTTTCGACGACATTCAAAATGCGGTGAAATATGAAAATATGACACTTTCAGGAGGAAATTTAATTTCTCAAGGATCTAGAAATAATATTCGAATTGTGGGTGAAATCAAAAATCCTAAAGATCTTGAAAATGTAGTGGTAAAATCTTATGGAGGTACAGTTTACCTAAAAGACATTGCCGTAATCAATTTCAAGGAAAAAGAAAAAACAACTTATGCTCGTGAAAGCGGACAGGAAGTGGTGATGTTGAATGTGAAAAAACGTTCCGGTCAAAATATGATTTCGGCTTTAGATCAAGTGAAAGAAATTGTGGCGAAAGCTCAAAAAACAGTCTTGCCTAAAGATTTGAGCATCAAAATGACCAACGACCAATCCAATAAAGTAGAGCACCAAGTAAACGAATTATCAAACCACATTATTTTCGGAATTATCCTAGTAATGATTGTGTTGATGTTCACCATGGGATTGCGAAATTCCTTATTTGTAGGAGCTGCAATTCCGCTTTCTATGTTAATGGCATTTGCGATTTTATCTGCTTTTGGTTACACATTGAATACCATGGTTTTATTTGGATTAGTAATGGGATTAGGATTACTAGTTGACGATGGAATTGTAGTTGTGGATAACGTTTTTGCCAACATGAAAAAAGGTTTAGGACGAATTGAAGCTTCTAAAATTGGTATTGGCGAAATCGCTTGGCCAGTAATTTCATCAACTGCAACAACTTTAGCTGCCTTTATTCCATTGGCATTATGGCCTGGAACGGTTGGTAAATTTATGGTTTATTTCCCAATCACTTTATCCTGTGTATTAGGCGCATCGTTATTCGTGGCGATGGTAATTAATGCTGCTATGACCGGTGGTTTTATGGATATAGAAGATAGAAATATCTCTAAAAAAGCGTTGAAGAAATACACAATTATTTTTATCGTTTCAGGATTGTTATTTGTAATTCCTGGGAATATTTCCAATACTGTTTGGATGAAAGCCATAGGGCATTTAATCATTATTGCTTTAGTTTTAATGTGGGCTTATCATTTGTTTCTTTACAAATGGACACAAGATTTCCAACACAGTTTCTTCCCGGAATTGGAAAAAAAATATCAGGTTTTCCTTGGTAAAATATTAACAGGAAAAAAATCTTTAATTGCTTTAATTGGAATTATTGCTTTGTTATTTTTCTCCTTCGTATTATTAGGAATATTCCCAAGAAATGTATTGTTTTTTCCAAAGAACATTCCAAATCAAGCGATAGTTTACATAGAATATCCACAAGGAACAGAAATTGAAAAGACCAATAAAGCCAATTTATTTGTTGAAAAACAAGTGATTGCCATTTTAGGTAAATATGTTGAAAATGATGAAAATTATTTGGCAGAAAGCATCGTTTCACAAGTTGGAAAAGGCGCAGGAAATCCAAATGTAGATTCTGGAAATCAATCGGAAACGCCATACAAAGGAAAAGTAACGGTAAATTTCACAGAATATAAATTCAGAAAAGGCGTAAATACAAGCGACATTTTAGAAGAAATTCGTTCGAAAGTAAAGGCGATTGCTGGTGCAAAAATTATCGTGGAGAAAGATGCCAATGGGCCGCCTTCAGGATATCCAATAAGTTTGCAATTGTCGGGAACAAACTATGATGAAATGTTGGTTGAAGCCAATAAAGTAATTGCATTTATCAATTCGAAAAACATTGAAGGAATTGAAAAATTAAATATCGATGTGAACAAAGAAAGTCCTGAAATGGAAGTAAATGTTGATCGTGTAAATATTGGAAGTTTAGGTGCTACTACAGGACAACTAGGATTTACAATGCGTAGAGCGATTTACGGTCAAGAAATTTCGACTTATAAAGAAGGGAAAGACGATTACAATATTGTGATGCGTTTACAGGAAGACCAACGCAAAAACGAAAGTGTATTGTTCAATCAGCCGGTGACTTTTAGAAATCAAAACAACGGACAAATTATCCAAGTTCCGATTTCAGCTTTGGCAACAACCGAGAAAAAATTCACGTTCAATCAAATAAAACGTAAGAATTCAAAACGAATTATGACAATTTATTCTAACGTTCTTACTGGTTTTAATGGCGACGGAATTACCAAACAAATTGAAGCTGCGATAAAAACAGCCAATTATAAAATGGCGGGCGATATCACCTATTCGTTTTCTGGGGAACAAGAACAACAGAAAAAAGATTCCGGTTTCTTATTCGGTGCGTTACTTTTAGCGTTGGCAAGTATCACGATAATTATTGTGTTACAGTTCAATTCGTTATCTAAAACTGCCATTATCATGTTCACTGTTTTATTAAGTTTCAGTGGAGTTTTCTACGGATACGTATTTGCAGGAATGGATTTCGTGATCTTAATGACCATGATGGGAATTATAGCCCTTTCGGGAATTGTGGTGAAAAACGGAATCGTATTAATGGATTTCTTTGTGTTATTGATGGACGAAAAAGTGAGTGAAAATAAGCAAACTTCGCATAATGATTTAACCATTGCTGAAATTAAAGAAGTGATTATCCAATCGGGGAAATCTCGTTTACGTCCGGTATTATTAACGGCATTAACGGCAATTTTAGGATTGATTCCATTGGCGATAGGGTTGAATTTTGACTTCTTCTCGCTGGTAACCAATTTAAATCCGCATGTATATGTTGGAGGTGATAATGTAGTTTTCTGGGGACCATTGGCATGGACCATTATCTTCGGATTGACTTATGCTACGGTATTAACTTTAGTGATGGTTCCGGTCATGTTCTACTTGGTTAAACGAACTAAATACTGGCTAAGAGACAGAAGATTAGCAAACGAAAATTAAATACAAATAAATCAAATCCCTGTTGAGAAACGGGGATTTTTTTTGATTTTTAGCCCGGATAGAAGGGAAAATCCCGAGCTTTTTAGCGAGGATTTGGAAGGATAGCCGGATAAAGCTCCTAATAAAAAGTCAAAAGATTTCGAATACAGAAAATATAATTGTTAATTTGTGTCATCAAATTTAGAAACGCATGTTGAAAAACAAATTCAGGTCTATTTTTATTTTATTGGCACTTACCGTTATTAGTTGTGCCAAACGCGGATCGATTACTGGTGGGTTAAAAGACACAATTGCTCCGGTTTTAAGGGCGAGTTTTCCGAAAAATTTAAGTGTGAATTTTAAAGGAAAGGAAATAAATTTGACGTTTGACGAATATGTAAAATTGAAAAATGTAAACAAACAGTTGATTGTTTCGCCTCCAATGAAATATATTCCTGAGGTTTTTCCGCTCACTCCGAGCAAAATAATTCATATCAAAATTAAAGATACTTTACAAGAAAATACGACCTATAGTTTCAATTTTGGGCAAAGCATTGAGGACAATAACGAGGGCAATCCTTACAATCAGTTCAAGTATATTTTTTCTACGGGCAGCTACATCGATTCGTTGAAAGTGGGCGGAGCAATTAAAGATGCGTTGAATAAAAAAGAAGATTCGTTTGTTTCGGTGATGTTGTATGAAGTGAATAATAAATTCAACGATTCGGTGGTTTATAAATCGGTTCCGAGGTACATTACCAATACGCTGGACAGTTTGAAAACTTTTAAAATTGAAAATGTAAAAGCGGGGAAATACCTACTGGTGGCGATGAAAGATATTAATAGCAACAACAAATTCAATCCAAAAGAGGACAAAATTGGGTTCAGAAAACAGTTGGTTTCCATTCCAAACGACAGCCTTTTTGAATTGAAATTATTCAAAGAAGTGTTGACGTTTAAAACGGTAAAACCAGTTCAAACGACCGGAAATAAATTAATTTTAGGTTATGAGGGAAATCCTAAAAACTTAAAAATTGCGCTTAAAAAAGGCAATGAAATTATACCAACTATTGTGACCAAATTCCCTTTTAAAGATTCGGTTCAGGTTTGGTTTAAACCCATAAAAGCAGATTCTTTAAATTTGGCTGTTGCCAATGGAAATTACAAAAAATCCTACACTTTTAAGAAAACGGAACAGAAGAAAGACACGTTAAGTTTTACTCCGAAAACGAGCTTGGGATTATCAAAATTAGATCAGTTTACAATTCGTTCTTCACGCCCGTTGGTGAAATTTGATGAATCAAAAATGAAGGTTACTGATAAAGATTCTGTGAATGTAAAGTTCACCACGAGTTATGATGCTTATACTCAAGAATTGAAGTTTGATATTCCAAAAGATCCTTTGCAACGGTATAAATTTCAACTGCTGCCAGGCGCATTAACAGATTATATCGATCAGAAAAACGATACGTTATCCTATAAAGTGACTACTAAAAGCGCAACTGATTACGGAAATTTGCGCGTGAATTTAACCAATGTAAAACAGTTTCCGGTTATCGTGGAATTAACCAACGATAAAGGCGATGTCTTGGCTTCTGAATTTTCTGAAAAAAATACTTCTTTAGATTTTATGTTTTTGGAACCCGCAAAATATACTCTTCGAGTGATTTATGATGCCAATAGAAATAAAGAGTGGGATTCTGGAAATTTCTTAGAACGACTACAACCCGAAGAGGTGATTTATTTCCCTAAAGAAATTGATGTTCGCGGCAATTGGGATGTGGATCAAACTTTTGATTTAAATCAGTAATTATCCATTTTTTTGATTTGATAAATTCTCCCTTTTTTTTCAAGTTGCGTAATTTTTTCTCCATTTGTAAACGTTTAATAACGAAACACATACGTTAACTAAGTTTATTCTTTTTTTATAACAATTGTTAAATATATCGGAATATTTTATGTAAGTTTGTGATAAAAACAATTCGTTATTATCATAATTTAATCTTAATATTTTTTTATGAGTTTAAAAAGACTTCTAGTAGTACTATTTTTAGTATTATATTCCAAATCATATAGCCAATTACCTCCTGGGTGCTCTACTGCAACTGCTTTTTGTACCGGGGCTTCCAGTACTGGAATTAATTTTCCAAATACTACCAATGTTCCCTCTGTAGGAAGTTATTCTTGTTTGTCAACACAACCGAATGCCTCTTGGTATTATTTACAAATTAATCAATCTGGGACTGTAACATTTCAAATTTCTCAAACCACAGGTGTTCAAGGTTCTGGAACGGCTATAGATGTTGATTTTATGGCTTGGGGACCATTTACAACAGCGCCTAATTGTGGAACTTCCAATTTAAATAGCAGTACTCAAATAGGATGCAGCTATTCTACAAGTGCTACAGAAACTTTCACCATTCCAAGTGCTATTCAGGGTCAATATTATATGGTATTAATGACTAATTTTAGAAATTTACCTGGATTTATAACACTTGCGCAAACAGGAGGAACAGGAGCGGCAAATTGTGATATTGTTTGTCCATTAACAATTGCTGGAGGTGGTGTTTCTGATTGTCGTGATAATATTTTAACTGCTAATTATATCAATTCTGCTCAAACCGGAACTACATTTTCTTGGACTTACCAAACTAGCCCAACTGCTCCAACAACAGCTTTAACAGCTACTACTGGACCTAATTATATAGCAACTCCAAGATCTAATAATAGTACGTTAAATACTCTAACTACAGGTGCCGGACAATATTGTGTTACCGCTCGAAGTCCGGGATGTAGTAATACACAATCTGCAGTTTGTACAACAATCATTCATGGACTTCCAGTACCCTTTAATCCACCAAATAATTTAACGACTTGTACAGGGTCAAAATTTGATTTAACTCAAAATACCAGTGTTCTACTTCAAGGGTTGCCAGGAAATGCTTTGAATTATTCGGTGAGATACAATTTAAATGCGACCAATGCATTAACAAATTATTTACCTATTTCTGTAAGGTTGCAATCAAGCTTTACTGGTACTGAGGGTCAAATAATTTATGCTACAATAATGGATTATTCCAATACCTATTGTATTGCTGTAGCACAATTTACTTTACATTTTATAGTTTGTGCTTTTGCTACAACAAATACTGGACCTGTTTGTGCTGGTAGTACATTTAATTTAAGCGCTTCAGACCCTGGTGTAGGTCCTGTGACTTATTCATGGGCTGGACCAAATGGATTTACAGCAATAGGTCAAAATGTTACTAATGTTCCTACGCCCACAGGAACTCCTCCGTTTAATTATGTATGTACTGCTACTCCTACTGCAGCTGGTTCTACACCCCATACTTCAACCACGGTTTTAACGGTTAATCCTATCCCTTTTGCTGTAGTTACACCAGTTTCAAATTCAATTTGTTCAGGAAGCACTACAGCTATTTCATTAGCAAGTAATGTTATAGCAACTTCATTTGTTTGGACTACTGTTGCTACAAATGTTTCAGGTCCAAGTGGTGGAACCGGAAGTTACATTGCTCAAACTTTAACTTCAACGGGTAATTCTGTAGGAACGGTGGATTATACAATTACACCTTCTGCTAATGGTTGTCCAGGAACTCCTATTCATTCCATTATTTCGGTTAATCCTGCTGCACAAGTAAATCAACCAATTAATCAATTAGTGTGTAATGGAAGCGCTACTACGGCAGTCGCATTTACTACGAATAATATTGGAGGAACTACTACTTATAGTTGGACGAATTCTGATCCATCTATTGGAATAGCAGCTTCTGGGACAGGAAATATCGCAGGATTTAATGCAATTAATACCAGAACAACTCCAGTAATTGCAACAATAACAGTTACGCCAACATATACTAACGGAACCTTTTCTTGCTACGGCACCTCTATGACTTTCACTTTTACGGTAAATCCAAGAGTAAATGCCCCAACTGGAATTGCTTCGCAAACACTATGCTCAGGATCTATTGTTGCCAATTTAACAGCTACTGGAACTACTATTAAATGGTACGCTACAGCCACAGGAGGAACGACATTAGCCTCAACAACTGCTATTGTAAATGGGACTACTTATTATGCGTCTCAAACAGTTAATGGTTGCGAAAGCACATCAAGATTAGCAGTAACTGTTAGTTTAAATAATCCTACTGTTAATGCGTCATCTAGTACAATTTGTGCTGGTACTAATGTTGCATTAACTGCTAACGACAATTTAACAACTTCTCAAATTCAAACACAATTAAATAATCTTGTTAATTCAGGATTATGGAATTTAAAGGCAACATATAATAATCATTATTATCTTCAATATCAAACTCTAATGACTTGGCCTCAAGCAAAAGTGTTGTGTGAGCAAAATGGGGGTTATATTTATTGTGTTAACTCTCAATTAGAAAATGATAATGTATCTGTTCCTATTGCCAATAGTCAGACATCAGGAAACTTTCTTTTAGGATTATATCAAGATACAACTGCTCCTAATTATTCCGAACCTTCGGGCGGTTGGAAGTGGTTAGATGGAACTCAATTATCCTATACAAATTGGGGACAAATTGAGCCAAATGACAATGGAGGTTCGGAAAACTTCGTCTTAATGGACTGGGATAATTTAGGAGCAGTTTGGAATGATATAACCAATGCGGTTGCTGGAACAGTTATTATGGAATATCCTGGAAACACGACCTACGTTTGGTCAACAGGTGCAACAACTGCAACTATAAATGTTACTCCAACAACAACAACACAATACTGGGTTGATGTAACAACAAACGGCGTTACTTGTAGGAGGAATATAACTATTACGGTTACCCCAAATATTGTTCCTACCTTCACATCGGTAAGAGCAGTTTGTTCAGGTGCGGCCTTAGCAGCTTTACCGACTACCTCTTTAAATGGTGTAACTGGAACTTGGTCTCCCGTGTTAAACAATACAGTTACTACAACCTATACTTTCAGACCTAATGTGGGACAATGTGCGAGTATAACAACTTTAGTTATTACGGTTAATCCAATAGCAAATGCCCCAACTGGAATTGCTTCGCAAAGGCTATGTTCAGGATCTATTGTTGCTAATTTAACAGTTACTGGAACGGGAATAAAATGGTACGCCACAACCACAGGAGGAACGGCATTAGCTTCCACAACTGCTCTTGTAAATGGGACTACTTATTATGCTTCTCAAACAGTTAATGGCTGTGAAAGTACTACAAGATTAGCAGTAACTGTTAGTTTAAATAATCCTACTGTTAGCGCATCTGCAAATTCCGTTTGTGCTGGGCAAACCACCTCTTTAACTGCAAATTCTGGGGCAGCAGCTATAACTAATTTCACTGTTGGTTCAATCGGTCCGTCTGGAGGATACGTTTTTTATGATCAAGGTAGTGTTATTAACGGATGGAGATATTTAGAAGCTGCACCAAATGACAATGGCTCTAATAGCGGAACAGGATGCTATTGTACAACAATACTAAACACCTCGAATTTATTAGGTGCTGGAAAAACAAATACCACAAATTGGATTAATGCTGGCTGTACCGGAGGTTGGTTTAGTTTGTCTCAATCGATAGTAATAAATGGTTTGTCGCAATGGTTTGTTCCTTCAAAAGATGAATTAAATTTAATGTACACTAAATTAAAATTAAATAATCTAGGTAATTTTTCAAACATTCAATATTGGACTTCATCTCCTGCGGCTTATGGCAGTTGTGGAATAAATGGTGGTGCATGGGTTCAGAATTTTACCAATGGTGCCCAATTAGGGGAATATAGACCTGGTTATCAGGGGTCTGGTAATTTAAGGCTTGTTAGACAATTTACAACCGGAACTCCTTTTTCATCTTATTTTTGGTCAACCGGTGCAACAACTGCAACTATAAATGTTACTCCAACAACAACAACACAATACTGGGTTGATGTAACAACAAACGGCGTTACTTGTAGGAAGACTATAACTATTACGGTTTCTCCAAATATTGTTCCGACTTTTACCCCTGTTGCAAGCATTTGTTCAGGATCAATTATACCGGTTTTACCTACTTTATCAACCAATAACATTAGAGGTACTTGGTCGCCAGCTATAAATAACACAGCAACTACAACCTATACTTTTACCCCAACTGCAGGTCAATGCGCTACAACAGCAACAATGACTATTGTGGTTAATCCAAATGTTGTTCCAACTTTCACATCGGTACCAGCAATATGTTCAGGAGCGACTTTAGCAGCTTTACCAACTACATCTTTAAATGGAATATCGGGGACTTGGTCTCCAGCTTTAAACAATACAGCTACTACAACCTATACATTTAGACCTAATGTAGGACAATGTGCTGTATCAACTACTATGACAATTGTCGTAAACGCAATTCCAATACCACCAGTTATAACGAGAATTATACAGCCAACTTGCTTAAGTCCAACTGGAAGTGTTTATTTAAGTGGATTGCCTACGGGGATTTGGACTCTAAACCCAGGTGGAATAAGAGGTACACGAACAACAGCCATAATTACAAGATTAAATCCAGGAATTGCAAATTTTACCGTTACAAATTCATTAGGTTGTACTTCGAATCCTTCGTTAAATTTTGTTATTAATCCACAGCCAGCAATGGCAGTTCCTTTACCTCAAGTTGTTTGTAATAATTCTATGACACAGCCGTTAATCTTTACCTCAAATAATACGGGTGGAACAACTATTTATAATTGGACGAATTCAGATCCTTCTATCGGATTAAGCGCTTCAGGCAGTGGTAATATCCCTTCTTTTATAGCGGTCAATTATGGAACTAGCCCTATAGTATCTACTATAACGGTTACTCCAACATTTATCAATGGCGGAATATCTTGTACAGATGCATCAACAACATTTACAATTACAGTAAATCCTTCGGGTCAGGTAAATCAAGCAACTTCTCAAGTGGTTTGCTCCGGAAGTACTACAACAGCAGTTTTATTTAGTACTTATAATACATCCGGAACAACTACTTATAGTTGGGTAAATTCAGATCCGTCAATCGGATTAGCTGCTACTGGTACAGGTGATATCCCTTCTTTTACTGCAATTAACACAAGGACTGCTCCAGTAATTTCAACTATAAGCGTTTTTCCATCATTGAACAATGGAGGCTCTTCTTGTCCAGGTACTCCAACAATATTTACAATTACTGTGAATCCTTTGGGTCAGGTAAACCAAGTAGCACCTCAAGTAGTTTGTAATGCAACTTCTTCAGCGCCTGTGATATTTATAACTAATAACACAGGCGGAACTTCCACTTACTATTGGACGAATTCCAATCCAACTATAGGGCTAGTGTCCTCGGGAACGGGTAATATTTCATCATTTACTGCAATTAATACAGGGGTTCTTCCTGTAATTTCGACAATAAAAGTTACTCCAAAATTCACCAATGCAGGTTTAACTTGTGTGGGTGTGCCAATGATTACAAGCGTGACAGTTAATCCATGTGTTCCTATTCCAACCTGTGGAGGAAGCTTTTATGACAACGGAGGTGCAAATGCTAACTATGCTAATAATACTTCTTCTACAACTACTATTTGTCCTAATAGTATTGGGGATGCCGTTACTGTAACTTTTAACTCGTTTTCAACAGAAGCTGGATTAGATGTTTTAAGAATATACGACGGCAATAGCCCAAATTCACCACTGTTAGGAACATTATCTGGTACAATTTTTCCGGGATCATTTACAAGTTCGTCAGCAAATGGTTGCTTAACGTTTGTGTTTACTTCAGATAATACAGTAACCTCAGCAGGATGGAACGCAAGTGTTACTTGTAATCCTAGAACAACATGTAGTAGACCTATAAATTTAAATGCAACATCAATTAGTCAATCTAGTGCTGTTTTAGGTTGGGGGCAACCTGCAAATCCAAACGGAAGTATTGCTTCTTATTGGCAGGTAATGGCTGTGCCATGCGGAACTACTGCTCCTACTACGTCGAGCACTGGTTGGAGAAACACAGCTACAAATTCTTACATTTTTACAGGATTGAATTCTGCTACATGTTATGACTTTTATGTAAGAGCTGTATGCTCTTCAACTGATTCAAGTTTAATTAGTGGACCATTTAACTTTCATACATTAATTACAAATGATGAGGCTATTGGTGCAATTTCAGTTCCTGTGAATCAAAACACAAATTGCTTACAAACAGTTATGGGCAGTTTAGCTACAGCTACAGCGTCGCAGGTAGACAATTCATGTGGAGCAGCATTAGATGATGATGATGTTTGGTTTAAATTTACTGCAACAGCCGCAAGTCATAATATTTCTATATTAGGGGTAAACTATACTATTACACCTACAAATATTAACTATGTGCTTTACACAGGAACTCCTGGTAACTTAACTCAATTTGGTGGGTGTGTTCTTACCAATAATTATACAGCTAATGGATTGACTATTGGTCAAACTTATTATATAAGAGCTTATTCAACTGCCACTTCGGCGGTAACAACCTATTTTGAACTATGTATAGGAACCAATGTTGGAAATTGTAGTAGTGCATTGGCTTTATGCGGGACTCAACCAACTATTCTTCCAAATACTGTAGGAGTTCCGACATTACCAAATCCAATAAGTCCGTTTTCCACAAGCTCTAGTGCTGTTGGATGTTTATTAACGGCACCATCGCCAACATTTTTCTACTTAAATGTTCCAACTAATGGCAATTATAGCTTTTTGATAGAGCAGAACACCAACAATACTTTTACGGGTACTGGACTTGACGTAGATTTCGTAGCTTGGGGTCCTTTTACTTCTACCGCAGCAGCATGCGCAGGCATTTCGACAGCTAATGCTCCTGCCACTGGAATTGCATGTAGCTATTCAGCTGCATTCACAGAGAACTTTACGGTTAACAACGCCATTGCCGGTGAAATATATGTTTTAATGATCACCAACTTTAATGGTAGAAAAGGATTTATTAGATTAACACAAACCGCAGGTCCAGTCACTTCAGCTTGTTGCCCGCGTGGAAATTTCACTTATTCGAACACTTCTTACTGTCAAAATGGTGCAAATCCAAGTCCAATATTTGGAAATAATGCAAACGCTGGAGTTTTTAGTGCTGTTCCTTCAAATGGGCTTTCAATAAATCCTACTACTGGTTTAGTAAATCTTGCGGCAAGTTTACCTGGAACATATGTAATTCACAACAGTATTACTTCTTCAGGATCATGTCCCGCAGATGATGATTCCTGGACAATTATTATTACCCAACAGCCTTCAATTTCTATGTTCTATGCGGGGTCGCCATTTTGTAACTCATCCAATATAGGAGCTGTTACTCTAATGGGTACAGGAGCTTACACAGGTGGTACGTTCAGTTCACAACCTGGGCTTTCGATTAACTCAATTAATGGGACAATTACGCCGTCCACAAGTATCCCTGGAACCTATACCGTAACATATACGATTCCACCAAGTGCGGGTTGCGCTTCAGTTGTAGTAACTTCTACAGTTGTAATTACAAGAGCTCCAATAGCTATGTTTACTTATGCAGGATCTCCATATTGTAACAACGGAATTAATCCAAGTCCAATATTTGCTCCTTCGGGAATAGCTGGAGTATTTACTTCAACATCTGGTTTAAGTATAAACGCAACTACGGGTGTAATTAATTTAGCTATTAGTACTCCAGGAACTTATACTGTTACCAATACTATTTTAGCTTCTGGGGGATGTCCTTCTGTTAGTGCTTCAACTATTGTGGTAATTATTGCCATGCCAACTGTAAATATTAGCTATGGTAGAGATTATTTTTGTACTAATTTGAATGGAGTTCAACCTAGTTTAACTGGAACAGGAAATTATTTTGGTGGTACCTTTATTGGATCGCCTGGCCTATCTATTGATCCTTTTTCAGGAGTAATTTTCCCTAGTTCAAGTACAATAGGATACCATACGGTTACCTATGTTATTCCGTCTAATGGCGGATGCCCACTTAGTACTACAACAACTTCTTTTGCTATTACCCCAATTCCTGTAGCAACAGCAACGCCATCTCAGTTGTCTATTTGCTCTTTAGGTAATGCTTATATTGTATTAAATAGTAATGCTATTGGAACTACGTATACTTGGAATGCGGTTCAAACCAATGTGATAGGCGCGACATCTGGAACCGGAACTGTAATTAATAATGTTTTAAGAGCTACTGGAAATACCAGTGGAACTGTAGTTTATACCATAACCCCGTTTAGCGGTGGATGTGCTGGAGCTCCATTTACAGCTAGTGTTATTGTAAATCCAGTTCCAAGTGTTTACGTTCCGGCAAATGCCTATTATTCTAATAATGAAATTGTGCCTGCAACTGTATTTTCAAGTAACTTAACAGGGGTGACATATGCTTGGACAAATACAAATTCATCAATTGGATTACCTTCTAGTGGCACTGGCAGTATTCCGTCATTCACGGCTATCAATTTGAATAGTGTTCCAGTTACTGCCTTCATTACTGTAACTCCGTCATTGAATGGCTGTGTGGGAACACCAAGAACGTATTCAATTACAGTTGCACCTTCAGCTTCTACTATTGGTAATATTAGTATTAATTCAACTAGAAGTAGTATAGATTTATTTGACACCATTACTGTAGAGGTTCAACTTACTAATGCAACAGACTTGTATAGCTTGTATATGAAGCTTAAAGGAAATTTAGCTGTAAGTCAGTATTTAGATTATTCGGGTTACACCTCAAGTACACTATTAGGTTATCCGGCAGATGTTATTGCTACTGATCCAATAGTTACCAATGGAGAATATGATTTTGGAATAACAAAAATTGGCAATGTTCCTGGCTTCACAGGAAGTGGTTTGTTTTATACATTCCGCTTTGTAACTAAGAATATTCCTATTCCAGCAGGAACAAACTTCTGTTTTTATTTGGACCAAATAAGTGCTTATAATCCAGCAGGTATTGCATGTAACTTGACTAACCAAGGACAATATTGTTTCACGTTTTCTAACCAGACAAATGTATGGCCAGGAGATTTAAATAATAATAGATCAGTAACAACTGCGGATTTATTGCCAATTGGATATTTCTACGGTTCTCAGGGACCTACAAGACCAAACGCTAACCTACAGTGGACAGCGCAACCAGCAGTTTTATGGGGATATAATCATAGTTCTATTAATGGAAATGCCTACAAGGTATTTGCAGATTCTAACGGTGATGGTGTGATTAATAATGCAGATCAAGCAGCCGTTGGTCGTAACATGAATCAGGTTCATTATAGAATTGCAACTCCTTTTAGAGACAATACACCATTAACACAATCTAATGGAGATCTTGTTGTAACCCCGGATATAACTACTGTTAATGCTTTAACATCTCAAACCGTTACTTTTAGTGTTAGCCTAAATAATACAGGTGGTTTAAATGGTCTTTATGGGATTTCGGTAAATCTCCTTTTCGATGACACCGTTTTTGATTTAAGTACAGCAACCATAGATTACACTGGTTCGATATTCGGAATTGTAGGTGTGGATTGCTTGGCTATTTATAATACTACAATAGATACGGAAAGCGTGGGATTGACAAGGTTTTCTAATGCAGCCATAAACGGTCATGGTTTGTTATTTAAAGTAACATTGCAAACTAGATTTCCATTTGTATCGTCATCAAACCAAACGCTTGTAAGTTCTAATGTTGAAGCTGCTAATAATCAATTTGGAGATCCATTGGTAATTCAGGATGCCCCTGCCACCAATATAGTAATTATTAATAATAATTTAGGAGTAAACACTGCGGAAACAAAAGATTTTATACTTTATCCAAACCCTGCTAATGAGGTAATAAATATTGTAATGGGAACTAATGCATCTCAATTGGGTGATCTAAAATTAAAAGTAATTAATGTACTTGGTCAAACGGTAGAGAAGACAAACATTCAAAATACCACTAGAGAAATCTCAACTAAAAATTGGGGAGCATCTGGGGTTTATTTTGTTGAGATTTCCAACTCAGACGACACTGTTTTAATGACTAAAAAAGTAATTGTAGTTAGAAAATAGAAGTTTTATATGTAAAATTGATGCGGCGTAAGCTGCATCAATTTTTATTTATTTCTCCATTGTAAACGCATCGCGATCGTTCAAAAAACCAAATTTTTGACGAGCTTCTAAAAGCGTGTTTTTGTTTAAAGTGGTAATAAAAACTCCTTCATTTTCTTGCGGTTCAATCAGGTAATCTCCTAAAAAATCTATCATTTGAGAATGTCCTGGGTAAGTGTGTTTATTTGGGTCTTCGCCAATTCTATTCACGCCAATAGTGTAACACATATTCTCAATAGCGCGCGCTTTTAGTAGCGCATCCCAAGCGTTAATTCTTGGTTTTGGCCAATTGGCAACATAAATTAATACGTCGTAATCTTCGGTATTTCTTGCAAAAACTGGAAAGCGTAAATCGTAGCATATGAGGGGACAAATTTTAAATCCTTTGTATTCAATTATCAGTTTTTGAATTCCAGAAGTGTACGTTTTGTCTTCGCCCGCAAGGGTAAACAAGTGTTTTTTATCGTAGGTTTTAATTTCACCCGATGGAAAAATAAAGACCAAACGATTATAGAAATTATCATTTTCTTGAATGACCAAACTTCCTGTTATTGCCGAATTTTTGGCTTTTGCTAATGCTTGTAACCACAAAACGGTTTCTCCTTGCATTGTTTCAGCAGCTGCTTTTGGATTCATGGTAAACCCGGACGTGAACATCTCTGGGAGTACAATCAAATCAACATTTTCAGTAATGGAATTGATTTTTTGTTCGAAATAATTCCGATTTTCTTTTGGGTTTTCCCAAAGTAAAGAGGATTGGACTAATGCAATTTTCATAATTGATTTACTTTATGGTTATTTCATCGATAAAAATAAACGCGTCACCGCCAGCACCTTGATGCCAATCTGGAAGTTTTCCAAAATTATAGGCTTTCACTTTAACGTATTTTGCTTTGAGCTCTTGAGGTAATTTGTATTCGAAATTTTGAATTTTATTAACCTCATATTTTGGACTAATCGAATTAGTTACCTTTCCTACCATGGTAAAATTCACGTTATCATTCGATACAAAATAGTCTACTTTCGTTGGAAATAAAATCCAGGAACGAGAATCTTGTAGAAAAGTTGCGCTGAAATTGGAAATGTTTTTCTCGGTTTGTAAATCGATTATCGCTTCAAAATCCTGACTTTGGTATCCTTGCCACTCGCCTTTTCGCCAGTTTTCAGTTCCGTTAATTCCGTCGATAATTCCTTCATCGCCACCGGCAGTATATTGCGAATTGTATTTTGATTTTATCTCGATGGTATAATTATTTGGTTTTTTGTAGAATTGGGCGGAGATGGTGTCGCTTGAAACATACCAAGAATTTGGGCCGCAACTATTGGAGTAGTAATAATAAGTATAAGAATAAATTTTTGTTGATTCTTTAACTTCAATTGGTTCTTTGTATTCTTTAAAATTTCCATTTTTCTCAAATGAATAAAATATTTTATCGTTTTGGTATGCAGTTTTCATTTTAATATTTAATTTTTCCTTGAATGAATTTGTATCACTTTCAATTACAGGTAAAGTGTGTAATGTGTAAAAAATATATTTAGAGTATTTTAAAGTAGAATTAAACCCCGAATCCAACATTGTAAAATCTGTGAAACAATATTTCTCGTTAATTTTTGAAGATTTATTGTATTTAAAAAGTCGGTTTTGTATTTTGACATTTTTATGAATTGGTTCAACAAGATTAAGTATTGTTTCTCCAGGAGTTACTTGATACAATCCTATTGAACTCAACACATACCAAGCGCTCATTTGACCGCAGTCTTCATTTCCAATTAATCCGTCAGGGGCATTTTTGTAGAAATTTTCTAAAATAAAATGCACTTTCTCAGTCGTTTTTTCAGGTTTACCAACGTAATTGTACAAATATGCCATGTGGTGACTCGGCTCATTTCCGTGGGCATACTGCCCAATTAATCCCGTAACATCAGCTTGCTCGCGACCCGTAGTTTTGCTTTCGCTATTGAACATTTCGTCGAGTTTGGATTCAAATTTTGCTGCCCCGCCGTAGGCTTCAATCATCCCAGGAATATCTTGAGGTACGAAAAACGAATATTGCCACGAGTTCCCTTCGGTAAAATTATTGTTGATTTCCTTTGGATCGAATGGCTTGTTCCAACCTCCATTTTTCTTTGGGCGCATGAAACCCGTATTCCAATCGAATACATTTTTCCAACTCTGTGAGCGTTTCATGAAATACTGATAGTCTTCTTGCTTGTTCAAAATTTCTGCCATTTGTGCAATACACCAATCGTCGTAAGCATATTCCAAAGTTTTTGAAACGCTTTCGTGTTCGTCGTCCATCGAAATAAACCCTTGTCGTTTATACGCGTCCAATCCCAAATGATCGAGCATGGCTGAATGTTTAGCGGCCTCAAAGCACTTTTCGTAATCGAACCCTTTGATGCCTTTTGCCATAGCATCGGCCATCACTGAAACCGAGTGATAACCAATCATACAATCGGTTTCATTGGAAGCCAATTCCCAAACGGGCAATCTTCCACCTTGTTCGTATTGTTTTAAAAACGTATTGATAAAATCGGCAGTTCGTTTTTTGTCAATCAATGTGTAAAGTGGGTGCGCGGCGCGAAACGTGTCCCAAAGTGAAAACACCGAATAGTAATCAAATCCTTCAGCAACATGAATTTTATTGTCTCTGCCGCGGTATTTTTTATCCAAATCTTGCGCAATATTGGGCTGCACCATCGTGTGATATAAAGCCGTGTAGAAAACCGTTTTTTTGTCGTTATTGTCAGATGTAATTTGGATTTTCGACAATTCTGAATTCCATTTTTGCTCCGCTTCTTTTTTTACTTTTTCAAAATCCCAGCCTTTAATTTCGGAACTGTTTAGTTTTGCTCCTTCATATCCGGTTGGCGATAGCGTTACTTTCACGAGGATTTTTTCGCCTTTTTTGACTTGTTTGGAAAAGCAAATTGCGGTTTGCGTTCCGCCGATATACTCATTTTCTGGAGAATGCATATAATCGCCGTTGCTACGGATATCAGTAACTTTCATAGGCGTGCTAAACTCAATTCGCGCAAATACAATTTGGTTTTTTGCCCAAGCTTCACTCTCTCTTCTCACTTCGATTGTAGTGCTATTGATCACATGAACTTCGCCTTCCAACAATAAATCGCGGTGGTTTAAGTCGAGAACAATATTGGCTTGACCGGCAGTATTAAAAGTATATTCGTGAAAACCAATTCGCGTTGAAGCCGTTAATCGAACATCGATATTGTGTTTGTCCAATTTCACAGCATAAAATCCGGCGCTTGCTTTTTCATTTTGATGAGAAAATTTGGAAGAATAGACTTTATTATCCAGTGATGCTTTTCCCAAGAACGGCATGATCATAATATCGCCAAAATCCGAACAACCTGTTCCGTTTAAATGCGTGTGAGAGAAACCGTAAATGATCGCGTCAGAATAATGGTAACCGGAACAACCATCCCAACTGCCATCAATTCGGGTATCGGGAGACAATTGCACCATTCCAAAGGGAAGTGTTGCGCCTGGAAACGTGTGCCCGTGACCGCCAGTTCCTATAAAAGGGTTTACATATTGACTTGGATTTTGCCCTAAAACAAACGAAGAAATTAGTAGAAATACAAAAGAAAATGATGTTTTCATTTAAAATGATTTTACATCAAATATAGAAAAATAAAGTAAGAGTTGGGGTTTTGTATTGGCTTTGAATTATATTAATTAAAAACCATAAATAAAAAAAGAGCGGCTAAAAAGCTGCTCTTTTTTTATGTTAAATATTGGCATAATATTAAAAATTATATCTTAATCCTGCGCCTAAAACAAGAGAACTTAAACTATTATTTGTAGTTATATTATATGTTCTTCCGCCCATTTCTAGTTCGGTCCATTTCCCAGTAGTATAATCTAGATTTAGAGATAATTTGAATCCTTTACTCATGCCAAAATTTAATGAACTTCCTAACACAAAACCTGTCCCTTTTAAAGTTTCTTCTGCAAAACCAGTACCGGTCTCTTTTCCTGCGATACTAAATGCATATTGTGGTTTTAAATCTAGTGATAATTTATCGCTCAAAGTTGCAGTATACATAGGTCCAACTGAAAAAACTCCAACTCCTAAAGCCCCTACAGTTTTATAGGCAAAACCAGAAGACACCAAATTTAATGTTGCACCCCATTGTTTAGTAAAGCGATATCCAAAATTAATAAATCCTAAATTAATCCCAGAATTTAAATTTTCAGAACCGTCACCACCAGGAATTGCATATCCAAGAGAAACTCCTAAATAAGCTTTTGAATCTTGAGCACTTATTGTGCTAATTGATAAAAATGTAATAACTAAAATAATAACTTTTTTCATTTCATTTTGTTTTAATTGATGCTTACTCTATACAGTTTTCAGCTTCCCTGTTATTATTATTTAATAACTCTTAAGATTTATCTAACAAACTTTTTTACATAAACATCATTTGCTGCAGGATAATTTAGAATTTTAATTTCTAGATTAGTTGCATTAATTAACTGAACTTGGCAGGATACATTATATGGAGATAATAGAGTGCCATTAGGATTGTATGCATTTGCGGACATATTTATAGTTGAAGTATTTGGTAGTGTATACGTACCTGTTGAATAGCTTATTAATGTTGAATAGTTAGTGTCTGAATAAGATTGAGTACTTAAGGTTCCATTAGCATTAAAATAATAGGCTTCACTTTTAACAGGATTCGTACCCCCAAATTTTTCAACTCCATTTAAAACAGAAGATGTCGTTTTCCAAAAACCTACCACACTATATGTAGCGGGAGTATCTGGGGTTGTTGAATCTTTTGAACAAGATATTATTAATAATGAAACTAATAATAAAAGATAATTTAATTTTTTCATATTTTTTAGTTTTGTTTTCAACAAAAATAATAAAATAATTCTACTAAAATCAAAATGTTACATAAAAGAAATTTAGACTTAGTTAACGTATCTAATTAGTTATTAAACGTTTATGAATTGAGGTAAGTGAAACCTTAGTAAAAAATAAATTGCTGTTTTGGCTATTTTGTGCAAACTATGTGCAAACCAATTAAACAAAAAAGACCTCACATTGCTGTGAAGTCTTTCCTTTATTGTGGTCCCACTTGGAATCGAACCAAGCACCTACTGATTATGAGTCAGTTGCTCTAACCGAATGAGCTATAGGACCTTTAACGAGGTGCAATATTACTACTATTTTTGATTCTCTGCAAATCTTTTTGAAAGGGATTCAGGATTACTCTTCGAATAAAAATAAACCAACAATCCAATTACTTGATTTCTTGACAAAGCTCGATCAAAACACCATTGGTGGTTTTTGGATGAAGAAAAGCCACTAATTTATTGTCGGCGCCTTTCTTAGGAACTTCGTTTAAAACCACAAAACCCTCCGCTTTTAATCGCGCTATTTCCGAAACGATATCTTCAACATCAAAGGCGATGTGGTGAATTCCTTCGCCTTTTTTTTCTAGGAATTTAGCAATTGGACTCTCCGAATTCGTAGCTTCCAGCAATTCAATTTTGTTAGGCCCATTCATAAAAAAGGAAGTTTTAACGCCTTCGCTTTCTACCAATTCCGATTTATAGGCTGGGGCGCCAAAGAGTTTTTCGAAAACCAAGTTCGAAACTTCAAGGCTGTTTACCGCAATTCCAATGTGTTCAATTTTTCTCATTATAAAGGCAATTAGATCAAACAAAGATAAAAAACTTTATCGCTTTGTACCTTTGAAACGCCAGAACTCAAAAAAATTGTATTTTTGCACTATGGAAACAAATAGACAGAAAAAAATAGGTGGCGTAATCCAAAACGATTTGGTGGATATTTTGCAAGGTGAAATTCGTAAAAATGGAATTTCCAACTTGATTATTTCCGTGTCAAAAGTGGTTGTGACTTCTGATTTATCGGTTGCAACCGTACATTTAAGTATTTTTCCACAAGAAAAAGCTGCAGAAACATTGGTCGCAATAAAATCCAATACCAAATTAATAAAACACGATTTGTCGCAACGCGTGCGACTACAATTGAGAAAAGTGCCTAATTTAACTTTCTTCATTGACGATTCTCTTGACTATATCGAGAAGATTGATAATGCCTTGGCGGCAAAAGAAAATCCAATCGAAAACCGCGATCTTTTAGAAAAACGAAGAAGAACCTAAATTGAATTTCCCCTTTTACATAGCCAAACGCTACTTGAAAAGTGCCAATAAAAATAATGCTATCAACATTATTAATGGTATTGCTTCGCTTGGAATTATTGTAAGCTCGATGGTTTTATTTGTAGTATTGTCTATTTTTAGTGGGTTGGTGAATTTCAGTTTGTCGTTCAGTAATGACTTTGATCCCGATTTAAAAATTACCAGCACTTTAGGAAAATCCTACTCCATTTCTTCAGTTCAAGAACAAAAAATCAAAGCTATTGAAGGTGTTGCCTCTTTCAGTAAAGTGGTTGAAGAACGCGCCCTATTTATGTTTGATGGCAAAGAACAATTTTCCTATTTGAAAGGAGTTGATTCTACGTTTACCAAAGTGAGCAACATTAAAAAAAGCTTGTTCAACGGACAATGGCTAAGTCCAAATACTTCGCAAGTGGTTGTTGGTTATGGAATTTCTCAAAAATTATCGCTAGGAATATTCGATTTCAATAATCCGTTTGAGGTATTTGCGCCAAAACCGGGTAAAGGAACGATAGAAAACCCGGACGATGCGTTTGTAAAAATTGGTTTAACCCCTGTTGGAATTTACGCCGTTAGCGAAGATTTAGATTCCAAATATGTGTTTGCAGATATTGATGTGGCTCGAGAATTACTTGGTTTTCAACCCAACCAAATTACGACTTTAGAGTTAAAATTAAAACTGAATGCCGACGAAAATAAAGTAAAAGAGCAGCTTCAAAATATATTTAATAATAAAATTACCATTAAAAACAGAGCGCAACTCAATGATGCTTTGTACAAAATGCTCAATACTGAAAATACTGCGATTTATTTGTTGTTTACCCTTGTGATTATTCTCACGTTATTTACCCTTGCCGGCGCCATTATCATGATGATTTTAGACAAACGCGGGAATTTAAAAACGCTTTATAATTTAGGGACAGAGGTGAAAGATTTGAGAAAAATATTCCTGCTTCAAGGGACTTTGCTGAGTGTTTTGGGAGGTCTTTTTGGACTTTTTATAGGAATTATTTTGGTGTTAATCCAACAGCAATTTGAAGTGATTATGATTACGCCTTCACTAGCGTATCCAGTAGCTTTCTTGTTTAAAAATGTGGTAATTGTTTTAGGAACAATTATCTCGTTGGGCTTTATCGCTTCGTTGATTGCGAGTAGCCGCGTGAGTAAGAAATTATTGGAATAATTTAAAACTGATATTCCGCGTAAACGTCTTCAATTTCATTTAAAGCAGCAAACAATTCCTCAGGAGTGCTGAGCGTTACTAGTTTTTGGCGGTGTTCTTTAAACGATTGAATTCCTTTGAAATAATTGGCATAATGAGGTCTCGTTTCCACAATACCGAGTCGTTCGCCTTTCCAATCCATCGCCCAAGTAAGGTGATTTCGCACTGCTTCCACTCGGTTTACTACAGTTGGTTTAGCCAAATGTTCTCCGGTTTTAAAATAATGTTTTATTTCGTTGAAAATCCATGGATAACCAATGGCAGCGCGACCAATCATAATTCCGTCGATGCCGTATTCGTTTTTATATTTTAACGCTTTTTCAGGAGAATCGATGTCGCCGTTTCCGAAAATAGGCATCGTAATTCTAGGATTGTTTTTCACTCTAGCAATGTGCGACCAGTCGGAATGACCTTTGTACATTTGGGCGCGAGTTCGAGCATGAATGCTTAAGGCTGCAACGCCAATGTCTTGTAATCGTTCCGCAACCTCATCAATATTTATGGAAGAATCGTCCCAACCCAATCGCGTTTTTACGGTTACAGGTAAATCGGTGCTATCGATAACGGCTTGCGTTAATCGGATCATTAAATCAACATCTTTTAACACCCCAGCTCCAGCGCCTTTGCAAACGACTTTTTTTACAGGACACCCAAAATTAATATCGATAATATCGGGATTTACGGTGCTAACAATTTTTGAGGAAAGCGCCATGGCTTCTTCATCACCACCAAAAATCTGAATTCCAACAGGGCGTTCATAATCGAAAATATCCAATTTCATGCGGCTTTTAATGGCGTCGCGAATTAACCCTTCCGAAGAAATAAATTCAGAATACATTAAATCGGCACCATGCTGCTTGCACAATCTACGAAATGGAGGATCGCTAACGTCTTCCATTGGCGCGAGAAGTAAAGGGAAATCGGGTAATATTATGTTGCCTATTTTTGGCATAATTGAAATATTTTTGCAAAGATAGCTGTTTTACGAGAATAGAAAATAGATAATGTAATAAAGACCAATTTCTTCTATTTGAAAGTGCTGAATTTAAACTATATTTGCAAATTAATCGCGTGCGCGTGAAGGATAGCAGTGAAAATCCCACGCTTTTTTGCGTGGATTGCAACGAATAGCCTGACCCTTGTGGTCACGCCCAGAAATAAATTCAGGGTAAACCAAATAAAATTGACACTAACAAAGCATGAAACACATAAGGAATTTTTGCATTATTGCACACATCGACCACGGGAAAAGTACGCTTGCTGACCGATTATTGGGGGCTACCCAAACGGTTACGGCTCGTGAGGAGAAGGCGCAATTGCTAGATAATATGGACTTGGAGCGCGAGCGTGGGATTACCATTAAAAGTCACGCGATTCAAATGGAGTACAAATACAAAGGCGAAGATTATATCTTGAATTTGATTGATACTCCCGGCCACGTTGATTTTTCCTATGAAGTTTCTCGATCTATTGCCGCTTGTGAAGGCGCACTTTTAATTGTTGATGCGGCACAAAGTATTCAGGCACAAACGATTTCCAATTTGTATTTAGCGTTGGAGAACGACTTAGAGATTATTCCTGTTTTGAATAAAGTAGATTTGCCAAGTGCTAATCCTGAAGAAGTTAGCGATGATATCGTGGATTTATTAGGTTGTAAAATAGACGAAATTATTCATGCTTCGGGTAAAACGGGTTTGGGTGTGGAGAATATTTTAGCAGCCATAATCGAAAGAATTCCTCCACCAAAAGGAAACGTTGACGAACCATTACAAGCCTTAATTTTTGACTCACATTACAATCCGTTTCGTGGGATTGAAGTTATTTTTCGTGTAAAAAACGGACAAATTAAAAAAGGTCAGAAAATAAAATTCATGGCTACCGGAAACGAGTATTTTGCCGATGAAATTGGTACTTTGAAACTAAATCAAGTGCCAAAACAAGTTATTTCTGCAGGTGATGTGGGGTATTTAATATCTGGAATAAAAGAGGCAAAAGAGGTAAAAGTAGGTGATACTTTAACCGATGCGAAAACGCCTACAACCAATATGATTACGGGATTTGAAGATGTAAAACCAATGGTTTTTGCTGGAATTTATCCTGTAGATACGGAAGATTTTGAGGAGTTGCGAAACTCCATGGAAAAATTACAACTGAACGATGCTTCGTTGGTTTTTACCGCTGAAAGTTCGGCCGCTTTAGGTTTTGGTTTCCGTTGCGGATTCTTAGGAATGTTGCATATGGAAATTATTCAAGAACGCTTGGAACGTGAGTTTGATATGACAGTTATCACAACTGTTCCTAACGTTTCTTACTTGGCTTACACCAAAAAAGAGCCTGAAACAGCCATTATAGTGAACAATCCATCAGACTTGCCGGAGCCTTCTAAATTGGAGCGCGTTGAAGAGCCGTATATCAAAGCAACCATTATTACCAAAGCTGATTTTGTGGGTAATGTAATGAGTTTGTGTATTGAAAAAAGAGGGGTGATTACCAATCAAACGTATTTGACTACGGAACGAGTAGAATTGAATTTTGACATGCCATTGGCAGAAATAGTATTTGATTTTTACGATCGCTTGAAAACTGTTTCCAAAGGTTATGCATCATTTGATTACTCCCCAATAGGAATGCGAACTTCGAAATTAGTAAAACTAGATGTGTTGTTAAATGCGCAATCTGTAGACGCCCTTTCGGCCTTAATTCATGAAAGTAACGCGTACAACATTGGTAAAAAAATGTGCGAAAAATTACGTGAACTAATCCCAAGACAGCAATTTGATATTCCTATTCAAGCGGCAATTGGAGCTAAAATTATTGCTCGTGAAACGATAAAAGCATTGCGTAAAGACGTTACAGCCAAATGTTACGGTGGAGATATTTCGCGTAAACGAAAATTATTAGAAAAACAGAAAAAAGGTAAAAAACGAATGCGATTGGTAGGAAACGTTGAGATTCCTCAAGAAGCGTTTATGGCGGTTTTGAAATTGAATGACTAACGTTTAAAGAAGTTAACTACAATTTCTTTATTACATAAGTAACCATTCCCCAAATAATCAATTGGTTTTCTTCGGTAACTTTTATAGGAGAATAGCTTGGATTTTCCGGCATTAAATACAAACAATCTTGTTCTACAAGAATTCGTTTTACAGTAAATTCTCCGTCTATAAAACAAATGGCAATTTTATTGTTTTGAGGTTCTAAACTTCGGTCAACAACTAAAACATCATTGTCATTTATACCCGCATCAATCATTGAATTCCCTTTCACTTTTATATAAAAAGTAGCCAATGGATTATCGGTTAGTTCTTTATTTAAGTCGATGCTGGTTTCCATAAAATCGGCTGCTGGAGATGGAAATCCAGCCGAAACTCCTTCTTTTACAAAAGGAATTCTCAAATCACTTTCAAAATCAGGAAGAAAAAAAGTGAGTTTGTTGTTTTTCTTTATTGACATTTTACTTCAAGGATATCTTTAAAATTAGTAGTGTATTTTCGTGACAAATGGTTTTGTCGCATGTTCCAAGTAAGATTCAAATTTTGCGATGCCAACTTGACTTTTTTATCGCCCATTTTTTTATTCAGAAAATCCATCGAACGCATTAAAGCCAATTGTTTCGGATTTTCCTCTTCAAATAATTGAAATTGCTTTTGATCTTCGGGGATAAATTCGGTTACTATTACACCCGCTTTTTTAAACTTTACGTTTTCATTTCCGTGAAGTAATTTTTTTAATATATCTATGGCAATGTTAGAAATAGTTAAGGTAGAATTAGTTGCAAATGGTAAAGTAACCGCCATATTAAAATAGTACTTTGATGTTTTAACAGTGTGTCTATCAATCACCAACATCACAATAATAGTGTGGCAACACGAGTTTTGTTTGCGTAATTTTTCGGCACAAATAGCGGCAAAAGTAGCTACCCGTTCTCGCAGTAAATCAAAATCGGATATTTGTTTTGGGAAACTTCTTGTCGTAGCTATACTTTTCTTAGCGTTGGGAATCGGTTCTAAATCCAATACCGATTTTCCTTCCAATTCGTATTTTAAACGAAGCCCTAAAACGCCCAATTCTTTTCGAATCCAAGGCTCCTGATGTGGCTGAATAAAATCGAAAGCCGTATGGATATTTCGAAGTTTTGCCTTCTTAGTGGTTCTATTTCCAATGCCCCAAACATCTTCGATTTTAGTCCATTTAAGCGCTTTGATTCTTTTTTCATCGGTATCGATCGTGTAGACTCCGGAAGTACGATCTTGAAATTTTTTGGCAATTTTGTTGGCTACTTTAGCCAAAGCTTTTGTAGGTGCAAAACCGACGCAAACAGGAATTCCAACCCATTTTTGAATTCTGCTTTTCATCGCAATTCCATACGAATCGTAATCTGAAATTGACATTCCGTCAAAATTAAGAAATGCTTCGTCGATACTATAAATTTCTAAATTGGGTGAAAACTGTGCTAAAATTTTCATTACACGATTACTTAAATCGCCATAGAGTACATAATTGGAAGAAAAAACTTCTATGTTTTTCTCTTTTATTAAGTCTTTAATTTGAAATAATGGAACGCCCATTGAGACGCCAGCAGCCTTTGCTTCGTTACTTCGGGAAATTACACATCCGTCGTTATTGGATAATATAACAACTGGTTTTCCGTTGAGTTTCGGTTGGAAAACACGTTCGCAGGAAGCATAAAAATTATTACAATCAACTAAAGCATACATACTACAAACTTACAGAATAAGTTGGTTTTGAATAACTTCAAAAAAGAGAATTTTTCGGATTGTTAATAAAAAATTTAAGGACAGCCGCAATCGTTTGGACCGCACTTTTTGGAGGTGTTTTTCTTGAAAAAGAATTTCTTTGTCAAATAACCCAGTGCCAATCCTAAAGTAATAAAAGCTATTATTTCTTGTGTCATTTGAAGTTATTTTAAAATTTGAAATGCTAATAAAGCCACAATATAAGCCAGTCCGCTCATGAAGACAAGTTGCGCCAAAGGCCATTTCCAAGTGTTGGTTTCTTTTTTAGTAATCGCCAAGGTACTCGCGCATTGCATGGCAAATGCATAAAAAAGTAATAATGAAATACCTGTTGCAAAATTGAAGATTTTAACTCCAGTTTCAGGGTTAATTTCAGCGCCCATTTTGTTTTTTATGGTATTGTCATTGTCGTTATCTCCAACGCTATAAATGGTTGCTAAAGTCCCTACAAAAACTTCCCTTGCGGCAAATGAACTGATAATTGCAATCCCTATTTTCCAATCGTAACCTAACGGTGAAATCGCAGGTTCTATGGCTTTACCCATTATTCCAATATAAGAATTTTCTAGTTTATAGGCAGCCACTTTATCCTTAAATTCTAATTTTGATAAAGTACTATTGGTGTTTTCAGCAGTAATAATCGCCTCGGCATCATTGAATTTTTTTCCAGGGCCATAAGACGCTAAAAACCATAAAACGATAGAAATGGCAAGAATTATTTTTCCCGCTCCAAAAATAAACGAACGCGTTTTTTCAATCACATTGATAGCTACATTTTTGAACATGGGTAATTTGTAGTTTGGCATTTCAACTACAAAAAATGTTTTGCCTTTAATTTTTAGGATTTTATTTAGTACATAGGCCGAAAAAATCGCCATTCCAAATCCCAAAAGATAAAGTAACATCAACGTTAATCCTTGCAAATTAAACACCCCAAAAACTCTAGTATCTGGGATCACTAATGCGATAATAATTGCGTAAACCGGTAATCTAGCGGAACAAGTAGTGAAAGGTGTAACTAAAATAGTGATCAATCTTTCCTTCCAATTTTCGATGTTTCTTGTGGCCATAATAGCCGGAATAGCACATGCGGTTCCGGAGATTAATGGCACCACACTTTTACCTGAAAGGCCAAATTTTCTCATTAATTTATCCATCAAAAATACCACTCGACTCATGTAACCGCTTTCTTCTAAAACAGAAATGAATAAAAATAAAAAGGCAATTTGTGGAATAAAAATCAATATTCCCCCAATTCCCGGGATGATTCCTTGTGAAATTAAATTGGTTAAAACCCCTGCTGGCAAAGTTTCGCTTGCATACAAACTAAAATCGGCAAAAGTAGCATCTATAAACTCCATCGGGACTTTTGACCATTCGAAAATAGATTGAAAAATGAAAAATAATATCGCAAAAAAGAGGCAATAACCCCAAATTCTGTGAGTTAAAACGCGATCCAATTTACTTCGGAAATCTTTAGCAATTGAAGAATCTATTTTGTGACCCACTTTTAAAATGTCATTTATAAATTGGTATCTCTTTATGGTTTCCTTTTGTTGTAATCGCTTTAAATCAGAATGGGATTTGGTGTAGGAATTTTGAATTTCATTTCTATCCAAATTTAAAAAGTTAACATCCTGAGTAATTACCAGCCATAATTTATAAAGCAATTGTGTTGGAAATGTTTTTTGTAGCGATTCAAAATAGTCAGAATCTATACTTGATGCGTTCAAACAAGGCTCGGTAGAAAGTGATTTATAATTGATAATTAATTCTTTCAATTCCTGCATTCCAAATCCTTTTCTAGTACTAATTAAGGCGATTTTGGTTTTAAATTGCTCTTCTAAATAAGGAATATCCAATGAAATTCCTTTGAATTTCATTCTATCAGCCATATTTATGACTAATATAGTAGGTATTTCAAGGTCTTTAATTTGGGTAAAAAGCAATAAATTTCGTTTCAAATTTTCTACATCTGCAACAACAACTGCAACATCAGGATATAATTTGTCTTTTTTATTTAGTAGCAATTCAATTACCACATTTTCATCAATTGAACTGGCATTCAAACTATAGGTTCCGGGCAAATCGAGAATATTCGCTTTAATTTTGGAAGTTAATTTACAAAACCCAATCTTTTTTTCAACAGTAATTCCAGGATAGTTTCCCACTTGCTGGTTCAATCCGGTCAATTCGTTAAAAACAGAAGTTTTACCCGTATTTGGATTTCCAATTAATGCGACATTGATATTGCTACTGCTCATTATGAGTTGGTTTTAGAATTTCAACCTCAATTTCATTTGCAGTTTCTATGCGAATTGCAAGATGTGAGCCATTAATATTTAGGTAAAGTGGGTCTCCAAAAGGAGCAATTTGAAGTAATTGAACGGTATTCCCTGGTAAACATCCCATTTCCAATAGCTTTAATGGAATAGAGTCAATATCAAATTCTTTGATTATTGCAGTTTCACCTTTTTTGAGAGAATTTATTGTAGTTCGCAAACCTTATTTAGATTGAATTTAGATTACAAAAGTAAATATAATATTATTCAATCAAATGATATTTATAAGTTTTATGACATTTTTAGTAATAGAAAAGTAATGCTGAAGAAATGGGAATGCTCTCGCTATTGGGTACACAAAAAGTTAATGTCTTCAATTAAACGTTCCATTTCTTCTTTTTTTGTTCCGTCATAAAAACCTCGTACGCGTCTTTTAGTATCTACCAATACAAAATTTTCGGTATGAACCATATCATATAATTCTTCCGGTTTACCTAATTTTACTGCCAAATACGATTTTCTCGCCATAGTGTAAATCTGCTTTTTGTCGCCAGTAACTAAATTCCATTTGGTGTCAATCACTCCGTTTTTTTTAGCATATTCTTTTAACACTGCAACGTTATCGGTTTCAGGAAAAACTGTGTGCGAAAGTAACATCACTTTAGGGTTATTGATAAATGCTTTTTGAACATCTGCTAAATTGGTCGTCATTTTAGGACAAATAGAACCGCAAGTGGTAAAGAAAAAATCGGCTACATATATTTTACCCTCATAGTCTTTTTGAGAAATAATTTTACCGTTTTGATTGGTAAATGAAAAGTCAGCAATTGTATGGTATTTACTGATATATTGAATAGTGGAATCTACCAATTCAGGATTTACCATCGACGGATTATAAATTGGCAACATTTTTTTTGGCTTTAAAGCCGAATAAAATAAAGTTAAAATTATTGCAGAAAGTACAATTACAACAATCAAAAACCACTTGTATTTTTTAAAAAAAGAAAGCATATAATTTTTTTACAAATTTACAAAAGTTAAATAGTAAGTGATCAAATAACCGATTTAATTTTTGAAAAAATCAAGAAAACAGAATCGTTATTTTATTGGCAGAATTTAACATTTATTAAAAAAATAATTAATATTTTTGAAGACTAACTAAATAGTAACTAATTATGAAACTTAATTTTAATAAGACATTGTTGTACGTTATTCCAGCACTGATTGGATTATCGGCAAATGCACAAAAAGAGGCCCCTCAAAAGACGCCTGGAATAAACGTTCCTTTTATGGATAAATCGGTGAAGCCAAGTGAAGATTTTTTCAAATTTGTGAATGGAACCTGGTTAAAAAATACCGAAATTCCTGCCGACAAAACACGTTGGGGAAGTTTTGATGAATTACGTCAAAATACCGATAAAGACGCCCTAGCAATTTTAAAAGAGGCTTCAAAAAATCCAAAATACAAGTCAAATACTGATCAAGGTAAAGCGATTATCATGTACAAGGCTGCAATGGATACTGTGGCAAGAAATAAACAAGGAATTGCACCATTAGCTCCATATTTAGCTAAAATAAATGCAGTAAAAAACATCAAAGATTTACAAAAATTGATGATGGAAACGGAAGCTCAAGGCGGGGGCGTTGGTTTTTTTGGAGTTGGAATTGGTGCTGATGAAAAAAATAGTACTAGAAATGTAGTAAGTGTTGGACCTGGTGGTTTAGGATTGCCAGACAGAGATTACTATGTGTCTGAGGATAAAGATTCAAAGGAAAAACGTGAAAAATATGCCTTACACGTTGCAAAAATGTTGCAATTTTTGAATGAATCTCCAGAACAGGCAGAAGCCGATGCTGAAAAAATTCTAGCTTTAGAAATCCAAATGTCTAAACCAAGATTGGACCGTGTGGAGAGAAGAGACAGTAAAAAACAATACAATCCAACTGCAATTGGGGATTTGCAAAAAATGCTACCTTCAATAGATTGGAACACTTACATTAAAGGAATTGGGATTTCAAAAATTGATACTATAATCGTTTCTCAACCAAGATACATGAGTTCTTTACAAACTTTATTTACTGAAAATAAAGTAGAAGATTGGAAAGCTTACATGCGTTGGATGTTGTTAAGAGGGGCTTCAAGCCAATTATCTACAACTATTGAAACGGCAAACTGGCAGTTTTATGGGAAAACTTTAACAGGCGCTTTAAAACAAAGACCGCGTCACGAAAAAGCATTACAAGTTGTTAATGGAACTGTGGGTGAAGCTTTAGGAAAATTATACGTTGAAAAAATGTTCCCAGCTGAAGCAAAAGCTAAAGCGATGAAGATGATTAAAAACGTAATGAGAGCCTATGAAATTAGAATTAATAATTTGACTTGGATGTCGGCTGAAACTAAAGCTAAAGCGGTTGAAAAATTAAATAAATTAACTATTAAAATAGGTTATCCAGACAAATGGGAAGACTATTCTGCTTTAGCAGTGAAAAGTCCTGAAGAAGGAGGAAGCTATTTCCAAAATATCAAAAACGTTTCTAAATGGAGTTGGGCTAAAGACTTAGCTAAATTGGGAAAACCAGTTGATAAATCAGAATGGGGAATGTCTCCTCAAACTGTTAATGCTTACTACAACCCTTCTTACAACGAAATAGTATTCCCAGCAGCAATTTTACAACCTCCTTTTTACAATTACCAAGCTGATGAAGCGGTAAATTATGGTGGAATTGGCGGAGTAATTGGACATGAAATTTCTCACGGATTTGATGATCAAGGGGCTACATATAACGCTGATGGAAATTTAATTGACTGGTGGACAGCTGACGATTTAACCAAATTCACTTCTTTAGGAGGTGCACTTGCTGATCAATATTCTGCATTGGAGCCATTACCTGGAACTCACGTAGATGGTAAATTTACCTTAGGAGAAAATATTGGGGATTTAGGTGGTGTGAATGCCGCTTACGACGGACTACAATTGTATTTAAAAGAAAATGGAAATCCTGGTTTAATTGATGGTTATACTCCAGAACAACGATTTTTTATCTCTTGGTCAACCATTTGGAGATCTAAAATGAGAGATGAAGCGTTGAAAAATCAAGTAAAAACAGATCCGCATTCTCCTGGAATGTACCGTGCCTATGTTCCAATTCAAAACGTAGATGCATTCTATTCTGCATTTGACATTAAAGAAGGTGACGGAATGTTTGTAGCTCCTGAGAAACGAGTAAAAATTTGGTAATAACCAATTTTATTTAAATTTAGAAAATCCCATTTTGTATTTCAAAATGGGATTTTTTTTATGAGTTTTTAGAATTTTGAAAGGACCTATTTACTAAATAAAGCCCAAATAGCGTAATTATTCCACCTACTGCAATGGACAGTGATAAAGGTTCCCCAAATATATAAGCCCCTAAAAGAACCGCGATTATTGGATTGATGTAAGCGTAAATGCTATTTATTTCAGCAGGTAAATGTTGCAAAGCATAGATATAAGCAATGAAGGTTAGCACCGATCCAAAAATCACCAAATAGCCAATTGAAACCCACGAAATAACTGGAATAGTAGATAAACTCACCGCCGATCCCGTAGCTCCCAAATAGGCAAAAAGGAAAATACTTGAAATAAACATTTGGATTCCCAAACTAAAATAGGGGTTAAAACTTGCCGCTTTTTTCTTAGTATATAATGTGGCAAAAGCCCACGTTAATGTTGAAATTATGGATATTATTATTCCAAATCGGAAATTAAAAATTAAGAAATCACTTAAGTGTTCGTAGAAAATTACACATACACCCGCAAATCCAATAATCAAACCTACAATTGCCAATTTTACTAATTTTTCACCTCTAAAAAAACTAATTATTACCACCCAAAGCGGGACCAAAGCGCCAATAATTGCTCCCAAACCACTGCTTATGTATTTCACTCCCCACGTGCTTAAACCGTTGCTTAATACGAAATTTAAAATGCTCAATATGATAATGGTTTTCCATTGTTTGCCTTTGGGCCAAGGTGTTTTCTTAAATAAAAAATAAGACAAGTATAAAGTGGCGCCTAAAAATTGACGAATAGCTGCAAGCTGCAATGCGGGCATGTATTTCACCCCTTCTTTTGAAGCAATCCAAGTAGTTCCCCAAAAAAAACTCACCCAGCAAAGTGCCAAAATTGGCAATCCTATTGAGGTAATTTTCGATTTAACTCTAGATTTTAATTTTTGTATCAACTATAAACTTCCTTTTACGAATTGGTATTTCAAAACGTTATATAATTTATAGGAAAATATGGTTTTTCCAATAGATGGTTTTGAATGCGTAAAGATAGGAGGTTCCAAATTATATTCTTTTGCTTTTTGAGAATAATACTCTTCGCGATTTGGATGAAAAGGCGCAACTGCATTAAACGTTTCTTGCCAACAATTACTTTCAATGATTTTTAAAATAATTCCGATGCAATCCTCTTGATGAATCAAATTTATTGGTGCATCAGGATTTTCGATATTGCTTCTCCCAGCTAAAAAATAAATAGGATGACGGTCTTCGCCAATAAGCCCTCCAAAACGTAAAATGGTAGTTTCAAAATGAGAATTTTCTTGCAATAAGTTCTCGCATTCTAGCAATTGCTTGCCACTTTCGGTATCTGGATTTGGAATGGTTTCTTCAGTTACAACTTTGTCTTCATCAGAATAAACAGAAGTAGAACTCACAAACAAAACCTTTTTAATTTTTGATTTTTCAATAAATGGAATGCTGTTTTTTATTTTAGAAACAAAATTTTCAGAAGAATTTCCTCTTAGTTTAGGCGGAATATTGATTATTAAAATCCGACTTTCCTCTAAGAATTCAACTACATTTCCATTAATCCCATTTCCCCCTAATTCAATCAAAAAAGGCGTT
>Ga0102875_1000022_pt1 | contig 78514 bp, 55 predicted proteins | sample Colrivmet1547B02_FD_78185 | JGI IMG/M metagenome (GOLD analysis project Ga0102875, IMG submission 78185) | Estuarine microbial communities from the Columbia River estuary - metaG 1547B-02 | ecosystem: Environmental > Aquatic > Marine > Intertidal zone > Estuary | place: USA: Columbia River... | reverse complement strand
GTAAGAATTGGATTTCAGGGTTTTAATTACTTTAATAAAAGTATCTTGAAAGATATCGTCTGCTATATCTCTATCTGATAACTTAGAATAGATAAAACCGTAAATCTTAGATTGGTGTCTGTTAATTAATATAGACAAGGAATTTTCATCACCTGCTATGTAATTTTTTACCAATAACGCGTCTGAGGTTTGTACATTAGCCATAAAAATACTTTTTAGTTGTTACAATAAAATTGGAGAATTATCTCTAAAAAGTAGTTTTTTGTATAGGCAAATGTTAAATTAGAATTAATATTAAAACAAATATAATATAAAATTTATTTATAAAACAAATTTAATTTTAAATTTTAACATTTATAATGCAATAAAATATAAAAAAGTATGATAAATATTTAATAAATCAAGGGAGAAGTTGAATAATAATCAGCTATTGATAGACTTTTATGTAATCTATGTTAAATTGCTGAGGAAAAACCGATTTATCTACTTCTGGACCGCCAAAATTGCCGCCCACAGCTAGATTTACAATTAGGTAAAAAGGTTGGTTAAAAGGCCACGTATCGTCATTTTTTACACTTGGTTGAAAGGTATAAACCAATTTGGAATCAACGAAAAATTCAATTTTATCTTTCGTCCAGTCCATTGCATAAATATGATAGCCTTCTTCGATTTTCTCAAATTTTGTTTTCTTGGTATTGATAGTTTCTCCATGGCTATCTTGCGTGTGCAAAGAAGTAAAAACCATATGTGGCTCACGGCCAATGTATTCTAGGATGTCAATTTCACCACATTTTGGCCATCCAACCGAAGAAATATTAGATCCTAACATCCAAAAAGCGGGCCATAAACCGTGTCCAACGGGTAATTTAGCTCTGGCTTCAAAACGACCGTATTGAAATTGTTTTTTGCCTTTAGTAGTGATTTTTGTAGAAGTAAAAACCTCATTCTCTAATTTAGCATGAATGATTAAATTCCCGTCTTTTAAAGTATGGTTTGTTTCTGTATAAAGTTGACGTTCGTTGTTTCCCCATCCGCACAAATCTGGACATCCGTTTCCGATATCAAAATTCCAAGAAGTAAGATCAAGGGTTTTAGAATCAAAATTTTCTTCCCAAACCAATTTTCGTTTTTGGATTTGAGCAAAATTTAAACTACTAATTAAAACAAGAACAATAAGAAACTTTTTCATCAAGCTCATTAATTTATAAATTGAAAACTACCTTCAAGAGTAGTTATTGAGCTTCCGCCAATTAAAACTTTAAAATCACCTGGTTCGGTTTCCCATTTTGAATTTGCAGTGAAAAACTCTAGTGTTTTTTCGTTAATAGTAAAAGTAACTTCTTTAGATTCGTTTGGTTTTAATTCAACCATTTCAAATCCTTTAAGTTCTTTTACAGGTCTTGTAGAACTAGCAACTAAATCACGAATGTACAATTGAGCCACTTCTTTTCCAGCTACTTTTCCAGTGTTTTTGAGTGTGAAACTAACTTTAATTTCACCATTTTTTGACAATGAATTTGCACTTAACTTCAAGTTAGAATATTCAAATTTAGAATAACTCAACCCATAACCAAATGGATATAGCGGCGTATTTTTTTCATCTGAATAATGCGACCAAAATACACTTTCAGGCTCACTCATTGTTGGTCTTCCAGTATTTTTATGATTGTAATAAATAGGTACTTGACCCACATTTCTAGGGAAAGTCATTGGCAATTTACCACTCGGATTGTAATCCCCATAAAGTACCTGTGCAATTGCATTTCCACTTTGAGTTCCTAAATGCCACGCTTCAACAATTGCTGGAATATGAGCATCAGCCCATGGAATTACCAAAGGGCGACCGTTGTTTAAAACTAAAACTATATTAGAATTTACTTTGTATATTTCTTCCAATAACACTTGTTGAACTCCTGGCAATCCTAGGTCGGTTCTACTTCTACCCTCACCTGTTTGCAATCCGTGTTCCCCTAAAACCATTACGACTACGTCTACTTTTTTTGCTAGGGCAATCGCTTCCGCAAATGCTGATTTGTCTGTGGTATTAATTTTAGTTTCCCAAACGAATTGTGTTCTTCCAACAGTTACATCAGCACCTTTGGCATAGGTAAGTTGGTTGTCTTTGTATTTTTGTAAACCTTCCAAAACAGAAACTGCAGAATTATCATCGGCTGCGATTCTCCAACTTCCTAACGGACTTGTTTTATCGTTTGCCAAAGCACCAATTAATCCGATTTTTAAACCTGATTTTTTAAGTGGTAAAACTTCGTTTTCATTTTTCAAAAGTACAATCGACTTTTTCGCAACATCTAAAACTCCGTCTTGAAAAGCTTGTTTTCCAACAGTTTGTTTTTCGTTGTTTTCGTCGCAATATTTATATGGATTTTCGAATAATCCCAATTCAAATTTAACTTTTAGAATTCGTCCTGCAGCATCATCGATAAGGCTTTCACTAACTTTACCTTCACGAACCAAGTTTACTAAATTTTCAACATACGCATTGGATTCCATATCCATATCCGATCCCGCTATGACAGCAATTTCAGAAGCTTGTTTATTATCTTTAGCATAACCATGATTGATCATTTCTCTAATTGAACCCCAATCAGAAACCACAAAACCATTGAAATTCCATTCACCTTTTAGGATTTTTCTTTGCAAATAGGAATTTCCTGTAGACGGAATACCACTAATTTCATTAAAAGAATTCATAAAAGTTCTTACTCCAGCATCCGAAGCTGCTTTAAATGGTGGTAAAATAATATTTTGCAAAGTCGATTCGCCAATATCAACCGTATTATAATCGCGACCAGATTCTGCGAAAGCGTAACCAGCAAAATGTTTGGCGCAAGCAATAATTGACTTATTAGATTTAAAATTCTCCCCCTGAAAACCTTGAACTCTAGCAATTGCAATTTGGCTACCCAAATAAGGATCTTCTCCAGCACCTTCCATTACACGACCCCAACGAGCATCACGAGCAACATCAACCATTGGAGCAAAAGTCCAGTTTATACCTACCGAAGAAGCTTCTTCAGCAGCCATTGATGCCGAATTTTTAATTGCTTGTAAATCCCAACTTGCAGCTTCCGCTAATGGAATTGGGCTAATAGTTTTGTATCCATGGATCACGTCAAAACCAAATAGCAAAGGAATACCAAGGCGAGTTTGTTCAACTGCAATTTTTTGAATAGCACGAACCTCCTTTACCCCTTTTACATTTAACATTGCGCCAACTCGACCGCTTTTCAAATCGGCATATTTTTTTGCAGCTTGACCATCTTTAGGTGTTGGTCCAGTAATATCCCAAAAACCATTGTACTGATTCATTTGACCTACTTTTTCTTCTAAAGTCATCAATTTTAAAATAGAATCCACTTTTACATCAATTGGATTAATTTGATAACCAGAAACAACCACTACTTTTGGAGCAGAGCAACTTATAAAGAATACGGTAATTAATACAATTATATATTTTAATATATTTTTCATTAAATGATAATTCAATTATTCATAAAACAACAAGCAATAATTAATTACTTGTTGTTATCAATATCACATTTTTATTGGTAAACTCTTACGTAATCAACTTCCATTGATGATTGTGAGAATGCAGGATCAACAGTTCCTCCAAAAGTACCACCCATAGCCACATTCATAATTAGGAAAAAGTCACTATTGAAAGGCAGTGAATTACTATTAATTACAGAATGAAACAATACATTATCTACATAAAAACGAATTGATTGTGGACTCCAAATTACTTTATATTTGCGGAATTCTGAAGAAACGTTTGAAGATAAAATTTGACTTGTAACTGAATTACCGCCTGAACGACCTGTGTAATGCACCGAACCGAGTATGATATTTGGTTGGTTTCCTTTGTGTTCCATTATATCAATTTCGCCACAAGCAGGCCAGGTGTTGGTAGCATAATTTTGTCCTAGCATCCATAATGCAGGCCATGTTCCGGCTCCCGCAGGTAATTTTGCTCTAAATTCAACTTTACCATATTTAAATTCATATTTATTTTCTGATTTTAAACGAGCTGATGTGTAAGAACTTCCTGTTTTTTTAGCAGTGATTACCAAATTTCCACCTTGTACAATAACATTTGACGGGGAGTTAGTATAACTTTGAAGTTCACCGTTACCCCAACCATTATTGTTGCCTAAATCATAGCTCCATTTGCTAGAATCAGGTGCTCCATCTAAATTAAATTCATCAAAAAATACCAAATTTGAATAATCTGTTGCATCTTGTGTTGGTTGAATTGTTGTAAAAGTATGGTACCATGCCAAAGCTGGATTTCCGCCCATCACGGCACGAACAGTCATTCTGGTTGCTGAAATTGATAGAATTTCATACGAACTTTGTCCAATGTAGTAACCCATAAAACCATTATCCGAAAAGTTCATCATAGTTCCTGTTGTTCGGGTTGCATGATCTGGACTTGCCATTACAACTGATTCAGATGGACCTAGATTTACGTTTTTCAAACCTCCCGCATTATAGTTATAACAAAAATCATAACCTGCAGTTCCACCAGCTACACTTTGGAAATCTTTATTAAAAAAAGTTTGTCCTTGATTGTTTAATTGAAATTTTAATTGGTTCCCCACTTTAGAAAAAATCAATTCATTTCCGTAAAGGCATGCGCTATCTGGAGATGCTGCTTTTTCCCAAGGAGCTGCTTGATACCAATGTGCATAATAATTTTGAGTATTATCACCACTGTTGGGCCCTACCCCTAGATGTCCTGCCTCAGAAGCTGACCAATACCAAGTTTTTTGAGAACCGTTAGTTAAAAATTGAACCGCTTGAGGGTCTTCGAAAATACTTAAAACGGTTACTTGAATAGTTTTAGTGGAGGATACTCCCCCTTTTCCTGTTGCAATAATGGTTACAGTAAAAGTATTTAAACCTGTCAGATTATATCTTTTTTCATATATACCTGAAGGTGAATTATCAGAAGATCCATCACCGAAAATATATCGGTAGGATATTGCATTATTTGCTTTTGCAGTGAATAGTACTTTTCCACTTCCATCACCATTTGGGTCAGTTGTGTTATTTTGACCTAAAATTTGAGCGGTAACTACAAAATTTGAAGGCGTATCTATATCTCCAAAGGTATTAATATCTTCTTGGCAACTTGCCATAAAAAATAACGTAATTAAGGATACAATATTTAATATTTTTTTCATTTTTTTATTTTTAAGTTTATGAAAATCAATCACAATTAGTTAGTCAAAATTATTGAGTCGAAATAGAACGTATAATTTGCAGAAGCATCTCCTTGCGTGCCCAAATCAAATATAAATACTAGTTTTTGATAAGAATTTGTAGTAGAGATAGCGGTGTAATCGAAGGTTAATTCTTGCCATGCATTAGCCGTAGTAATTGTCATTTCTCTTTCAAAATTAATACCTGAATTAGTTAAGTTTTCTACTTTTAATAATAATTTCGCTCCCGCTCTTGGAGAATATACTTTTACTTTAAATTTCTTGTTTACAGAAAAATTAATAGGAGAAGAAAGTGACAATAAACTTCCGCCCCAAACTTGTCCTGGCCCTTTAATCATTTTACCAACAAATGCCGAAGTATTTATTCCTGACGGAAATGGATTAGCAACTCTAGTTGAGTTTCCACCGTCGAAATTTAAGAAATTATAAGGAATTGAAGTTGATTCAAAATCAATTGGCATAACTAATAGTACTGATCTATAAACAGTAACCATTGTCGTAAATGGAACTGCTGATTGTTGACTTCCACTCACTGCATAAACTCTTACTTGATAAGTTCCGGGATTAGTATATACGTGGGTTTTTGTTTCGCCTTCTAGGAATGTTTCAGGAACTTCATTAGGATTTTCTCCGTAATAAATTTTAAAATTCGTTTGAAAATCAGCTGTTGCAGTAACATTAATTTCCATTGTATTTAATGTTGAAAGGGCTACGTTAACTGCTAAATTTGTCGGTGGAAAAAAAGTAACATTAATTGGAATGATTTTTTCTGTTCTCAATCCATTTAATGTAATTCCAACAATTTTAACGTTAAACATGCCTTCACCATAACGGTGAGTTGTTGGAACACCTGCACCCAACAAAGCAGGTTGAACTGTACCATCACCGTAATAAACTTCAAATTGAGATATTCCTTCACCAATAGGAATAATAGTTACTGTTCCAGTATTATCTGGAGCTATTGATATTTTTGCAGAAATATTTGAAGGTGCTGGAATAGCATCTAAATTAATATCTTCGCCGTCTTTTGAACATCCAGTTAGAATGGTCAAAACAAATAGGGTAATTAATAATTTTATATTTTTCATAATTCTAATTTTTTAGTATCCAGGGTTTTGTTGCCAATTTCCATTTGAAAATTGAATTTCTTCGAAAGGAATTGGGAATAACTCGTTTTTATTAGCTGCAAAGCCTGTAATTTTTCCAACTGCTTTTCCGGTACGAACAAGATCAAAGAAACGGTGTCCTTCGCCTAACAATTCTAATCTTCTTTCTGCCCATATGGCATCTGTTAATGACTGACCAGAAAGTGTAACTCTATGATTGGTATCACCAAATGCTCTGTCTCTAACAGCATTTATATATTGTTGTCCTTTTGAATTATTACCAGAACGGCTATTTGCTTCAGCAGCCATTAACAAAACATCTGCATAACGAATTGATCGATAATTGTTAGGGTTAGTTAAGTTTTGATCACCAATATTTGCATCGCCTTGACGAGCAATGTATTTTCTATTGAAAAAACCGGTATGCTTGTAACCTGTACCATAAGATACACCTGTGTTTAAAGCTGCCCAAGAAGTGATATTCAAAATGGCTACATCTCTTCTTCTATCCCCAGATTCAAAAGCATTGTAGGCTTCTTGAGTTGGAACATTAAAACTATAACCAGAATCAAAAAGTGGTCCTACATAATTTCTAATACCATTAAACCCAACAGCTACATTACCTTCACTACATTGGAGACATCCAAAATCAGCACCTTCAGCATCGGTATATTGAACTTCAAAAACTGATTCAGCATTATTTTCACCTGAAGCTTCAAAAATTGAATTGTAGTTACTCACTAATGAATACGAGTTTGAATTAATTAGGCTTTCTAATACGGCTGCGCTTTCTACAAATTTATTTTGGTACAAATAAACTTTGCCTAACAATGCTTGTGCAGCACCTTTGGTTGCTCTACCTTTTTGAGAAGCTACTGGATTTAAGTTATTGATTGCAAATAATAAATCGGATTCGATAGCCGCATAAACTTCAGCAGTTGAAGATCTTGGTATTGATTTTTCATCATTTATACTAAATCTTTTATCTACTTTCATAGGAATTCCACCAAAGAATTTAACCAATTCAAAATGGTAATAAGCTCTTAGAAATCTTGTTTCACCGATAACTTGATTTTTTTCAGCAAAATCAGTTTTATCTTTAAATTCCATGATAAAGTTGCAACGCTGAACTCCGGCAAACATCCAATTCCAAATATCTTTCAAGTTTGGATTTACGGAAGTATGTGTCATTTCGTCAATTTGTTGAATACCAATTACGTCGGTAGCACTTTCGCCACCAGATAAAGTATTGTCTGAAGCAATTTCTCCTAACATTACATTTATATAAGAAGACTGTAACATATCATAAGCACCAATTAATACTTTATCATAATCAGATTTAGAATTGAAATAGTTTTCAGAATCGATTGAATAGGGTGCTTCTTCATTAATAAATTCTTTAGAACAAGAAACGGTTAAACCTGATGTTGTTACTAATAATAAAGCGGCTAGAATTGTATATTTTTTCATTTTAAAGAGATTAAAAATTAACATTTAGACCAAGTGAAAATATTCTTGGAGTTGGATAAAATCCAGAATCAATTCCTCCTGAAATTGGGTCGCCTGTATTGGCAGTAGCGTCGAATCCTCTATATTTAGAGAAGGTATAAACGTTATTGATAGACCCATATAATCTGAATTTAGAAATCCCAACTGTTTCAATAATTTTCTTAGGAAGTGAATATCCTAACTGGATATTTTGAATTCTTAGGAAAGAGGCGTCTTCAACAAAATAACTTGAGAACAAATTGTTACTTGAAGCACCTGTTGTAACTCTTGGGACTGAATTGCTTGTTCCTTCACCAGTCCAACGGTCCAATTGATAATTAAGTTTGTTCAACTTATTTTCTGTTCTTTCATAATTTCTTATCAAATCATTTCCAACAGAAGCATAGGCATAAGAAACGAAATCGAAGTTTTTGTAATTCAAATTAATATTGAACCCAAGTGTATAATCTGCAATAGCTTTTCCAATATAGGTTCTATCTTTAAAATTTACTACTCCATCCCCATTAACATCTTTGTATTTAAAATCTCCAGGGGAAGTTGGTGATCCTAAATTTTGAACAGGTGAGGCATTGATTTCAGCTTGATTTTGAAAAATTCCTTCGGTTTGAAGTCCATAAAACACTCCTATAGGCTGTCCCACTTCCATTCTTGTAGGAGGCAATTGCCCAATTGCGAATGCTCCGCTTTCAATATAATGAGTTGAATTATTAACTTCCAAAACTTCATTATTGATTGTTGTAATATTAAATCCTAAATCGTATTTAAAATCATTAATGTTATTTTTATAATTTAAAACCAATTCAAATCCAGAGTTTCTTACTTTACCTGCATTAACTGAAGGCGCTCCTGAACCTGGTGCATAACTTCCATTAATTCCAGAAATTGGAACACCTGCAACAATTAAATCAGTTCTAGTGTTATTAAAATAATCGGCAGTTACTTCCAATTTATTATCGAATAATTTCGTTTCAAATCCTAAATCGATTTTGGTATCGGATTCCCATCTTAAATCTTTATTTGGGATAACCCCAACAGCCGAACCAAAAGTTAACGTACTATCAAAAGCATAAACCCCTTCTCCATTCATTAATGATCTGTAGGCATTGGCTGGAGCAACATCATTACCTAAAGTCCCGTAGCTTGCTTTTAATTTCAAGAAATTAACAATTCCATTTTTATTGAAGAAATCTTCTTGAGAAACCAACCAACCTCCTAAAATAGATTTGAAGTAGGCAACGCTATAATTTTCAGAAAAACTACTGGATTGATCTCTTCTAAAAATAAAGGATAGTAAATATTTATCTTGAAAACTATAATCAAGTGTAGTAAAAATTGATGGACGTTTATAAGGGGTCGATTTATAAGACCCATTTGTATTAATAGCCGGTTTAGTTGGCGAATTAGGATTTACATCTAGATCTTCAACTGTAGGTGCTCCTGTTAAAGCGATATCTGCAAATTGCCATGAATTGTAAGGAACGTTATAACCAGTTGCAAATAAACCTTCTCCTTTATTCTCAAATAAAGTTCCTCCAACAGTTAATTTAATTTTGTGATCTTCTAAGAATGTTTTTTCATATTCACCAAATAAATCAAAAGTAAAACTACTGAAACGAGTTGCTTTTTGAGAAACATTATTGTTGTTTACGTTAAAAACTTTGGAACTCCCATAAAAAATTCTTTTACTAAAAGTTTTTCCAACATCATTAGCAGAATCAAAACCATATCTCGTGGTAATTTTTATTTCGCTTGTTGGTTTATATTGTAACACAAAATTTCCATTAATTCTTTGTTGGTTATAGCTATTGTAAGTGTTTTCAATTTGTGCCAATGGATTAATTACTTCGTTTCCATAACCTGGTGTAGCAGGAACAAGAGTAAAAGTTCCATCGTTATTGTAAGGAGTAAAAGTCGGTGGGGTGTTTATAGCATTAAATAATACCGAACCAATTCCGTTTTCACTCAAACTTTTTCTATTGTAATCGGTATAAATTAAGTTGGTTGAAAAATTAATTTTAGGTGATATATCAATTCCAACAGAAATTCTAGCGTTGCTTCTATCAAACCCTGATTTATCCAATCCAATAATACCCTCTTGAGCAATTTTTGAAGCACTTAAAGAATAAGTTATTTTATCAGAACCACCGGTTACAGAAAAATCTTTATTTGAAATTCCGGCTTTTTGAAAAACTTGATCTTGCCAATCGGTTCCTTTTCCTAAGCCAGTAACAATTGGATAAGGTAAAGCTTGACCTCCGTTACCATAACTTTCATTCAATAAAAGTGCATATTCGGTAGCGTCTAAAACTCTGATTTTTTTGGTAGTTTCTTGGTAACCAAAGTAGGAGTTAAAAGAAACCTTAGCTTTCGTATTTTTCTTTCCCATTTTAGTGGTTACTAAAATAACACCATTTGCCCCTTTGGAACCATAAACCGAAGCCTGTGCATCTTTTAAAACCGTTACCGATTCAATATCGGAAGGGTTTAACAAACTAATATCACCTTCATATCCATCAATTAAAGTATAAGGAGCGTTACTTGAGTTGGAAGATATACCTCTAATTCTAATATTAAATTTAGAACCTGGAGCACCAGAATCACTAGTTACAACAACCCCCGCAACAGTACCTTGTAAAGCTTGAGTAGCGTTTATTGGTTTTAATTCATCAATTGTTTTACTGGAAACCACCGAAACCGAACCAGTAACATTACGTTTCTTTTTAGAACCGTAACCTACCACAACAATTTCATCCAAAGCTTCAGAAGACGCTTGCATTTCTATAGTAACTTTTTGAGATTTATTGGCTTTAAATTCATAATTTTTATAACCAATAAAACTAAAAATTAACTTGGAACCCGAAGGAACTTTAGAGAATTTAAAGTTACCATCAACATCGGTAATAAAAAATTGAGAGGAGTTTTGGATTTCAACATTTACACCTACTAAAGGAGTATTTGTTTTGGAATCAATTACTTTTCCACTAATTTCTACAAATTGGGAATACCCCATTGAAGAAATTAATACAAAAGCAATAATTAATAATTTTGATTTCATAATAATTTGGTTTGTTTTTAGGAATTATAAAAATATTGCTTAGTGACAATAAAAAAATAAAAGTTACCACAACAAAAATCATACAATTGAAAATAATATTTCTCGTTTGGTCTAATGCAAAAATAAATCAATAATATATGGCTTTTAAAGCGGTTAATGTGTGATAATATATTAAAAATAGGTTAACTAATTCTATTAAATACACATAATGTTGTGGTGTTGTATAGTTAAAACGATCTTATTAAAGAACCTTTAAATAGATAGAATATACTCTACAAGACCTTGTTCGTGCGGCAATTCCATTTTTTTACGCAATCGATAGCGTTTAATTTCTACACTTCGAACAGAAATGTTAATTAAAGGAGCCACTTCTTTTGAAGAAAGGTTCAATCTTAGATAAGCGCAAAGTCTTAAATCATTAGGAGTAAGTGATGGATGAGCCATTTTTACTTTTTTCAAAAAGTCCTTGTCTGCATTGTCGAAAGCTTCTTTGAAAACAGCCCAAGAATCCTCTTCTGAAATGTTCTTGGTAATGTTTTTTATTACGGATTTTATACTATTATTACTTTCTTCAGAGGTGTTTTTTAAATCTTCTTTTATTAATGTTAAAAGCTCGTTTTTCTTGATTAAACTCATCGTCGAAACTGCCAACTCTTTATTTTTATTATCTACATCTTGAGAAAGCTGTTCGTTTCTAATCTTCATCAACTCTTGAGAATTTTCTAATTCTTTAATTTCAAGCAACAAGTTATTTTCTTCAATCAACTTTTCCCTTTGAGTTTGGTAATAATTTTTGTAGGTTTTATTTATAAAATGAGCCAAAACAAAAATTATTAACAAATAAAAGATAATGGCAAAATTGGTAGCATACCAAGGTTTCAAAATCACAAATGTGTAAGTTGCCATGTTCTCTGGAGATGAATTAGCAATTTTAGCTCTAACTTTAAATGTATATTCACCAGGAGATAAATTCTTGAAATTTACAGTCGACTTTGCATTCCATTCACTCCATTCATCTTGAACACTTTCTAGTAAATATTGATATTCTGCATTTATATATTTATTATACTCAGGTACTGTATAATTAAAAGTAATATTATTTTCAGCATATTTAAATTCTCCTTCTTCAGTTATTGTTGCAAAAAATGAAGTTTCGTTAAGTTTATTGACGCTAATATTAGAGATCGAAACATTGTAATTTTTAAAACTCAAATCATTGATGTTCATAGTATAATAACCATCAGTAGTTCCAATTAAATAGCCATAATTAGAAATTTGAGTGATATTTTCAAAACCCGACATTGAGTTGGTTAAAGCTGCTGGAATTGGAATATTGTTTTGTTTTAAGTCAGAACTTAATTTACTCAAGGTAAAATAATGAATGTAATTTTTAGAAAACAACCATATTTTATTTGAATTATCTACAATCATCTTCCCTGATGTATACTCATCATTTTCGAATACAGAGCTCAATAATTTATCTTTTTCGAATTCATTCGTTTTCGAATTCAATTTTAATATTCCGTCTTTGTAGGCGTAATAAATTTGATTATTGAATTTAACTAAACTTGCATTTTTTCCTTTTGTTGGTGTTTTGTAAGTAATGAATTTATTGGTTTTTAATAGATTTTGATCTAACTTAAATCGGAAAACGCCTTTGTATTCGTGACTTACAAATACATCAAGAGAATTGGTAATTTCAAAATAGCGAGCAGAATAATCAAATCCTGTAATTTTATTTCTGAAAACCCACTTATTATTGATATTTTCCAAAACAGATATTCCATAATAATTTCCTTGAAGCAATAAATTATTATGATTTGGGATTTTCGAGAATTTCCATGAACCCGACTGAGAGAAAAGAGAGTTTGCAACACCTGAATTTATAATAAAAGTTCCCGAATCATGACCGCAGAAAAGAGTGCCTTGATTTTCATACAAAGACCAAACTTGTCCTTTGGTGCCTGTGATAAATTGAAAATCATCATTTGATCCAAAAGTCTTGAAAAACAAACCTTGATTAGTTCCAATATATAATTTCCCTTGATGAACAATCGAAGTATAAACAGTTCCAAGAATACCTGTATTATCAACAAAACTTCGAACTGGAGATTGAATATTAATACAATTTATACCATTATCTAAACCGAGCCACAAATTTTTATCAGAATCTTCAAATAGCGATAAAACGGTGTTATTGCTTAGCCCTTTATTTTGAGTAATATGGTATTTTACCTTACCCTCTTTAGTTACAATAAAAATACCTTTGGATACAGTTCCCAAAGCAAAACTTCCATCGGATAAAATTTTACAACTATAAATTGAACTTGATGTAATATCTGGATCAGAATTAATACTAGTTTTGGCAACATTTCCAGCAATCAACTTATACAATCCATCAGATTGTGTTTGAATTAATAAACCTTCGATAGTTGAAAAAACCGATACAATTCTTCCTTTTTGAAAAACAATATTATTAGAGGTTAATTTACTTTTACCGTTTTCTATTTCAAAAAGACCTTCGCCGGGAGATTGATAATAAATAGAATTATTGGTTCTAAATGATTTTACAATTCCGTTTTTTGGCGCTATAATATTGAATTTTCCCGTTTTGGTATCGTAGATAAATATTTTATTTAAAGATTGAAAAATCACCCATTGATCGTAATTTAAAATGTTCCAAAACTGTTCGTCGTCTTGAATCTTGTTTTTTAATGATTTACTTAGAGAAGTATATTTCAATTGACCATTTGATTGTCGAATCCAGTAACCGAATTCCATGTAACAACCTGTATAAATTTTATTATCTATTACATTAACGGAACGAATAATCGTTTCGTTTGGCGATGGATACAAGCTCCATGTTGTACCATTGTATTCTAAAAGTCCTTCATTGTTTGCAAAATAAATAAAGTCATTTTTATCTTGTGAAATCATCCAGTTTTGATTTCCAGCACCATAAGTTCCAGGATTGTATTTTACAATTGGAGGCAACTCTTGACAGAATGAAATATGATAACTTATTAAGAATACTATTAAAAAATAGAATTTTTTATTAAACATGGTAATTTATTATTTTTTTATTGATTATAAAGATAAAAAAAAATCAAATTAAACAATATAAAACTCAATAATTATTAAATTCATTATTACAGAATTCTAAGATTATTATATAAAAAAAACACGTTCTTTTCAGAACGTGTTTTTTAAACAATTAACTAATATTTAAACTAATTTTTAACTAATCTTGAAGTTGCAGCAACTCCACCGATCATTGATTTAACAACGTAAACACCAGATTGAAGGTTGGCAACATCTAAAGTAACAGAATTACTATTAGAAGTTTTAGCAAGAACTTCTTGACCAAGTACATTGTATAAAGTAACATTTTCAATCACATTGTTAGCTTCAATTGTGAAAACAGTAGATGTTGGATTTGGATACATTCTGATATTTGAAGCATCAAAAGAAGCAACACCTAAGGCAGCAGCCCCAAAGTTAATATTGTCAAAATAGTAAGTTTGGCCTGTTCCTGGAATATTAAAATTGAAGAAAATAGAAGCTTTATCATAAGGGAATGCAGCGTTAAATGCAGCAGTTCCAGTTGCTTGATTATTAAAATTGAATTCCATTACTTGCCATCCATTAGCAACAGTAGTTAACGCTTCTGTTTCAACAGATTGAGTTGATTGGTGATTCACTTCCACTTTCAAACGTACTGGAATACCAGCAGTTGGAGACCACACTCTCACATTCATTCTTCTTTCAGTTGCAGTAAAAGGAATAGCTGGGCTAAATCCAAGTTCAGCAGCGCCTGTAATAGTTGTTCCAGCCCATGTTTCTGGACCATTTTTAATTACCTTTGCAACTTTATTAGTTGCTAAAGTTGGATCAACAACTACTGTTGAAGCTGTACCTCCAAATGAAATTAATCCATAATCTACAGTCGAAGAATCAAATGTAACCGGTAAACTCATTTGAGTTAATACTGGTCCTGTAGGAGCAATTAAACGAATATCATCTACTAAGAAAGTGAAATTAGCAGATGCATCACCAACTGTTCCTAGATCGAAAATAAATACTAATTTTGTGTATTGATTAGTAGTTGATACAGCTGAATAATCAAATGTCATTTCTTCCCAACCATTAGCAACAGTTCCTGTAACTTCTCTTTCAAAAGGTGTACCCGTACCCTCAACCTTTAATAAAAGTTTAGCACCCACTCTTGGAGAATAAACTTTAACTTTAAATATTTTGTTTACAGAAAAATCAATTGGCCCAGCTAAAGTTAGGTAACTTCCAGCCCATGGCTGACCAGCTCCTTTAACAATTTTACCTACATTAGCAGAAGTATTAATGCCGCCTGAATTCGGATTAGCAATTTTAGTTCCCACACCACCATCAAAATCAGTAAAACCATAAGTAATTGTAGTAGACTCAAAATCTATTGGAAGAGTTGGAGCAACAACAACAACGGTTGGAGCAACTAAACGAATTTCATCAATTAAAAAGGTAAAATTAGCTGTTCCATTACCCATAGTTCCATTATCGAAAATGAAAACTAATTTTTGATATGAATTTGTAGTTGGAATTAAACTATAATCAAAAGATAATTCCTCCCAAGCATTAGCAACAGTGGTTAATACTTCTTTTTCAAAATTTATTGCGCCATTTGTAGCATTTTCAACTTTTAATAAAAATTTAGCGCCTACTCTAGGAGAATAAACTTTTACTTTAAATATTTTGTTTACAGTGAAATTAATAGGAGATGCTAACATCATAGAAGTTCCTCCCCATGTTTGACCTGCATTTTTAACTACTCTACCAACATTAGCTGATGTATTAATTCCACCTGAGTTCGGATTAGCAATTTTAGAACCTGCACCACCATCAAAATCAGTAAAAGCATACGTTACTGTTGTAGATTCAAAATCTATAGGAAGTGATGGAGCAATAACTGGATTAGTTACACAAGCAGCACAAGAAGCCCAACAAACAACAGGATTTACAATAGCAGTAGATCCAACAACTAAAGTTCGATTAGTAAAACCACTGGCTGTAACCGTACAAGATGATCCAGCTGTAAGTGCTTCATCAGCTGCCCAGTTATTAATTTCAAATTTATATTCAATTGTAGACGGAGCAATAGGCAGTACTACAGACCAAATGTTGGTAGTTCCTTCTCTAGTTAATGGATTTGCATTTCCAGACCAACCATTAAATGTTCCAGCCACATAAACAACATCAGTTGCAACTAAGCCTACATAATTTGACATGTCAACTTTAAATGTTACATTGGTGTTTTGAGGAGTTGAATTACATGAACTACAAGATTGCCAACAAACAGTTGGAACTGTCATAGCAGTCGATCCTACCACTAAAAATCTATTGGTAAAACCACTAGTGGTAAGAGTACAAGATGTACCAGAAATTAAATTTTCCTGAGAAGCCCAACTATTAATTTGGAATTTATATTCTATGTTTCCAGGAGGAATTGGTAAAACTGCAGACCAAATGTTTGTGGTTCCTTCTCTAGTTAATGGGTTTGCATTTGCTGACCAACCATTAAATGTACCAGAAACATAAACAACATCAGTAGCAGTTAAACCGGTGTAATTAGTCATGTCGACTTTAAAAGTAACAGGAGTTTGAGAAAATCCTAAAGCCGAAACTAAAAGGAAAATCAATAAAGTAATTTTTTTCATGATTATAGTTTAAAAAGTTAATATTCAAATTTACTAGAGATCTATTTAAATTGATTTAAATGGTACTATATAAAAACTATACAAAACAAAAAAAATTAAAAATGCATACAAAATGAGTAATTACAATAGTTTAAAGTGATTTAATTTACAATATTTAAAGTCTAAAGTAACTAGTTTGTTGAGGTAATGTAAAGTTTTACTATTTCGTTTTCGTATATTTTTTGTTTAACAAAAATAGAAAAAGATTAAAAAAATGACAAAAAAAGCAAAATCAATAAAAATGAATACCATAAAAAAAATAATAGTATTATAACATTTCAATAAAAAGTATCTAAAAATTATATCGAATTAATAGTTTAACTTTTGATAGAAGTTTGTGTAGTTATATTTATTTATCTTTGCAGTCATTAAAATTAACCATGGTTAAAACTGATATTTCAAAACTAGAACCCAAAAAAAATATTATTATTAAAGGTGCTCAAGTTCACAACTTGAAAAACCTTGATGTAGCTATTCCTCGCAATAAACTTGTGGTCATTACTGGATTATCTGGTTCTGGGAAATCAAGTTTGGCTTTTGACACTTTGTATGCTGAAGGTCAGCGTCGGTACGTTGAAAGTTTATCTTCTTATGCACGTCAATTCTTAGGGAGATTAGATAAACCTAAAGTTGAATACATTAAAGGCATAGCTCCAGCAATAGCGATTGAACAGAAAGTAAACACCACTAATGCGCGTTCAACAGTTGGAACTTCTACCGAAATATATGATTATTTGAAATTATTGTATGCTAGAATTGGTAAAACTTACTCCCCTATTTCTGGAAAAGAGGTTAAACGAGATTCAGTTTCTGATGTAATAAATGAAATTAAAACTTTTGAAACTGATAGTAAATGGTTGCTTCTTGCGCCTATTCATTTAGAAAAGGGAAGGAAATTAGAAGACAAGTTGTCGGCGCTATTAAAAATTGGATTTTCTAGAATATTAGTTGATAATGAAATGGTTCGTTTGGATCAACTGGAATCTAAATCACTAGCTAAAAAGGAAGTTTTACTAATAATTGACCGAATTGTAATTCAAGACGAAGAAGATTTTTACAACCGTCTTGCGGACGCAGTTCAAACCGCATTTTACGAGGGTAAAGGCAAATGTTATTTACAAGAAGTAACTACCTATAAAAGAATAAGTTACAGCAATAATTTTGACTTGGATGGAATTTCATTTTTGGAACCCAATGTTCATTTGTTCAGTTTTAACAATCCTTACGGCGCATGTCCCATTTGCGAAGGCTACGGAAGTGTAATTGGTATTGATGAAGAATTAGTAATTCCAAATACATCACTTTCAATTTATGAAAACGCTGTTTACGCCTGGCGAGGAGAAAGTATGAGTTGGTACAGAGATGAATTGGTAAATAATGCTTATAAATTCGATTTTCCAATTCACAAGCCCTATTTTGAACTATCTGAAATAAATAAAACTTTGCTTTGGGAGGGAAATTCTTACTTTACTGGATTAAACGATTTCTTTAAAGAATTAGAAGAAAAAAATTACAAAATTCAAAATCGAGTGATGCTTTCTAGGTATCGTGGTAAAACAAAATGCCAAAGTTGCAAGGGAAATAGACTTAGAATTGAAGCATCTTATATTAAAATTGGTGGAAAAACCATTTCAGATTTGGTTCAACTATCAATTAAGAAATTGGTTGCCTTTTTTGATAAATTAGAGGTATCTGATTTTGATCAAAAAGTGGCCAAACGACTATTGGTTGAAATCAATAGTAGATTAAAGTTTTTAGTGGATGTTGGGCTAGATTATTTAACCTTAAATAGAAATTCTGCCTCACTTTCGGGTGGAGAATCACAAAGAATTAATCTCGCAACTTCGTTAGGGAGTAGCTTAGTTGGTTCGATGTATATTTTAGACGAACCAAGTATTGGATTACATCCAAAAGACACCGAAAGATTAATAAAAGTGTTGCTTTCACTCCGAGATTTGGGTAACACCGTTATTATTGTTGAGCACGATGAAGACATCATGAAAGCCGCTGATATGATAATCGATATAGGTCCTGAAGCCGGAACCCATGGTGGCGAATTAGTAGCTCAAGGTACATTTGAAGAAATTCTAAAAGAGAGCACTTTAACAGCTAACTATTTAAATGGAAATTTAAAAATTGAAGTGCCTAAAAACCGAAGAAAATGGACTTCATATATAGAAATTATAGGTGCTCGTGAAAATAATTTACAGAATGTAACTGTAAAATTTCCTCTTGAAGTTCTAACTGTAATTACAGGAGTTTCTGGAAGTGGAAAAAGTACTCTAGTGAAGAAAATTCTCTTTCCTGCGATGCAAAAAAAATTAGATGGGATAGGTGATAAAGCGGGACAATTTACTGACATGCAAGGGTATTATCACAAGATTAGACACATTGAATATGTAGATCAAAATCCAATTGGCAGAAGTTCTCGATCCAATCCTGTGACTTATATAAAAGCATATGACGACATCAGAGATTTATTTGCTAAAGAAAAATTATCGAAAATTCGAGGTTACCAACCCAAACATTTTTCATTCAATGTTGATGGCGGACGTTGCGAAACCTGCAAAGGGGAAGGTGCAATTAATGTGGAAATGGTTTTCATGGCAGATGTACAGCTTCCATGCGATGCTTGTAAAGGAAAAAGATTCAAAAAGGAAGTACTTGAAGTTGCTTTTGAAGGAAAAAATATAGACAATATCTTAACAATGACGGTTGATGATTCTTTGGAGTTTTTCAAAAAAACAAATTGTACTAAAATAGTTCAAAAGTTACAACCACTTCAAGATGTAGGTTTGGGATATGTTCAATTAGGCCAATCTTCATCAACGCTTTCTGGTGGTGAGGCACAGCGAATTAAATTAGCCTCTTTTCTTGTTAAAGGAAATACTAAAGACAAAGCACTATTTGTTTTTGATGAACCTACTACGGGTTTACATTTTCATGATATCAAAAAATTACTTACTTCATTTGATGCATTAATTGAAAAAGGTCACTCAATCATTGTGATTGAGCACAATTTAGATTTAATAAAATGTGCTGACCATATTATTGATTTAGGCCCTGAAGGAGGAGAATTAGGTGGTCGAATTTTAGCTTTTGGAACACCTGAGGAAATTGTAAAAAATAAAGAATCAATTACCGCTAAATACTTAAAGGAAAAACTTTAACATTTGCAGTTTTTTAAAATTTAGTATATTTGAATTTATAAATAGAATTCAAATGAAATTAAAAATCTTTATAATATCAATGCTAATTATCCCCATTTTGGGATTTTCTCAACGATATCGGTATACCAATTCACTTTTTCCAACCTCTACAATTACACAAAATGTAATTTATGGAACAGCCCCATCTGTTGATGGATTCGGTACTGTCGAATCGAGTACAACTCCACAAAATTTAAAGATGGATATTTATAGTCCAACTGGGGATACTTTTACAAATAGACCTGTTATTATTTTTGCGCACCCTGGAGGATTTTTTTCAGGAAGTAAAAATGTAGATGATATGATGGCTTTTTGCGATTATTTTGCAAGAAAAGGGTATGTGACAGCTACAATTGACTACCGATTAGGATTTAATGTAACTAGTAATATTGCAATGCATTCAACTAGAGCAGTTTATAGAGGTTTGCAAGACGGAAGAACTGCCATTCGTTATTTTAGAGCTAATGCTTCAACTTATGGAATTGATCCTAATAAAGTTTACTTTGTAGGAAGTAGCGCTGGGGCTTTTATTGCTTTACATAGCATTTATTTAGATCAAATTTCAGAAAAACCAATTGAAACTGGAGTGGTACAATACTCGAATATTACGCCTCCATTTTCTCATACAGCTCCCGATTTAGGCGGTTTAGATATTGGAGCAAATCTTACTTATAACGGAAAACCAGATGCAATTATTTCCTTTTGGGGTGGAATTCAAAATACTAATTTGATTACTTCAAATAATAATACACCCGTGTTTTTAGTTCATGGAGAAGCAGACACAACTGTTTCATTTAATACTGGAAGCCCTTTCGGATATTCTTCTTTACCAACTGCTGATGGAAGTAATCCTATTAAGAATAAATTGAACGCTTTGAATTTTACCAATAATGAAACTTACTTTGTAGCTGGAGCTGGACATGAGTTTTACGGAGTTTCAAATGGAACCTGGAGTAACGGATCTGGCGGAAATTCTTATTGGCCAATAGTTTTAGATAAATCAACTTCATTTTTGTGGAAACAACATAAACCAACAGCTAATTTCACCTCAATTACAAATGGATTAGCAGTTAATTTCACTGATACTAGTACTGGTGCAACTTCATGGTTTTGGGATTTTGGCGATGGAACTACAAGTAATTTGCAAAGTCCAACACACACTTATGCAACTTTAGGAAATTATACTGTAAATTTATATGTGGAAAACTTGAATAAAAGTTGGGATGAGTTAAACAGGAGTATTTCATTGAATACTATGGGTTTACCCGATAATTCTAATGCTTTTTTTCAGATGTATCCAAATCCAAGTAGTAATATCGTAACCGTTTCATTATCAAATATTAGTTCAAATATTAAATACCAAATTATAGATTACTCAGGTAAAATTGTTCGAGAAAATTCAATTCAGAATTGCACAGATTTTACATTTGACACCTCAGATTTAGCAAAAGGATTGTATTTTATTAAGGTGAACAGCAATGAAAACAATTCAATTGGAAAACTAATTAAAAACTAAAATTAGTTAATAATTACTTTTTTAGTATATTTTTTATTCCCAGATTCAATTACTGCCAAATAAATACCTCTCGGTACTTCAGAAATTGTAATTGACTCATTTTGATTTGCTATTTCAAAAGACTTAGTCAAAATAGTTTTACCCAATAAATCAATCAATTTAAACGTGTAATTTCTATCTAATTTTCCACAATTTACATATAGTGTATCACTTGCTGGGTTGGGATAAATTGATCCTTGGAAACTCGATTCAAAATCTTCATTAGACATTGAAGTGTCAACTACTGCAAAATGCAACATAGCACCAATTGCTGCTTTGGCCACATTATAATTATAGGTTGGATCCATATTAACTAAAAAATCGGTAGGTGTGTGCTTGTGGGTGGTTTCATTTCTTTCAAAAAAACCTGTAATTACTTCATTGTTACTCTGAAAAGACATATAATCTGAGGCGTAGGCACGATCTAAAAAGGTATTTAATGGTGAATACAGACCAACACAATTAATCAATTCATTTGTCACTACAGCCGAAGCGGCATTATTAGATGTTGGTGAGGACATATCTCTTTCACAAGTAATTGTATTATTTACCATTCCAGCCACTCCTCCAACTTCATCTAAATTAAAAACCAATTTGATATTCATTTTAGGGGTGGTAGCATTTACAATTGATGAAACGAAATGCTGACTACCAAATAGCCCATCCTCTTCCCCACTAAAATTGACAAATTTAATAGAATATTGTGTTGGAATATTTTGTAATAATCTCGCAACTTCCAAAATACAAACCAATCCACTACCGTTATCATTGGTTCCTGTTCCGTTTATTGAATCATAATGTCCATCGATAATAATGAAGGTATTTGGATATACAGTACCAATTTTGGTGACCACAAGATTCTTACAAACTGCTGTAGAACCGGCATAAGTATAAGAATCTTCAGTTATTTGACTGGCAGTATAACCATAACTTACATATTTATTTTTTAACCAAGTTAAGGTATTGTCAAGAGCTACAGTACCTCTTCTTTTAACTCCTAATGCTTCGTATTCAGTTAAATTGTTTAGAATATTAGAACTTGAACATTGGTTTACTACAGCTGCATAGTTAGCATTATAAACTTGACCATCAATTGATTGTGAAGAAAATATAACTAAAATGACAAAAGAAAAAAGATATAATAATATTTTCATGGTTTTAATAAATACAAATATTTAAGTACGAAGGTAATCAGTAATCCAATTATAAAAAAATTATTTACTGAATGAGAATGTTAAATTATGTAATTGTTATCTTTTTAATAAAGTAGTCAATTTTTCAGTCAAGTTCTTTCTAGAATATTTTTGCAAACCAATCGCATTTGATTTAAGATTTCCTTCAAGAAACAGGGTAAAGTAGTTTGCAATAGAATTTTTGAGTTTCTCTTTTTCTGAATAATCTACAAAAATTCCTGTATTCGTATCTATAATTATCTCAGCAAAGTCAGATCCTTTTGGGCCTACGCCAATAATAGGTCGTTCAGAAACCATATATTCAAATAATTTTCCTGGAATAATACTCTTAGTATCTTCAGAATTAATTTCAATTAACAGAAGAACTTGAGACTTCTTTTGATGCATAATTGCATCATCATGAGAAATATATCCTAAATTATTTACATAATTCTGTAACTGAAATAAAGCAATTGAATTTAAGACTTCCTGACTCACAGCGCCAATCAATTTAAGCTGAAAATGAGAGGCAAATGTTGGATTTTCTCTTATTAATTCAGAAATACTTTCCCATAAAATCCTCGGATTTCTTTCTGACAAAAAAGAGCCAATATGAGCTAATGTAAATTTTTTATCTAAAATTTGATTGCCAATTTTTTCAACATCATATCCGTTGGTAATGACTTCAATTGGTTTAGAAGTAATTTTTTTGAATTCTGCTCTTGTTGATGGACTAGTAACCAATATTAAGTCGGCAGCATTTAGCACTTTAAATTCTAACTCTTTGTGTTTATTGGCTGCAAATTCAGATAATTTTAATGCTTTATGATAGCCTATCGTTGTCCAAGGATCCCGAAAATCGGTCACCCATTTAATGTTTAATTTACGCTTTAAATTCAATCCAATTAAGTGCAAACTATGCGGCGGTCCCGAAGTAATAATTGTCGTAATTCCGTTTTCAGAAATATACTTTTCTAAATATTTTACCGATGGTTTTACCCAAAATACTCTAGCATCAGGAATGAATAAATTGCCACGAATCCAAAGTAAAATCTGATCTAAAAAGGTTTGCTTTTTCTTATTCGGTATAATTCCAGAACTGATTTTGGTAGTTTTATTCTTTGATAAAAAAGAGGCCCACTGATAGGGTTCTACAATTTTATTTCTCAAAATAATTGCTTGATTGGTAACCTCCGAAATTAGTTTTTCATCTATTATTGGGTAAGATGGATTTTCTGGAATATAAACTATCGGTTGAAAACCAAACTCAGGTAAATATTTCACAAACTTTAACCAACGCTGAACTCCTGGCCCTCCTGCTGGTGGCCAATAGTAAGTAATAATTAAAATTTTATTGTTATCCAATTTCAGTTAATCAATTATTGTTTAGCCTTCTTTTGCTCAAAATAAACAGCTCCTACTAATAATAAAATCATCAGGATAAAACTAATTAAAGCAATTGTGCTTCCTGTTTTTATTACTTGAGGTTCAAATTTAAATTCTATTGTGTGTTTTCCGGCGGGAATTTCCATAGCACGAAGAGCATAATCGACTCTGAAATGAGATACCGCTTTACCGTCAATAATTGCATTCCAACCGTCAGCATAATACATTTCAGAAAAAACCGCCAATCCAGGATTGGTATTATTCGAAACGTATTTTAAATGATTTGGCTTGTAACTTATTAGGTTAATGGTTGATAAAGTATCTTTTACAAATGTGTTGTTTTTTAATTGTGAACCAAATTCATTTTGATTCACAACCGCTTCATTTTTAGAATCTAATTTATCCAAAGCTTTCATTTCTTCATCTGGAGAATTTACGAATTTCACCTTTTGAACAAACCACGCATTTCCATTGTAATTCGGATTAACCGTTGGGAATTCTTTACCTTCTTTATCGGTTTGAATAATGAATTTTGTGTTCAACATATTCAAAACTTCCATATTATTTTTGGCAATTTGATAATCAAATAACTGTTGCATTCTTCGAGGTTTCACTGCACTGTAACCACCTATAGATTGATGGAAATAGGATGCTCTAGAACTTGACATGTTTCCGTTTACTTCAAAAACTCGGTAATGAGACGTATCGCGAAGAATCTCTAAATCAGAAGCTGTGGGTTGAAACGGAACGTCTACTTCACTAGGAGAAACAAAACTTTTTGCATTTAGATAATTTTTATCAATGAAAAATAAATCGGAAATCATGATAATTCCTACTAAAATAATAGCCATCGATTTTGAAATTTTATTTTTTATAAAGAACCAAAGTAACCCAAAAGCTAAAAGCACTAAGAATCCTGAGCGCAATAAATCAGCTGAATAAAGGCTTTTTCTATCTTCTTTCAGAGAATTAATAAACTCAGGTCCGTAATTTTGGAGATAATAATCGTCACTTCCCCCTGAAAAACTAAACTGACTTTTTATTGCGATTAAAAAAGCAATAATTCCAAAAAATACTCCTCCCGAAAGATAAAGTCCTTTTAATTGCTGCTCTTTTTCTTCTTTAAAAAACGATTGTAATCCCATAATTGCAAGAACAGGTATGCACAATTCTAAAATTACTTGTATGGAAGAAACCGCTCTAAACTTGTTATACAACGGGATTGTATCAATAAAAAAATCGGTTAATAAAGGGAAGTTTTTACCCCAAGAAAGCAATAGTGAAAAAACTGCTCCGGCAACAAAAACATACTTTATTTTGCGTTTGTCTAAGAATAATGCAATCAAGCAAAGAAAGAAAACTACTGCCCCAATATAGGCAGGAGCGGCAACAATAGGTTGGTCTCCCCAATAGGCTGGCATACTTGACACGAACTCTTTGGCTTGTTCTTCTGGAACACTTTTTCCAATTAAGAATTCATACATGTTGGTATTTGTTCCAATATTTTCTCCATTGGAACCACCAAAAATTCGTGGTGAAATCAAATTGAAACTTTCTGAAATTCCGTAACTGTATTCTGTAATATAATCACGGGACATACCATTATCAGTGGTGCTTTTTGAACCATCAGGACTAAATGTCAATTCATTTTTACCTCTAGTACTGTATTTAGTATATTCGGCTGTAGCCAATAAACTAGTGGCATTGGCACCAATTGCTAAAATTCCTGCAATAGCAAAAATTCCAAATGCAGTAAACAACGATTTATATTCTTTATCTTTTACAAATTTATAACTATAAAAAACTGTAATTGTCAGAATTAAAAACAGTAAATAATAAGTCATTTGTGGGTGATTGGCATTCAATTCTAGGGCGGAAGCAAACATAGTTAACAAGCCTCCAACTAAAAATCTACGTTGAAAAACTAATAGTATTCCCGCAACAACCATCGGCATATATGCAATAGCGTGGGCTTTAGAATTATGACCAACACCAAGAATTATAATTAAGTAAGTTGAAAATCCGAAAGCAAGTGCACCAAAAAAAGCTTTCAAAGGATCGGCTTTTAAAACTAGTAATAGTACATAAAAACATAGAAAATAAAGTAATAAATAGTCGGCTGGTCTTGGTAAAATACGTAGCGCGCTGTCTATTTTATTAATATATTCATGGGGATAATTTGCACCTAATTGATAGGTAGGCATTCCACCAAAAGCAGAGTTTGTCCAATAAGGCTCCGAATTTTCAGTTGCTCGGAAGTCTATTTGCTCTTTTGCCATTCCTGTATAAAGTGCTATATCAGATTGGGCAATTTTTTTTCCTTGAAGTACAGGGTAAAAATAAATAAGAGAAATTAAAATAAAACCTAAAATGGCAATTGCATGGGGATAAATTCTTTCTAATCTTTTCATTTTTTAATTTTAGATGTTTGTAAAAGTAAAAAATAAATCAAACATATAGGAATTTATGAAATCAAATAGTAAATCAATTATTCTATTTCCTCAAAATCAACATATTCGCCAACTTTTTTATTTTCACGAGGTTTTGAATCGGTAGAATTCAAAGGATTAGAATCTTGAGTATTATTATGATTTTGCTGGTTTTGATATTGTTGTTGAAAATTTTGACCTGCTTTTTCAACTACTTTTTTCACCATAAAAGGTAAAAATAAACGTGCCAAAAATTTAAGTACATAGTAAAAGAATAATATGTAACATAAAGTTTCAATAAAACCTGTGAAAGAAGCCATTTCCATCTATAAAAAATTTTTTACAAATTTAATAAATCATTTTACAAATTTCGATAGAATTTTAAAATATGATTCTTAAATAAATAATAAAATATGGTACATTTGAATAAATTATACAACACATTTTTATGAATCGAATTACTTTTCTACTGCTATCGTTGACTTTGTTATCATTTTTAGATAGTAATGCTCAATATACAGATGTTATCAATTCCAATCGCCCAGGAAAATCCATGTCAGCTTTTTCTGTTGGAAAAACAGTAATTCAAGCCGAATTGGGCGTTTATGGCGTAAATGAAAAACACGAACTATTAGAATATCAGGCAAAGGGAATGGGAACTGATATAAATATTAGATATGGAGCGATTTTAGAACAATTAGAATTCAATTTGGATTTACAATATCAAAATGATCACTTCGAAAGTTATGAAGATAATTACAATCGAAAAGCCTTCAAGCAATCAATAATTGGAGCAAAATATTTAATTTATGACCCAAATAAAAATTATGAGGCAAAAATAGATGTGCTTAGTTGGGACAAAAACCATAAATTCAAATTTAGAAGTTTGATTCCTGCAGTTGGAATATATGCAGGAATGAATTTAAATTTAACCAACAACGAATTTTCATTTCCTTCCGATCCAAAAATAAGTCCAAAAGCAATTCTGATTACTCAAAACCAATTGGGTAGGTCAGTTTTTGTTACTAATATTATTGCTGACAAAATCAGTACTGAATTTCCATCCTACGGATATATAGCAACACTTACAAGAGGATTTTCTCCAGAATGGATTGGTTTTATAGAAACTCAAGGATATATTAGCAATTATTATGCTGATAATGTTCTTCGAGGTGGTGCTGCCTATTTAATTCATGAGAATATTCAATTGGATGCAAATATTGGAGTTAATTTTAAAAATACCCCTACATTATTAGTAGGTGGAATAGGAATATCTTGGCGTTTTGATGAAAATTACAACGAAATATTACTTAGAGTTCCCGAAAAAAAATCTAAAGCAGATAAAAAAGGAAAAGTAAAATCTAAAGATAAAAGTAAAAAACGTCTAGACGAAGTTCCTGCCCCAAAATAAAAGCAAATGATTACAATTAAAGAGGCAAAAACAAAAAAAGAACTTACGGATTACATCAAATTCCCATTTTCATTATATAAAGACAATAAATTTTGGGTACCACCGATTATTGCCGATGAATTAGAAACTTTCGATAAATCTAAAAACCCTGCTTTTGAAAATGCGGAAGCCTTTTTTTATTTGGCTTATAGTAACAATGAAATTGTAGGGCGAATTGCTGCAATTGTAAATTGGAATGAGGTAAACAACCAACAAAAGAAAAAAGTACGTTTCGGTTGGTTTGATGTTATCGATGATATTGAAGTTACCAAAGTTTTGCTTGAAAAAGTAATTGAATTGGGAAAAAAAAACAATTTAGAGCACATTGAAGGTCCAATGGGATTCTCCAATTTAGATAAAGTGGGGGTTTTAACTGAAGGTTTTGACCAAATAGGAACGATGATTACTTGGTACAATCATCCTTATTATGCCGAACATTTTGAAAAATTAGGATTCCAAACAGAAAAAGAATATGTTGAAAATAAATTTCCATTTGAAAATGTCAAAGTAGAGCAATTCGACAAAGCCCAAGAATTAATAAAAAAAAGATACCAACTTAAAGCACTGAGTTTTACTAAAACTAAAGATATACTTCCTTATGTTGATAAAATGTTTGATTTATTTAATTTCTCCTATGCAAAATTGGCTTCTTTTGTAGCAATTAATGATGTTCAAAAGACCTATTTTAAGAAAAAATACATCAGTTTTATTAATCCTGAATACATTAAATTTGTGGAAGATAAAGACGGAAATCTAGTCGCATTTGCAATTGTAATGCCTAGTTTTTCAATCGCTTTGCAAAAAGCAAAAGGCAAACTATTTCCGTTTGGTTTATTTCATTTATTAAACGCTAGAAAAAACAGTAAAGACGTTACTTTTTACCTTATTGGAGTTCATCCAGATTATCAAAACAAAGGAGTACATGCCATAATTTTTAAAGAATATTACACTACTTTCATCAAAAAAGGAATTCAAAATTGTATTCGAACACCCGAATTAGCCGACAATCTTGCCATTCAATTACTTTGGAAAAACTTCGATCCTAAAATTATTTGTCGTAGAAAGACTTTTATAAAAAATTTATAAAAAAAATCCATTCGAAAACGAATGGATTTTAACTTTTAACTTTAAAACTCTTAAAATTAAGCGTCTAAATTAACAGTAGTTTTTTCAGCTATTTCTTTATACGTTCCGTTTTCTAATTTCTCTCTAATTGCCTCAAATGCCGTTAGAGTTTCCTCAACATCAGCTAAAGTATGCGAAGCCGTTGGAATCATTCTCAATAAAATAATCCCTTTTGGAATCACAGGATAAACCACAATTGATAGAAATATACCATAATTTTCTCTCAAATCATTAACCATAACCATCGCTTCTGGAATACTTACTTCAAGGTAAACCGGCGTAATACACGTATTGGTGTCGCCAATATTGAATCCTTTTTCCTTTAACCCATTTTGAAGCGCATTCACGTTCACCCACAATTTATCTTTAATTTCAGGTGAATTACGCAATAATTCCAACCTTTTTAAAGAACCTACCGTTTGAATCATCGGTAATGCTTTTGCAAACATTTGAGAACGTAAATTGTATTTTAAGTAATCTATAATTTCTTTATCTGCAGCTATAAAAGCACCAATATTCGCCATCGATTTTGCAAACGTAGAAAAATAAATATCAATTCCATCTTGAACTCCTTGCTCCTCTCCTGCTCCAGCTCCCGTTTTTCCTAAAGTTCCAAAACCATGCGCGTCGTCCACAAGCAATCGGAAATTGTATTTCTTCTTCATCGCAACCACTTCCTTCAATTTCCCTTGTTGGCCTCGCATTCCAAAAACGCCTTCGGTAATAAATAAAATCCCACCACCAGTCGTTTCAGCTAATTTTGTAGCACGCTCCAAGTTTTTCTCCATACTTTCCACATCATTGTGTCGGTACGTAAAACGCTTTCCACTATGCAATCTCACCCCGTCAATAATACAAGCGTGAGCATCAACATCATAAACAATAACATCATTTCTAGTAACTAAAGCGTCAATAGTTGACATAATTCCTTGGTAACCAAAATTCAATAAATAAGCCGATTCTTTCATTACAAATTCAGCCAATTCACGCTCTAATTGTTCGTGATAATTGGTGTGACCACTCATCATTCTCGCTCCCATCGGGTATGCAGCACCATATTCAATCGCCGCATCAGTGTCGGCTTTCCGAACTTCTGGATGATTAGCAAGACCCAAATAATCATTCAAACTCCAATTCAAAATATCCTTGCCTTGAAACTTCATTCTCGGCCCCAATTCCCCTTCTAATTTTGGAAAAACATAATATCCCTCAGCTTGTGAAGCCCATTTCCCTAATGGACCTTTATTTTTTTGAATTCTTTCGAAAATATCTTTTACCATCTCGTTTTTGAAAATTTTATTATTCTAACTATCTCGCAAAAATAAATATTTATACCTTAATAACAGATTAAAATCATGTTTTTTTTGGAGCAATTTCCAGCTATTCATTACAATCTGCGCTAAAAAGCGCAGGATTTCCATTTCTATCTGGGCTAGAGCATCCGTTTCAACAAGAAACATCGTACCTTTGATTAAAATTGCTCAATGTCAACAACAATGTCAATTGCAATTTTAATGCAAATACAATAAATAATGAATCAAAATAAAGAACTAAAAATAGCCGTATTAATCGATGCCGACAACATTCCTTACAGCAATGTAAAAGGAATGATGGAAGAAATCGCAAAATATGGAACCCCAACAACCAAACGAATTTATGCCGATTGGACCAAACCAAATGCCAACGGTTGGAAATCAGTTTTACTCGAACACGCAATAACCCCAATCCAACAATACAGTTACACCGTAGGAAAAAACTCCTCCGATTCTGCGATGATTATCGATGCCATGGATTTACTCTATTCCGATAAAGTAGATGGATTTTGTATTGTTTCTAGCGACTCCGACTTCACTCGTCTCGCGATCCGACTCCGAGAATCAGGCATGAATGTAATTGGAATGGGAGAAAAGAAAACTCCAAACTCCTTCATTGTGGCCTGTGACCGATTTATATATATCGAAGTTTTACAGGGTGCAGTGAAAAAGAAAGTAACGAAAATCGCAACAAACGACACTAAAAAAGTAGTTGAAAAAGGAACTCCTGAAAAAGAAATTGTTGAAAAAGAGGTCGTTCAAAAAATCGATTTACAAACCATAGAATTAATTGAAGCCACCATAGAAGCCATTTGTGACGACGATGGTTGGGCGTTTTTAGGTGATGTTGGCAACTTGATCGTAAAGAAAAAACCCGAATTCGATCCAAGAAATTATGGTTATACCAAACTCACTCCTCTTCTAAAATCACTAACCGATATTCTAGAAATAGACGAAAGAGATTCCGACAAAAAAGGAATCAAACATGTTTTTGTGCGATTGAAATTTAGTTAGAAAACTCACCTCAAATTATTAATTTCATAATATAAAATGTTATTTTTGCTTAACTAAAATAAAATCTATGTTAATAATTGGAATTGCTGGCGGAACAGGAAGTGGAAAAACAACCGTAGTTCACCAAATAATGAATGAATTACCCGAAACCGAAGTCGGAATTATTTCCCAAGATTCTTATTATAAAGAAAACCATAATCTTAGCTTCGAAGAACGTTCTTTAATCAATTTTGACCATCCTAGAGCCATCGATTTTGAACTTTTAGTAGCACATCTAAAAGAATTAAAAGCGGGAAATAACATCAACCAACCCGTTTATTCTTTCGTAACTCACAATAGAACAGACGATACCGTTTTCACTCATCCTCGAAAAGTAATGATTGTAGAGGGAATTTTAATCCTTGCCAATGCCGAATTAAGGGATCTTTTTGACGTGAAAATTTATGTTCACGCCGATTCAGATGAACGCTTAATCAGAAGGCTAAAACGAGATATTGCGGAGCGGGGTAGAGACATGGACGAAGTCCTAAGCCGTTACCAAACTACACTGAAACCAATGCACGAACAGTTTATCGAGCCTACAAAAGCATTCGCCGATATCATTATTCCAAACGATAAATACAACACTGTTGCCATAGATGTGGTCCGAGCGGTAATAAATCAAAGAATTTTATAAAATTTTCATTAATTTTATACCAATATTTTTTTGGAGCAATTTCCTGCTGTTCGCTAAATCCTTGCTAAAAAGCAAGGGATATCGCTTCCATCAGGGCTATAAATATTAAGAATTACTATGGAAAATCCGTTAGAAGAAACAAAACAAAAAAAACCTTGGCTCAAAATTGTGAGCAACAAGTACCTTTTAATATCACTTCTATTTGCAGTGTGGATGGTATTTTTAGACAATTATTCCTACATGGATCAAAGGCAACTCAATAAACAAATGAAGGAATTGCAAGACAATAAAAAATACTACCAAGACGAAATAAGAAAAGATAAAGAGAATATCAAATTACTAAAAAATCAAGACCAAGTAGAAAAATACGCCCGTGAAAAGTATCATATGAAAAAACCAAATGAAGATGTATTTATCATTGAATATGAAGGAGATACGATAAACAAATAAACAAAATGAAACATTCATTATTCTCTGAATTTGATCCTATTTCTTCCAAACAGTGGAAACAAAAAATACAATTCGAACTCAAAGGCGAAGATTATAATGATGCACTAATTTGGAATTCCACAGAAAATATTAAGGTCAAACCTTTTTATAACCAAGACGACTTACAAGAAAATTTACCCGTAAATCCAAATGCAAACGGATTTAAAATTTGCCAAAACATATTTGTTTTCGACCTTGAAAAATCAATCGAAAGAGCTTTAGAATCAATTGAACGTGGGGCTGAAAGTATTATTTTCACCATCGAAGATGAAGCAATTGATGTTGCAAAACTATTAGAAAAACTCCCTTTAGAAACTTGTGAAATTTACTTTAACCTGAATTTCATTTCAGTAAATTACATTTCCAAAATTGAAACCATAGCAAAATCGAGAAATGCAAAAATATATTACAATCTCGATCCTATTGGTCAATTAGCAAAAGAAGGAAATTGGTTTAAAACAGAAGAAAAAGACAATTTTGAAACTATAAACCTTCTTTCAAAACAAGTTTCAAATAGCTCAATTATAAGTATAAATAGTTCCTTGTACCAAAATGCTGGAGCAAATAGGATTCAGGAATTGGCGTATTCACTTGCTCATGCAAACGAATATTTAAACCGAATAACCACTTTCAACCAACCGATAGTTTTTAAGATTTCTGTGGGAACCAATTACTTTTTTGAAATAGCAAAATTACGTGCTTACAGAATATTATTTAATTGCATTGCTAAAGAATACCATCCTAATTTAGAGTGTCATTTGGTTGTAACTCCAACAAAAAGAAACAAAACAATTTACGATTATAATATAAATATGTTGCGAACTACTACTGAATGTATGTCGGCAATAATTGGCGGTGCCAATGCAATTGCCAATCTTCCTTACGATGCGTTGTACCATAAAGACAATGAATTTGGTGATAGAATAGCGAGAAATCAACTATTAATATTAAAAAATGAAAGCTACTTCGACAAGGTTAAAAATCCTGCCGATGGAACTTATTATATAGAAAGCCTTACCCATCAATTGGCTGAAAAAGCACTGGTTTTATTTAAAGATATTGAAGCAAATGGCGGTTTTCTGAAACAATTGAATGAAGGAATAATCAAAAGAAAAATTCAAGAAAGCGCCGATAAAGAACAAGAATTGTTCGATTCAGGGAAAGAAGTTTTGTTAGGAACCAACAAATATCCCAACAAAGACGACAAAATGAAACACGATTTAGAATTGTTTCCATTTGTAAAAGTAAATCCCCGAAAAACTTTGATTACGCCTATCATTGAAAAAAGATTAGCCGAAAAAATAGAGCAAGATAGATTAGGTAAAGAATAATGAAAAGAAAAGATTTACAACATATTACGTTATTCGATAAAGAGAATTCAAAAGTTTTAAGTACTGAAAAGAAATCAGAGGCTTTTAAAACTGCTGAAGATATTCTACTAAAACCAACTTACTCAAAATCGGATATTGAGAATTTAGAACATTTGGATTTTGGAGCTGGATTTGCCCCTTTTTTACGTGGCCCTTATACGACAATGTTTGTTAGAAAACCATGGACAATTCGTCAATATGCAGGTTTTTCAACCGCCGAAGAAAGCAATGCATTTTACAGAAGAAATTTGGCTGCAGGTCAAAAAGGACTTTCCATAGCATTTGATTTACCAACTCACCGCGGCTACGATTCTGATCATGAACGCGTGGTTGGCGATGTTGGAAAAGCAGGAGTAGCAATTGATTCTGTTGAAGATATGAAAGTTTTATTCGACCAAATTCCGTTGAATGAAATGTCGGTTTCTATGACAATGAACGGAGCGGTTTTACCTATTATGGCTTTCTATATTGTTGCTGCAGAAGAACAAGGGGTACAACCCGAACAACTTTCAGGAACGATACAAAATGATATTTTGAAGGAGTTTATGGTCAGAAATACTTATATCTATCCTCCAACTCCCTCAATGAAAATAATTGCTGATATATTTGAATATTCAAGCAAAAAAATGCCGAAATTCAATTCTATTTCTATTTCAGGTTATCACATGCAAGAGGCTGGAGCTACTGCCGATATTGAATTGGCTTATACTCTAGCAGACGGTTTAGAATACATTCGAACAGGACTTTCAACAGGAATGAAAATTGATGAATTTGCCCCTCGCCTCTCTTTTTTCTGGGCAATTGGAATGAATCATTTTATGGAAATTGCCAAAATGCGAGCCGCAAGAATGATTTGGGCAAAATTGGTAAAACAATTCAATCCAAAAGACGAAAAATCTTTGGCTTTAAGAACCCATTGTCAAACATCTGGTTGGAGTTTGACTGAGCAAGATCCTTTTAATAACGTGGCTCGAACTTGCATTGAAGCAACGGCGGCTGCATTTGGAGGAACACAATCTTTACACACCAATGCTTTGGATGAAGCAATTGCTTTACCAACCGATTTCTCTGCAAGAATAGCAAGAAACACTCAAATATATTTACAAGAAGAAACTAAAATTACGAAAACGGTTGACCCTTGGGCAGGAAGTTATTACATAGAAAGTTTGACCAATGAAATAGCTCAAAATGCTTGGAAATTAATTGAAGAAGTTGAAGAATTAGGAGGAATGACCAAAGCAATTGAAGCTGGAATTCCAAAACTTCGAATTGAAGAAGCCGCAGCAAGAAAGCAAGCACGAATTGACAGCGGTCAAGATATTATTGTTGGAATTAATAAATACCGATTAGAAAAAGAAGATCCATTACATATTTTAGATGTTGATAATGAGATGGTTCGCAAGCAACAAGTTGAACAATTACAAAGAATAAAAGCAACCCGAGATTCAAATAAGGTTAAGGAAAAACTAGAAAAATTAGTTGAAACAGCAAAAACTGGTCAAGGTAACTTACTAGAAATTGCAATTGAAGCAGCCCGTTACAGAGCCACTTTAGGCGAAATTAGCGATGCTTTAGAAACTGTTTTTGGAAGATATAAAGCTCAAATTAAATCCTTTAGCGGCGTGTACAGTAAAGAAATTAAAGACGACAGTAGTTTTGAAAAAGCAAAACTGATGGCAGACGAATTTGCAAAGCAAGAAGGTCGCCGTCCTAGAATTATGATAGCAAAAATGGGACAAGATGGTCATGATAGAGGCGCAAAAGTAGTTGCCACAGGTTATGCCGATGTAGGTTTTGATGTTGATATAGGTCCTTTATTTCAAACTCCGGCCGAAGCGGCAAAACAAGCAATTGAAAATGATGTTCATATTTTGGGAGTTTCATCACTGGCAGCTGGTCATAAAACTTTAGTTCCTCAGGTAATTGAAGAACTAAAAAAATATGGCCGAGAAGACATTATGGTTGTTGTTGGAGGTGTAATTCCAGCTCAAGATTATCAATTTTTATTCGATGCAGGTGCCGTAGCAATTTTTGGACCTGGAACAAAAATTAGTGATGCTGCGATAAAGATTTTAGAGATATTAATTCAATAATATTTTGGGTACTAACTATTAACTATATTTACAATTCTAAATAAGATATTATGAATTTTTCAGCAAAAATGCTCCGTGATGATGCCTTAAATGGTAAAGTAATTGTAATTACCGGTGGTGGAAGTGGTTTAGGTAAAGCGATGACTAAATACTTCATGGAATTGGGTGCTAAAGTAGCTATAACTTCGCGAGATATAGAAAAATTAAAAACTACTTCGGCTGAATTGGAAGCTGAAACTGGTGGCACTTGCCTTCCGGTTCAATGTGACGTTCGTCAATATGAAGAAGTGGAAGCAATGTTACAAGAAGTTTTAAAAGCCCATGGAAAAGTGGATGTATTATTGAATAATGCAGCTGGAAATTTTATTTCACCGACAGAGCGCCTTTCGGCAAATGCTTTTGATACAATAATTGATATCGTTTTAAAAGGTTCGAAAAACTGTACTTTGGCTTTTGGAAAACACTGGATAGATACCAAACAAGAAGCGTCAACGGTTTTAAATATTGTAACGACTTATGCTTTCACTGGTTCTGCTTATGTGGTACCTAGTGCAACTGCAAAAGCAGGTGTATTAGCAATGACAAGAAGTTTAGCTGTTGAATGGGCAAAATACGGAATTAGAACCAACGCAATTGCACCTGGACCCTTTCCTACAAAAGGAGCTTGGGATCGTTTATTACCTGGTGACTTAAAAGAAAAATTTGATTTATCGAAAAAGGTGCCTTTAAAAAGAGTTGGAGATCACCAAGAATTAGCGAATTTAGCCGCCTATTTGGTTTCTGATTTTTCAGCATATATTAATGGGGAAGTAATTGTAATTGATGGTGGTGAATGGCTAAAAGGAGCTGGACAGTTTAATTTATTAGAAGCGGTTCCTGAAGAAATGTGGGATATGCTTGAAATGATGATTAAAGCTAAGAAGAATTCGTAATTCTTATATAAATACATATTATAAAAAAGAGAACATAAATGTTCTCTTTTTTTTAGCCCTGATAGAAGGGAAAATCCCGAGCTTTTTAGCGAGGATTTGGAATGATAGCAGGTTAAAGCTCCAAATAAAAAAATTAATTTCGGAGTAACAAATAATTAGTAATTTTACAAAAACTATTTTCTTGAATTCAAAAAACAAAATGTCGGAGCTACATGAAAAAGCTGGAATTTCGCCTCCCGAAATGATCAGTGGTAAAAGCGTGGACAAAATTCACGATTCTAGAAAGAAACAACCTACTTCGAAAGAACTAATCGAAGGCATTTTGAATGGCAATATTACTTCTTTAAGCCGCGCTATTACGTTGGTTGAAAGCACTAATGTTTCCCATTTAGAAAAAGCGAACGAAGTGGTAAATGCTTGTTTGCCTCACGCAAATAAATCGATTCGAATTGGAATAACAGGAGTTCCTGGCGTTGGAAAAAGTACCTTCATAGAAGCCTTTGGAAAATATTTAACGGGTTTGGGTAAAAAAGTAGCTGTTCTTGCAGTTGATCCAAGTAGTACGATTTCTCATGGAAGTATTTTGGGTGATAAGACGAGAATGGAAGAATTAGTAAAAGACCAAAATGCTTATATTCGACCTTCAGCATCGGGGGAAACTTTGGGTGGTGTTGCGAGAAAAACGCGTGAAACCATTACCCTTTGTGAAGCTTGTGGATTTGATACCATTATCATTGAAACGGTTGGTGTTGGTCAGAGTGAAACTGCAGTTCACAGTATGGTAGACTTCTTTTTACTATTAAAAATTGCTGGTGCTGGCGACGAATTGCAAGGAATAAAACGTGGAATTATGGAAATGGCGGATGCAATTGTGATTAATAAAGCGGATGGTGATAATGTGAGAAAATCGAAATTAGCGAAAGTTGAATTTGGCAGAGCATTGCATTTATTTCCTGCAAAAAAATCGGGATGGATTCCTACATCTTCCACTTGTAGTTCGATTACTCGTGAAGGGATTTCAGAGGTTTGGGAAACGATAAATAAGTATGTTGGTCAAACGCAATCGAATAATTATTTCTATAATAAACGTAAAGATCAAAACCAATATTGGATGTTGGAAACCATAAATGAGCAGTTGAAAACGAATTTTTTCAACCATCCAGAAATTGAAAAATTATTGGAAGTAAATAAAAAAGCGGTGCAAAATGATGAAATATCACCATTTGCAGCCGCTCAATTATTATTAGAAAAGTATTTTAAATAAATACTAACCTATCTCAATTATTGAATTGTTTTAACTTGACTGTCTTTAATATTATATGCTTTAACAACAGCATCATAATCATTGAAATCTAGCTCTTTTTTGTTTTTATTTGAAAAATATCCTGGGATAATAACCACTCTAAAAACTTGATTTTGTGACCAGGCTGATCCCAAAGTAGCTAAATCAAAGTCAGATTCAAGGAATAAACTAATGTCATTTCTTGTGAAATCAAAATTGTAATCCAACTCTCCTTGTACTAAATATACTGCTTGTGGTAATTGTCTCCACAAATTTTGGCCATTAATTACATCAAATAATCGATAAACTACAACCATATCCGAATTGTAAATTGGAGGATTTAGCGTAATTAGTTTAGAATAGTTATTTGCTGCTGTAAATGAAGTTCTGACTTCAAAAACTTCTGCCAAAAGATCAGCATGAACTTCTTCTTTTTTTGTACAACCCTGGAATATAAAAGTTGTAATTGCTAAAAGTAAAATTATTCGTTTCATAATATATTTATTTAGTTATATCAAAAGTATTTCAAAAATCAATCCAAAAAAAATAATTATGATTTTTTTAATGAAAATAATATAGAGTACTTTTGTAACTATGAAATTATACATGATTATGGTGGGATGTCGACCAGAAGGGAGATTCACCGAACAACACGATATTTATTTTGGAATTGGAAATTCATTAGCGGAATTGGTTCCCAAATTAAAGTCTTTTTGGCCTGAAGCCAAAGGACGAATTCATATTGATGCTTGGCGAGAGGTTACTGTTGTTGACAATCACAAAATTGAAATTATTAATAAGGAAGAAGCTGTTGCAAATGCTTCTCAACTTTACTTTATAAATCTTGGTGGTTACAAGGAAAATGAATTTGAGGAATATCATTATAAAATTGTAACAACTGGAGTTACATTGGCGGAAGCCACAAAAAAAGCGAAAGCAACAAGTTTTTACAAACACTACGACTTTGAAGGCGCAACCTCACATATTGATGATAAATATGGAATTGATGTGGATGATATTTACAACATTGAGGATATTCTAGCACCTGAATTAAAAGATAAATTTGCTTTAAAAATCACAGAAACTGAAAATGCAATTGAAGATAAGTTGCATATTGGGTATTTGAAATTGGATAAGTTAGGATAATTATTACCTTATAATTATTTGGTTACTTTCTTCAATATTCTTGGCTGATTTGGTCAATAAATTGATAAAATCAATCTTTATTTTTTGCTTAGTGTTTTCAATTGGAGTTACAATAACTTTTAGAATGTACTTTTCATCAACCAAACAAGTATCGTAATCGTTGTCCACAATATTTCCATCTATTTGAAAAACTGGAAAATTGTCACTTGGGCTTATGTATTTCAGCTTGAATTCATTAAGGCTCATGTAATTATGATTATTTGTAATTTTTCCCTGAATATAAAGTTGACCATAATATTTTACCGAATCAATAATGGTGTCTCTTTTAATTACATTTACAGTTGCAATACTTTCTGGATTTATGGTTTTTAATAAGTCAAAGCTTACTAATTTGCTATTAAAAAATACAGCTGGAGGATTCTTTGAAATTTTATTATTCTTATAAACTACTTTTATTACTGTGTCGTTTACAGTTACAGGTTTAGTAATATTCAAACCCGGAACTTTACCGGTAAGTTGCCCGAAAGATGTAATTGATAAAAATGCAATGGCTATTAATAATTTTATTTTCATTTTTAATAATTGAATTTTGATTTTATAAAGATAATGCATTTTAGAAGTGATCCCCCTAAAGCTTGAAAAATTGATTCATACACTTTTTGCCATGCAAAAGCTATAAAGATAAGGATCCCGCTAAAAAGCAGCGATTCACTCCCTTTTTGCTTCGCAAAAGCATTAATAAAATAGATCCCGCTAAAAAGCGGGATAAGCGATTCACACCCTTTTTGCTTCGCAAAAAGAGGTTCTCTGCTTACATATTCCTCCTATACTGACCGCCAACTTGAAATAAAGCACTTGTAATTTGACCTAAAGAACAAATTTTAGTGGCTTCCATTAAGTGAGCAAACAAGTTTTCATTTTTAATAGCTGCATCCTGTAAATCGCTCAAATATAGATTCACTTTATCGCCATTCGTTTGGTGTAAATTATTCAACATGTCTATTTGATATTGCTTTTCAACTTCAGTTGCACGAATTACTTCCGCCGGAATAATTGTTGGCGATCCTTTTGAACTCAAGAAAGTATTTACTCCGATAATTGGGAATTCGCCGGTGTGTTTTAAAGTTTCATAATACAAACTTTCCTCTTGAATTTTTGAACGTTGGTACATCGTTTCCATCGCGCCAAGAACTCCGCCTCGCTCGGTGATTCTATCAAACTCTTCTAAAACTGCAGCTTCTACTAAATCCGTTAATTCTTCAATGATGAAGGCACCTTGAATTGGATTTTCATTTTTGGCTAAGCCCAATTCCTTATTTATAATCAGCTGAATTGCCATAGCACGACGAACCGATTCTTCCGTTGGAGTTGTAATTGCTTCGTCATAAGCATTTGTATGCAACGAATTACAATTATCGTAAATGGCATATAAAGCTTGTAATGTGGTTCGAATGTCGTTAAAATCAATTTCTTGAGCATGTAATGAACGACCCGATGTTTGGATGTGGTATTTCAACATTTGAGCCCTTTCGTTAGCACCGTATTTGTATTTCATGGCTTTCGCCCAAATTTTTCTCGCTACACGACCTATAACGGAATATTCAGGGTCGATTCCATTGGAGAAAAAGAAAGATAAATTAGGTCCAAAATCGTTGATATCCATTCCACGACTCAAATAATATTCCACGTAAGTGAACCCATTTGAAAGTGTAAATGCCAATTGAGAAATTGGGTTTGCACCCGCTTCAGCAATATGATAACCAGAAATAGATACCGAATAAAAATTTCTAACTTTATTTTTAATAAAATAATCTTGTACATCACCCATTAATCTAAGGGCAAATTCAGTTGAAAAAATACAAGTATTCTGAGCTTGATCCTCTTTTAAAATGTCGGCTTGTACCGTTCCACGAACTTGTGAAAGTGTTTTTGCTTTTATTTCATTATAAACCGTGGCAGGTAAAACCATATCACCTGTTACACCCAAAAGCATAAGTCCCAAACCATTATTTCCTTCTGGCAAATTCCCTTGATATTGAGGCCTTTTGGTGCCTTTTTGTTTATAAATAGCAGCTATTTTACTCTCAACTTCCTTCTCTAAACCGTTTTCCTTGATATAAATTTCGCATTGTTGGTCGATTGCAGCATTCATAAAAAATCCTAATAACATTGGCGCAGGTCCATTTATAGTCATACTCACCGACGTTAATGTATGTAATAAATCAAAACCGGAATACAATTTTTTAGCATCGTCTAAACAACAAATAGAAACTCCAGCATTACCAATTTTACCGTAAATATCAGGTCGGATATGAGGATCATTTCCATATAAAGTAACACTATCAAAAGCGGTAGAAAGTCGTTTTGCAGGTAATCCAGCGCTTACATAATGAAACCTTTTATTAGTTCGTTCTGGTCCGCCTTCGCCAGCAAACATTCGAGATGGATCCTCACCTTCTCTTTTAAAAGGATACAAACCAGCGGTAAATGGAAATTCTCCAGGTACATTTTCTTGTAAATTCCATCTCAATAAATCGCCCCATGCTTCATATTTTGGTAAGGCAATTTTAGGAATTTGAGTGTGTGACAAACTCTCTGTATGTGTAGCAATATTAATTTCTTTGTCACGAACTTTAAAAGTATAAACTGGATTTTTATATTTTGAAACTTTATGATTCCAATTTAAAATAATCTCCCAATTGTAAGAATCTAAATCCATTTTGATTTTCTCAAATTGGTTTAACAATAAAGAAATCAAAACTTTATCATCTTGATTTTGATTATTTGAATTAGAAATCTCTATACCAGATTTAGAGAGTATCGGTTCAACTCCAGAAATACTTTCTATCGTTTTAAAGATACCGTATAATTTTTGAGCGACTTTTTGTTGTCCAATAGCCGTAATATCATATTTACGATTGTTTTCAGCAATTTCAGATAAATAACGTGTTCTATGAGGAGGAATTACAAATATTTTTTCACTCATTTCTCGAGTGATTTTGAAAGTAGATTTTAAATCACTGCTCGTTTTTTCTACAATTTTATCCATAATAGATTTGTAGAGCGTATTCATTCCAGGATCGTTAAATTGAGACGCAATGGTTCCAAATACTGGCATTTCATCTGGGTTTACGTCCCAAAGATTATGATTTCGTTGGTATTGTTTTTTAACGTCGCGAATTGCATCAAGAGCGCCTCTTTTATCGAATTTATTTAAAGCTACTAAATCGGCAAAATCAAGCATATCGATTTTTTCTAATTGTGTAGCAGCACCAAATTCAGGAGTCATCACATAAAGTGAAACATCAGAATGATCCATAATTTCCGTATCTGATTGACCGATTCCTGAAGTTTCAAGGATAATTAAATCGTAATTGGCTGCTTTTAATACTTGAATAGCATCAGCAACATATTTAGAAAGTGCTAAATTAGATTGGCGGGTAGCTAATGAACGCATATAAACACGAGGATTATTAATTGCATTCATTCTAATTCTGTCGCCTAATAAAGCACCTCCTGTTTTTCTTTTGGATGGATCTACGGAAATTAATCCGATTGTTTTTTCTGGAAAATCGATTAGAAAACGACGAACTAATTCGTCTACCAATGATGATTTTCCTGAACCTCCCGTTCCTGTAATTCCTAAAACTGGGGTTTTTGAATTTTTATTTATAAGTTGGATTTTCTCCAAAAATGGTTTTGCAACTTCAGGGAAATTTTCGGCTGAGGATATCAATCTTGCAATTGCTTTTGGATTTTTATCTTCTAAATGATTGGTTTCATCGTTCAAGTTATCACCAATAGCAAAATCAGATTTTTGAACTAAATCATTAATCATTCCTTGCAATCCCATGGCACGACCATCATCTGGTGAATAAATTCTTGTAATTCCGTAGGCCTGCAAATCGGCAATTTCATAGGGAAGTATTACGCCACCACCACCACCAAATAGCAATATATGGTCTGCTCCTTTTTGCTTTAGCAAATCGTACATGTATTTAAAATATTCATTGTGACCCCCTTGATAGGAAGTTATAGCAATCGCATTGGCATCTTCTTGAATTGCAGTGTTTACAACTTCTTCAACACTTCTATCATGACCCAAATGAATCACTTCAACACCAGTAGATTGAATGATTCTTCGCATTATATTTATTGCCGCATCGTGACCATCAAAAAGAGAGGCAGCGGTTACAATTCGAACTTTATGTACAGGGATATAAGGTTTTTGGTCTACCATTTATGAATGTGATAATTTTGAAGGTGCAATTTACGAGTTTTTTAAAAATAATTTAGAAATAATAGAAAAAAACATGCTTAATGACAATAGGTGATTTTGAAAATTAATTAAAATTTGAAATTAATCGTGAGTCCTAGCCCTGATAGAAGCGATATCCCTCGCCCTTGCGAGGATTTAGCGGATAGCAGGAAAAAGCTCCAAATAAAATTGGTATAGAGTTTGCATAGAATTTAAAAAAAACTAAATGAAAAAAGTTCTGATTTACTTGTTATTTGTGCCAATTATTAGTTTTGCACAATTTAAAGATTTAAAAAAATTGGCTGAAAGTAAAATTCCAAAAGTGACCAAATTAACCACTTTGCCGGATATTAGTGCAGGTTTGAAGGAGGCCTTAAACAATGGAATTGCAAAACAAGTATCGAAATTGACTGCCGAAGATGGGTTTTACAAAAATGATTTGGTGAAGATTTTATTGCCTGAAGAATTGCAGAAAGTGGATAGAACTTTGCGCAGTTTGGGAATGTCAAATTTGGCTGATCAAGGATTAGTGGTTTTAAATAGAGCTGCTGAAGATGCTGTGAAGGAAGCGACTCCGATATTTGTTGACGCAGTAAAAAACATCAATTTTAATGATGCAAAAAGCATATTAATGGGAAATGAAAAAGCGGCAACTTCCTATTTAGAAACTGCTACTTCCACATCTTTATATGACAAATTTAGTCCGATTATTGCTACATCTTTGAACAAAGTAAATGCAGATAAAATTTGGAGTCAAATAATATCGAAGTACAATTCTGTTCCGTTGATGAAAAAAGTTAATCCAGATTTAAAGGACTATGTTACCAAAGAAACGATGAAAGGAGTTTTTACGATGATTGCAATTGAAGAAAAAGACATTCGAGTAAATTTAAAATCAAGGACTTCAAGTTTGCTTCAAAGTGTTTTTTCGATGCAGGATAAGAAATAAATAACAAATTGATAACGGTATTTTAACTCTGAAATTGCAAATCAAGAAGATATTTGCATTGTAGTTTAAAATTAGTAAATTGAGTTATTAGGGAATTAACCACTGCTTTCGAGTAGTGGTTTTTTTATATTTTATTTAAAAATGAAATAACTGTAAAATTAAAAGTAAGGGGTTGTTCAATATTAACCACATGTCCACATTGCTGAACTACAAATAGTTGGGAGGATTTGAAATGTTTTTCAACTACTTTTCTCACCGATGGTAGGAACATATAATCTTCTTCACCCATAATATATAAAGTAGGAATATTCAATTCTTCTTGACGGAACCACTTTAAAATAGGATTAATTTCAGCGGTTAACTTAAACCATTTTATAAACTCTTTTTGATATAATTTTTTAGCTTCATTAATAAATAACAAACGGGATTGTTTGTGATTTTTATTAGGCATAATAACAAAAGCAAAGAATTTATATAAAACTAAATACGGTAATACATATTTAAACATATTACCTAATCTCATTAAAATTTGAGATCTAAAATTCATCTTTAAAATTGCACCTCCTAGAATCATACTTTGAACCCGGTCAGGATGCATTTCAGCCAATTGACGAATGAGAATTGTGCCTAAAGAAATTCCAACAAAATGTGATTTTTGAATTTTAAGATGGTCTAAGACTTCCAAAATATCATTGGCTAAAGCCGAAAAAGTATATTTTTGTTTGAACGCTTTTTTTATTTGATGGTTGGAATTTCCATGGCCTCTCAAATCCAATAATAGGACATTAAAATGCTTTTGGAAATCTCGAATTTGCTTGAACCAAATGGATGAACTTCCTCCCGCTCCATGAACAAAAGTAACCCATTGGGCATCTTTGTCTTTTTCATAAACGGTGAAATGTATCATTTGATTTTTTTTGTAAATATAGATTATTTATACCAAAAAAATGACTTATTGAGTTTTATTAACTTACAAAGCAAAACCAATTTAAATTGAAATGTATAGTTTAAGTATAGGTGTAAAATAGTAGTAAAATAATAATAATTATTAGATTTGCTTGGAGTATTATTATAAATACTTCAGTAAATTATGCGCAATTTTACATTTGTTTTTATATTATTTTTTTCTTTAAATTCATATTCACAATCTCAGATATCGCAAGATAATTTTGAAGGAAATTCAACAATAACTTCATGGTTTGGAGATAATTGCGGTATGGATAACGCATTTTCAAACCCTTTTCAGAATGGTATAAATACCTCTGCAAAAGTATTGAAATATACCGATGCAGGTGGGCAATATGCCAATGTTCGTTTTGACGCTGGTTTTAATTATAATTTAAACACTAGTAGTGTTTTTTCATTAAAAATATTTGTTCCTTCCAATGGAATTACAGGAACTCAAACCAATCAAATTTCATTAAAATTACAAAATGGTAATGATGTATCGCCTTGGGCTACTCAATGTGAAATAATTAAATCTGTAGTTTTAAATCAATGGCAAACTATTACCTTTAATTTTGCTAGTGACCCATTTATAAATTTGGATCCTACTTCTCAAAATCCTATGAATCGCTCGGATTTTAATAGAGTCATTCTACAAGTAAATGGAGAAAATAACACTTCTCAAGTTACTGCTTATATTGACGATTTTTACTATTCTGGGGCAGCTACTGTTTTTAATACATTAGTTTGGAGCGATGAATTTGATACCAATGGAGGTATAAATACTACAAGATGGTTTCCTCAAACCCAACTTCCAAATGGAAACAGCTGGTATAATGGGGAATTACAGCATTATACTAATCGTCAGGTAAATTCAACTATAAATAATGGAATTCTGAGTATTATCGCCAAAAGAGAAACATTTACTGATCAAGGGAAAACCAAACAATACACCTCAGCCCGATTAAATTCAAAATTTTCATTTAAATACGGTCGTGTAGAAGTGCGTGCTAAGCTCCCTGTTGGTGCTGGAACATGGCCTGCTATTTGGATGCTTGGGAAAAATATTATTGAGCCAGGTGGTTTTTGGACAAGCTCTTTTGGTACTGCAAGTTGGCCTGCCTGTGGAGAAATTGATATAATGGAACACTGGGGAACCAATCAAAATGTAGTTTCTAGTGCCGTTCACCATCCAATTAATGGGAATTTAGCAGTTGACGAATACGTTTCAAATGCACAGAATAAACCAGGAGTTTCAACCGATTTTCATATTTACGCAATGGAATGGGATGCGCAAAAAATAACATTTAGCGTTGACGGAATTAATCATTTAACCTATAATCCACCAGTCAAAAATCAATATACCTGGCCATTTAACGCTGAACAATATATATTATTAAATGTTGCTATTGAACCTAGTGTAACCGCTGGTTTTGTTCAATCGGCAATGGATGTTGATTATGTAAGGGTATACCAACAAACAGCTTTAGAAACAAATAATGTGGTTAATGTAAATAATTTGGTGCTTTTTCCAAATCCCGCTTCTGATGAAATAACACTTAAATCGAATGAAAATCTTATAGGTGCAACTATTTCAATTAGCTCTTTATTGGGACAAAAATTGGATTCATTTATATTAAACTCAGAAGAAACAACATTGAATTTATCCAATTATCAAAGTGGAATTTATATTTTAAAAGTAAATTCGCAGGTTGGAATTCAAAGCTACAAGTTTATAAAGAAGTAGTACTATTTTAAAATAGCTGCCATTTCTAATTGCATTTTTAGAGCTTCTTCCCTAGCCTTTTCGGCAAAATCAACTCCGTTTGAAGCATAAATTATTGCTCTCGAAGAATTTATGAGTAAGCCAACATTGGAATTCATTCCATATTTGCAAACTTCAGAAAGACTTCCGCCTTGAGCGCCAACGCCAGGAACTAGCAAGAAACTATCGGGTACAATTTTACGGATTTCGGTAAAATATTCTGCTTTTGTAGCTCCTACAACATACATTAAGTTTTCTGAATTTTCCCAAGCTTTAGATGTTTCCAATACTTGTTTGTACAATTCCTTTCCATCTACATTTAGGGTTTGGAAATCAAAAGCACCTTCATTGGAAGTTAAAGCCAACATAATGGTGTGCTTGTTTTCAAAAGCTAAGAAAGGTTCCACAGAATCTTTTCCCATGTAAGGAGCAACGGTTACACTATCAAAATTTAAATCTTCAAAGAAAGCTTTGGCATACATCGAAGACGTATTTCCAATATCTCCTCGTTTTGCATCGGCAATGGTGAAAATTTCGGGATGTTTTTCGTTGATATAATTGATTGTTTTTTGTAAAGAAATCCAACCTTTTATTCCATACGCCTCATAAAAAGCGGTATTTGGTTTGTAAGAAACCGCTAAATCATGAGTTACATCAATTATAGCCTTATTGAACTCGAAAATAGGATCTTCTGATTCTAATAAATGGGGTGGAATTTTATTCAAATCAACATCTAATCCAACACAAAGAAAGGATTTTTTGATTTTAATTTGGTCTATTAGTTGTTGTGTAGTCATTGTTGTGTGTTTAACCGCAAAGTTGCAAAGTTTTTCGCAAAGTTTTATAAAAAATGCCAAACTTAATTCAGTGTGGCATTTAATAGTTTATTATCTATCAGTCTCTTATCTTGTATCTTTTAGAAAACCTCACTCGCTTCTTTCAATTTTTCCATGTTGTTAACCAATTGCAATTCGTCAACAATTTTTTGGATATCGCCATTCATAATATTTCCTAAATCGTATAAAGTCAATCCCACACGGTGATCAGTTACACGACCTTGAGAATAATTATACGTTCTAATTTTGGCCGAACGGTCTCCGGAACTTACTTGAGACGAACGTTTTGTTGCATCTTCAGCTTGTTTTTTAGCCAATTCTTGTTCGTATAATCTAGAACGTAATACGTCCATCGCTTTATCTTTATTTTTATGCTGTGATTTTTGATCCTGACATTGAGCAACCAAACCAGTTGGAACGTGAGTTAAACGAACAGCCGATTTTGTAGTATTTACAGATTGTCCTCCAGGTCCTGATGAACAAAAGAAATCAACTCGAACATCATTCATATCAATTTGAACATCAAATTCTTCGGCTTCAGGAAGTACCATAACCGTAGCTGCAGAAGTATGCACACGTCCTTGTGTTTCTGTTTGTGGCACACGCTGAACACGGTGAACTCCAGCTTCAAATTTTAAAGTACCATAAACGTCTTCCCCTGTAACCTCAAAAATAACCTCTTTAAAACCACCAGATGTTCCTTCGTTAATATCTACAACAGAAGTTCTCCAACCTCTATTTTCACAATATTTAGTGTACATTCTGAATAAATCGCCGGCAAATATACTCGCTTCATCACCGCCTGTACCCGCTCTAATCTCCACCATCACGTTTTTAGCATCTTCAGCGTCTTTCGGAATTAATAAAAATTTAATTTCGTCTTCCAAAATAGGCAATCTGTCTTTCGCTTCCTCCAATTGCATTTTCGCCATTTCAGTCATATCGGCGTCACTTCCATCGGCAATAATCTCATTTGCCTCATCAATATTTCCCAAAACTACAATATATTCATTGCGTTTATCGGCAAGAGCTTTTAAACTTTTATATTCCTGATTCAATTGTACATAACGCTTTTGATCGCTAATCACATCGGGTTGAATAATCAAATCCGATATTTCATCGAAACGTTGTTTTACTATTTGAAGTCTGTCTAACATTTTATTTTTTCCTTATTTAAGTCCGCAAATTTACAAAAAATAGTTGATACAATAAAGTTTTCAAAATTACAATTTTTTGGAGCTTTATCCTGCTGTACGCTATATCCACACTAAAAAGTGTGGGATACCGCTTCCATCAGGGCTAGGGCATTTGATTTTGAAATTACATTTATTTCTTAAAAATTTCAACCTGTAATTTTCACAAAATCAGCTAGATAAAAAATATTATTAATAATTATTCTAAATAACTTTTGAAATATTAAAATCAGTTTATACATTTGCACTTTATTTTTAATCAGTCTAAATAAATATGAGACAATTACTCTTTTTGCTAATTTTTAACTTCATAAATCTTCAAGCCCAAAACACCAGTATTGTAAAAGGAAAAATTGAATCTACAGACGGATTTCCTGTTTCCAACTTAATTATCAAACAAGAAAAAAATGGAATTTCTATAAAAACCGATGAAAAAGGTGAATTCACAATTCCAAATTTTCCCTCAGGAATTCACACTTTAGTATTAGAAGGAGAAAAAATAAAAAAACAAACCAAAGAAATAGTAGTTAAGGATAATGAAATTTACTTTGTGAAATTTACTCTTAATAAAGAAATTAATGAACTAAAAGAAGTAATTATAAAAATAAAAGAAAGTCCCAACAAAAAAAAGGAAACCATACTCTCTGGATTAGAAATAAAATCCTTTGATTTACCTCAAAGCCTACAAATAATAGGAAATTCTACCTTAATACAACAACAAACAATTCGGTTAAGTGAAGTTTTAAAAAATGTTAATGGTGTTTATATTGGATCCTCAAGAGGTGGAGCTCAGGAATCATTATGGTCTAGAGGTTACGACATGACCGCAAACAATGTATTTAAAAATGGATTTCGAACAAATAGCGGTTCAATGCCCGAAGTAGCAACTTTAGAAAAAGTAGAGGTTTTAAAAGGTGGTTCCGCGCTTTTATTTGGTAATGTAACTCCGGGCGGAATAGTAAATTTGGTTACTAAAAAACCGCTGTTCAAAAATGGTAGAGAAATTTCTTACCAAATTGGTAGTTATTCATTCAATAAACCAACTATAGATTTATACGGACCTTTTTCAAAGAAAGTAGCTTACAGAATGATTTCAACTTATGAAAAAGCAAATAGCTTTAGAGACATCGTTAATCGGGAGCGATTTTATATTAATCCATCGGTAATTTTAAAAAGTGAAAAATCAGAATTTATACTACAAGGTGATTACTTAAAAGACAATTGGATCCCTGATTTTGGAACTGGATCTATTGAAACTACTATTGCCGATATTCCTCGAAATACCTATTTAGGAGCAATTTGGTCCAACGGACAAACCTATCAGTCTAGTTTTTCAAGTCAATTCAAACATCAAATAAATTCAAATTGGAAGCTTAATATAAATAATGCATTTCAGAATTTTGAACGTTCTTGGCAAGGAACTGAGCGAATTCAACCAATTGAAAACGGTAATTGGGATAGACCACTTGGAAAATACAAAATCAAAGAACAATTAATTTCAAATCAAATAAACTTTTCAGGAACCTACAAATCTGGAAAAATTAAACACCAACTTTTTACGGGTCTAGATTTTGATAATTCAATAGCAGACGTTTATACTTTTGTTTTCAATCCGTTTTTCTACGATACTATTAATATCTACAATTTAAATCTATATCCTCAAAATAGCTTTATTCCAGAAGCAAAAAACACAAAAATTGTAAAAACTACCACCAATAATTTCGGAATTTATTTTCAAGATTTAATATCAATAAAAGAAAAAATTAAAATATTGGCAGGAATTCGTTGGTCATGGCAAGAAGGACAAGCAGAAAACAATAATTTAATTTCAAATAGCATCACAACAGATGACAAAAGAATAAGCAGAGCATTATCTCCGAAAATTGGAATTGTATATCAACCTTCAAATAATACTTCAGTTTTTACAAGTTATTCCAATTCATTTACCCCAAATACCGGAGTGACTATAAATAATGAAACTCTCAAGCCTTCAATTATAGATCAATATGAAATTGGAATTAAAAAAGATTGCTTTAAGGGTTTGTTGAGTACAAATATCACTTTTTACACCATTATTAATAGTGATTTAGCACAAACAGCTGAGTTGAATTTAGATGGAACTCCTAACACCAACAGTAATATTAAAACATTAAATGGAGAAACTACAAGCAAAGGTTTGGAAATAGACATTTCATCAAGTCCAATAGAAGGGTTAACTATTTTTGCTGGGTATAGTTATAATGAAATGAAATTCACTAAATCAAACGGTGCGTTTGGTAGTTTTATTGAAGGGGAACGATTAACGAGAACTCCATATAATACAGGAAACTTTAGTGCATTTTATACTATAAATTATGGGAAATTAAGCGGAATTAGTCTTGGAGTAATTGGAAATTACATAGGCGAACGTTTAGGCGGTTGGAACAATACCTACGGTCAATCTATGCCCGACAGAAGAATTCCTATTAATGGATATACTACATTTGATTTATCATTAGGATACAAATGGAAATCATTTTCAATATTAAGTAAGTTGTCTAATATTGGTAATGTGATCAATTATACTGTTCATGAAAACTACAGCATGAACCCAATAGCTCCAAGACAAATTATGACTACTTTTAATTACAAATTTTAAAATAGGTTGGAAACTAGTTTTGGATGGTTAATCTTATTTTATTGATATTGATATTGTTATTGATATAGATTTTGATATTGACATTGACATTGACATTGACATTGTTATTGATATTGATATTAATTTTTACTAATAAAAAAAGGCTGTCGATATGGACAGCCTTTTTTCATATGAAATTGTAAAGATTACATTTTTTTCATTTGCTCCTTCATCATTGTGATTTGATCTTTAAGCATATTTTGTTTATCTAATTTCTTAGCTTCATTTATTAAATTAGTTGCTTCTAATTTTCTTCTTCGTGACATTGCAACCCCAGCCAAATTCAATTTTGCAACAGCTAAATCCATATCCATTGATAAACCCAATTCAATTGCTTTCTTGAAATATTTTTCCGATTGAATCAAATTAGTTTGTGATAACATAATTCCATGGAGGTAATTAAAATAACCTTGTTGCTTTCGAACTAGAGCAGTTTCTGGACTTTTAATGTGGGCTAACCACTTTTGGGCACCGGGAAAATCTTGTTTTCTTAACTTTAAAAAAGCCAATAAAATAAACTCATTTTTGAAATATAAAAATATTGGGATTAGAGATAAGAATATAAAGAAAATACCATTTCCTATTTCTCCGTCTGTAAAACTCCAAATTCCGCTACCTATAATAAGAGCCGCTAAAATTAGTTTGATGTTTTTATGAAACATAATATTTGATTAATAGTTTTTGCAAAGATAGTAAAAGGAATTTAAAATATTTTTACAAAACTACTTGCAAAGAATAAAACTCTTTGTATATTTGCACTCGGTTTTATAAATATAAGTTACAAAACCAATCAAGATATTTTAATACAAGATTTAAAGATAACAAACAATGAGCAAAAGAACGTTTCAACCATCGAAAAGAAAGAGAAGAAATAAGCACGGATTTATGGACAGAATGGCTTCTGCTAATGGAAGAAAAGTCCTTGCTCGTAGAAGAGCTAAAGGAAGACATAAGTTGACTGTTTCATCTGAACCAAGACACAAAAAATAATGTTTATTTAAACATACATAAAGGCGTTACTGTTATTAGTATCGCCTTTTTTTTATATCTTTAAACTAATAAAAATAAATTTAGGCTAAAAAATAAAACTAACTACACAACACCAACCTACACATGCCAAAAGACAATTCAATAAAATCGATTTTAATAATAGGCTCAGGACCTATTGTTATTGGGCAAGCCTGCGAATTTGATTATGCAGGGTCACAATCTGCTCGTTCCATTCGTGAGGAAGGAATAGAAGTGATTTTGATCAATTCAAATCCAGCAACTATTATGACCGACCCTTCAATGGCGGATCATATTTATTTAAAACCATTAACTACAAAATCGATTATTGAAATTCTAAAAGAGCATCCTCAAATTGACGCTGTTTTACCAACAATGGGTGGACAAACGGCTTTGAATTTATGCTTGGAAGCAGATGAAAAAGGAATTTGGGAAGATTTTGGTGTACGATTAATAGGTGTTGATATTAATGCAATCAACATTACTGAAGATCGTGAACAATTTAAACAACTATTAGCTAAAATAGGAGTACCTACAGCTCCTGCAAAAACGGCAACTTCCTTCTTAAAAGGAAAAGAAATTGCTCAAGAATTTGGCTTTCCATTAGTAATTAGACCGTCATTTACCTTGGGTGGAACAGGTGCAGCATTTGTTCACCATAAAGAAGAATTTGACGAATTATTGACCAGAGGATTAGAAGCTTCTCCAATTCATGAAGTCTTAATTGACAAGGCGTTAATTGGATGGAAAGAATACGAATTAGAACTTTTACGAGATAAAAATGATAATGTAGTAATTATATGTTCCATCGAAAATATGGATCCAATGGGAATTCATACTGGAGATAGTATTACGGTTGCTCCTGCGATGACTTTGTCTGATACCACCTTCCAAAAAATGCGTGATATGGCGATTTTGATGATGCGAAGTATCGGAAATTTTGCTGGAGGTTGTAACGTACAATTTGCGGTTTCCCCTGACGAAAAAGAAGATATAGTTGCCATCGAAATCAACCCTCGTGTATCAAGATCATCAGCATTAGCCTCAAAAGCTACAGGTTATCCAATTGCAAAAATCGCCTCTAAATTGGCTTTAGGGTACCACTTAGATGAATTACAAAATCAAATTACAAAATCTACTTCTGCATTATTCGAACCAACACTAGATTATGTAATTGTAAAAATACCACGTTGGAATTTTGACAAATTTGAAGGTGCGGATCGAACTTTAGGCTTGCAAATGAAATCAGTGGGAGAAGTAATGGGAATTGGCCGTTCTTTCCAAGAAGCATTGCATAAAGCCACACAATCATTGGAAATTAAAAGAAATGGGCTTGGCGCCGATGGAAAAGGACATAAAAACTACGAGCAAATTATAGAGAAACTAACTTATGCAAGTTGGGATCGAGTATTTGTAATTTATGATGCAATTGCGATGGGAATACCATTAAGTAGAATTTATGAAATTACAAAAATAGACATGTGGTTTTTGAAACAATATGAAGAACTATTTATTTTACAAAAAGAAATTTCCAATTTTAAAGTAGATACTTTACCAAAAGAATTATTATTAGAAGCTAAACAAAAAGGTTTCGCAGACCGACAAATTGCTCACATGATGGGCTGTTTAGAAAGTCAAGTTTACAAGTTACGTGAAGAAAAAAATGTAAAACGAGTTTACAAATTGGTTGATACTTGTGCTGCTGAATTTAAAGCAAAAACACCTTACTACTACTCTACTTTTGAAGCAGAAATTGAAACTGCCAACGGAACAAAATACGTTGACAACGAAAGTTTTGTGACGGATAAGAAAAAAATAGTTGTATTAGGCTCAGGGCCAAATAGAATTGGACAAGGAATTGAATTTGATTACTCTTGCGTTCACGGAGTTTTAGCTGCAGCAGAATGTGGCTATGAGACGATAATGATCAATTGTAATCCAGAAACTGTTTCAACCGATTTTGATACTGCCGATAAACTGTATTTTGAACCCGTATTTTGGGAACATATTTATGACATCATTCGACACGAAAAACCAGAAGGTGTAATTGTGCAATTAGGAGGTCAAACAGCATTAAAGTTAGCAGAAAAATTATCTAAGCACGGAATAAAAATCATAGGAACAAGTTTTGACGCTTTAGATTTAGCTGAAGACAGAGGTCGATTTTCTGAACTTTTAACCGATTTACAAATTCCTTTTCCACAATTTGGAATTGCAGAAACAGCAGACGAAGCATCGCAATTGGCTGATGTTTTAGACTTCCCGCTTTTGGTTAGACCTTCTTATGTATTGGGTGGTCAAGGGATGAAAATTGTAATCAATAAGCAAGAACTTGAAGAACATGTAATCGATTTATTGAAATCTATTCCTGGAAATAAATTGCTTTTAGACCACTATTTAGATGGAGCAATTGAAGCTGAAGCAGATGCAATTTGCGATGGTGAAAATGTATATATTATAGGAATAATGGAACACATTGAGCCTTGCGGAGTGCATTCTGGAGATAGTAATGCAACATTACCTCCATTTAATCTTGGGGAATTTGTAATGCAACAAATTAAAGACCATACTAAAAAAATTGCGTTGGCGCTGAGAACGGTTGGTTTAATCAACATCCAATTTGCAATAAAAGACGATATTGTTTATATAATTGAGGCCAACCCTAGAGCTTCAAGAACGGTTCCATTTATTGCAAAAGCGTATGGTGAGCCTTATGTAAATTATGCAACAAAAGTAATGTTGGGTCATAATAAGGTAACCGATTTTAAATTCAATCCGCAATTAAAAGGTTATGCAATTAAACAACCTGTATTCTCATTTAGTAAATTCCATGGTGTAAATAAAGCGCTTGGACCAGAAATGAAATCTACAGGAGAAAGCATATTATTTATAGATGATTTGAAGGACGATCAATTCTACGAATTGTATTCAAGACGAAAAATGTATTTAAGTAAATAAAAAAAGCCCCATATTTGGGGCTTTTTTTTATTCTATGTCTTTTATATGTTCATCGTATTCGAGGTAAAATAGTTCCAAAGCATTCATTTTTTCGAAAAAGAAATCAAATATTTCATCCCAATATTTTGTATTGCTTACGCTAACATTCAACTTTTCGACCCAAATTCTGCTGATTACTTTACCGTTTTCTAGACTGAAATTTTTCTCGAAAACTAGATCGGAAATAAACTCTTCCTCAAGAATATTTTTTAGCGATTCTAATTTCTCAAAATATTGAATTCTTTTGATATCATTCCGGCTTTCAATATCTATTTGTACTTGTGCTTTAGTATTTTCAACATAAAATTTAAAAGAAAAATCTTTAATTTTCGTATTGTACAAAACCCATTTCCGAGGATATTTATTTGCAAATGAAACCCAAAATTCTCTTTTTAGCTTTTGATTTTCTTCTTTACTATACATTTACTACTATTGATTTATTTGTGTGTTGATTTTCAAATAGTTGTGAAATTCAATTTAATAATCTACATTTATAACTAATTAGCTGCAAAAATAGAACATCATTATGGATTTTTCAGATTTTTTAAAATATGTTCCAAAAATAAAACAAGAAAAGCTTCTTGCTGAAGAGGCGCACTTAAAAATGGTGCCTGTTGAACGTATTTTGGAAGTAGAAAAATTCAATACCAGTTCCAATAATCCTAGAAAAGCAGCCGTAATGATGTTGATTTATCCTAAAAACAACAATTCGCATCTTGCTTTAATTGTCAGAAATACCTATCCAGGAGTTCATTCAGCTCAAATAGGTTTTCCAGGTGGAAAAGTTGAATTAGAAGATGAATCTTTAACTCATACTGCTTTAAGAGAAACACACGAAGAAATTGGAATTCATCCCGAAAAAATTGAAGTAATTAAGACATTTACAGAGGTTTTCATACCACCAAGTAATTTTATTGTGGCACCCTTTTTAGGAATTAGTTATTCTGAATTGGTGTTTATTGAGCAGGAAGAAGAAGTTGCTGGAATAATTGAATTTCCCTTACTTGATTTTTTGAATGAGAAAACAATTGTAAATAAAATTATGGACACATCTTATGGTAATAATATAGAGGTTCCAACATTTAAAATAAACGAACATTATGTTTGGGGAGCTACAGCGATGATGATGAGCGAATTGAAAGAAGTGCTAAAAAATTCATTTAAAAATTAATTTGTAAATTAGCCTCCCTAACTGATACTAAAATATGGTTTTATTTAAACGAAACCCTTTTGGACATATACTTTTCCTAAAAAAATGGTTAATTCGAATTTTCGGTGGAATTACCCATAAAAGGTATCGTGGATTCAACCATTTGCAAATTGAAGGCTCTGAAATTATAAAAACTTTACCTGAAACTAATGTACTGTTTATATCCAACCATCAAACCTATTTTGCCGATGTGGTGGCAATGTTTCACGTATTTAACGCAAGTTTATCAGGTCGTGACAATTCAATAAAGAACGTTTCCTATTTATTGAATCCTAAGTTAAATATATATTATGTTGCAGCAAAAGAAACGATGCATTCAGGATTATTACCTAAAATTCTGGCTTATGGAGGTGCAATAACTGTAGAAAGAACTTGGCGTTCCCAAGGTAAAGATGTAACCGAAAAACGTGAAGTGAATCCGAATGATACTGAAAATATAAGAATTGCCTTAGAAGACGGCTGGGTAATTACTTTTCCACAAGGAACTACAAAATCCTTTAAACCGGTAAGAAAAGGCACGGCTCACATCATAAAACAATACCGCCCAATTGTTGTTCCAATAGTAATTGATGGTTTCAGACGTTCATTTGATAAAAAAGGATTACGGTTAAAAAAGAAAGGAATTCAGCAATCATTTGTCATCAAAAAGCCGCTGGAGATTGATTATGATAATGATACAATTGAACAAATCGTTGAAAAAGTTGAATTTGCAATAGAACAACATTCTTCATTTTTAAAAGTAGTTCCAGCTGAAGAAGTGGTTAATTAAATTTTTATAGAAACCTATAAATTATTGGTTTTATAATAGTTTACCAATAAATCAACGAATCTACTATAACCTTCAATTCCATCTTTTTGTTGATTCATTTTAAGAAACCGATCGTAAAATAGATGAAATCCTGTTTCAACAAATGATTCGTATTCATTCCAAAAATCTTCACTCTCTTTATAATTTTTAATAATTCCTGGATGAACCGATTTTAATAATTTTTTAAATTGTTCTTCATCTCTAAATCTCCAGTTACTAAGACAATAATGTAATGCATGAATGTAACCCGAATATTGGAAATAAATATTTTCGTTATTTATGGAGGCTAAAAAACCAATGAAATTCGCTTCACTCTCTGAAGCATAACCTAATTGATGCGCCATTTCATGTGTTACAGTTGTAGGAAAATTATACATTGGAATTTTATCATTGACCTGAGCTTCGTTTGTAAAAGGATTCAAATAGCCACTAAAACCCATATAACTTAAAGACCAACTGAAAAGAGATTTTTTTATACTTGGATAATTGTAAGTAAATGATGGCATTTGTTTAGAAAGAGAATTGTAACCCTTTAAATTCATTTGAAAAACTTGTTCTTGAGAGTAAGGAAAAACAACTTTTAATGCATCGTTTTTAGTGATCTGGGAGTGAATAGAATTTGTTTTTGTAATTAATAACTTTGTGAATTTCAATAAATCTTCATTAGAATATTCTTTTTCTAAATTTAATTTTTCAAATAATGGAACCCGATAATAATTCAAACCCCAAAGTATGTTAAAACAGAAATAAAATACAGAAATGTAACTCAGAATTTTAAGCATCTATCTTTCCAGAGTAATTTTATGATTTTGCGATTATTAAAGTAACCTAATAGTAGAAATACTATTGCTAATAAATAACAGAAGTCTCCAATAGAAAAAGGAATAAACCCAAAAATTACCCTTGAAAAAATTGAAATATAATTGTAAAGTCCGTTACTGTAAAAATCTTCAATAAATTCAGGAAAAAAGGAAATTACTTGAACAAATACTATTTGAATAAGCAACGCTAAAGGAAGATAATATTTTTTCTGCATAACAATAAAATAGATTGTTAAAGTAACAAATTTTGATGAATTATTATTTTAAAATTATTCTTTTTTATTGTAAAACTATCTTGGGTCTTTGTAACTTTGGAAAATAAAATTAAGAAATTAAAAATATAGCGATGAGCCAAGAAATTAGAAACCTCGAACCAAAAGCACTTTGGAATAAATTTGCCGATTTAAATGCAGTTCCTCGACCTTCAAAAAAGGAAGAACGCGTAATTGAATTTATAAAGAACTTTGGAAATAATTTAGGTTTAGAAACTTTTGAAGATGAAATTCGAAATGTAATCATCAGAAAAACAGCTACTCCTGGAATGGAAAATAGAAAAGCTTTGGTGCTTCAAGGACATTTAGATATGGTTCACCAAAAAAATTCCGATACTATTTTCGATTTTGATAAACAAGGAATTGACATGTATGTTGATGGCGACTGGGTTCGAGCTCGAGGAACAACATTAGGAGCCGATAATGGATTAGGAGTTGCAATGATAATGGCTATTTTAGAAAGCACTACCATCAAACATCCAGCTATTGAGGCTTTATTTACAATAGATGAAGAAACTGGAATGACTGGAGCATTAAACCTGAAGGGCGGCATATTAAATGGTGAAATCCTATTGAATATGGACACTGAGGAAGATGATGAAATTGATATTGGATGTGCTGGTGGAATTGATGTTACTGCGACTAGAAAATACAATGAAGAGGAAACTCCTGAGGGATCTGTTGGATATACAATTACTGTAAAAGGTTTAAATGGCGGTCACTCAGGAATGGATATTCACAAAGGTTTAGGAAATGCTAATAAAATCATGAACCGATTATTATTTGATGGATTTGAGAATTTTGGACTTCAAGTTGCTGAAATAAACGGCGGTAGTTTACGAAATGCAATTCCAAGAGAAAGTGTTGCCAAAATTATTGTAGCAAAAATGTACGATGAAGCCTACGTTTTTGACATGCAAGAAATTATCAATGATATCAAAAATGAATATAAAACTACAGAACCAAATTTAGTTATTGAAATCACAAAATCAGAATTACCTAGTAAAGTAATGGATTTGGGAGTTCAAGAAGGTATAATACGTTCCATTTATGCAGCTCATAACGGCGTTTATAGAATGAGTGCTGATATGAAGGACTTAGTAGAAACTTCTAATAATGTGGCTCGAATAATCATAAAAGAAGGAGAAATTACAATTGGTTGTTTAACCCGTTCTTCTGTAGAAACTTCCAAGTTTGATTTAGCAAATTCCTTACGTTCAGTATTTGAATTGTGTGGATGTGAAGTTACATTAGCAGGTTCTTACCCAGGATGGACTCCAAATGTAAATTCGGAAATTCTTGATGTTTTGGTTTCAGTTTATGAAAAACAAAACAACGAAAAACCAAAAGTGGTAGCTTGTCATGCAGGTTTGGAATGTGGTATTTTAGGGACTAATTATCCTGAAATGGATATGATTTCATTTGGACCAACAATCCATGGAGCTCACTCACCCGATGAAAGAGCGAGTATTAAATCCTCTCAAAAATTTTGGAAATTTGTACTTGAAATATTAGAGAATATTCCATTAAAAAAATAAATGATATAAAAAACGCCCTTTAATAAGGGCGTTTTTTTTATAATGAAATTACTATAAATTCACTTCTTCTATTGGCTTGGTGTTGTTCTTCGGAACAATCTACACCATCAGAACAATTATTTACTAATTTAGTTTCTCCATAACCTCTAGCTGTTAATCTATTAGCAGAAATACCATTTTTAATTAACCATTTTCTTGTTGATTTAGCTCGGTTGTTAGATAATTTATCATTATAAGTCTGCGTTTGACGACTATCTGTATGTGAATTAATTGCAATTTTCATAGTAGGATATTCCAATAATACCTCTAAAATTTTAGCCAATTCAATAGCGGCATCTTTACGGATATTGTATTTATCTAAGTCAAAATAAATCTCTTTAATATGAAACACTTTAGACAAATCTGTTCCTGGGCCTATAGGAATTATTGTTTTTTCGATAGCTAAAGTCGCTTTCGTTTCTCCTGAATAATTAGGGATTTGAATTTCCTTTTCATCGGTAGAGTAATCTGTTTTGGAAGCTCTTACATAAAAGCCGTTATTACAGTCGATTGTTCCAAAATTAAATTCTCCATTTTGATTTGAAATTTGAGTGCTAATTATCTGATGGTCTTTTGAAAATAAAGTAACATCTGAACCTGGAAGAATTTCATTAGTATTTTTGTCTAATACAATACCTGATAATTTTTGTTCACAAGGATAAACAATTGGTTTATTCTGAGTAAAGCCATAAATATCGTCATTTCCGCTACCTCCTTCTCTATTGGAAGTAAAAAAACCTTTTTTTGTAGTTTCGTTTATACAAAAAGAAAAGTCATCTATTTTGCTATTTATTGGAGACCCTATATTTAATACCGAATTCTTTTTATTAATATTCTTTAAATCTACCTGAAAAATATCAAGACCTCCTAATCCTGGTCTTCCGTCAGAAGCAAAATATAAAATATTAGATTCAGATATAAATGGAAATGTTTCACGACCCTCAGTATTAATTACCTTACCTAAGTTTTCTGGCTTGCCAAAAGTGCCATTTGGTTTAATTTCAACTTTATAAATATCAGATTTTCCCAAAGAACCTGGACGATCTGACGCAAAATAAAGTGTTTTTTCGTCTGGACTTAGTGTAGGATGCGCATCTTGAAAATTATCTGAATTAAAAGAAAGTTCTGTGATATTATCCCATTCTTGCTTTTGATTTATTTGTGCTCTATAAATTTTTAATAATACAGTTCCTTCTGCATTTTGTCCTTTTTTTCCTTTTAAATAATTGTTTCTAGTAAAATAAACAGTTTTACCATCTTTAGTAAATGCAGGGGTAGATTCATTGTATTTTGAATCAATATTTTTTGCAAATTTCTTAGGATCAGAAACTAAACCGTCTGAATTTATCACTCCACTATATAAAGAAGTAAAAGGCAATCCTGTCCAAGAATGGGTTCTTTTAAATATTTGTTTGGATTCTCTTGATGAAGAAAAAACAAGTTGGTCTTTATAAAATGACCCTCCAAAATCAGAATTTGGGGAATTTATGGTCAATGCCTGAATATCATATCTATCCGAATTTAATTTAATTAAATCTAAATAATTTTTATCTGATTGAAGCAGAATAGATCGTTGTTGGTTTGGTGCTAATTGAAGATATTGATTCATGTACTTTTCAGATTCTTCGATTTGACCTGAAGATTTCAATGTAAGTGCATATCGATAATAGTATTCAGAATTCACTTTTTTAGATATTGAAAATAATTTTTGATACCATTCGGCCGCAATCTTATAATTGGCATTATAATAATAGGCATCACCAATTTTTTCGCAAATTTCAGTATTTACATACCCTTTCTTTACAATTTTCTCATAGGTTTTAATTGCATCTATATAAGCTAGTTTTTGGCTTTGCTTATCTGCGATGTTAATTTTACTATTTTGAGAAAAAACACCAATTGTAAAACTAAATATTAATGTGTAAATTATATTTTTCATGTTATATATATTAAAAAAAACGTGGTGAAACTAATTTATCTTTTTTATAAATAAATTCATATCGTATAAAAATTTCATGTGACCCAGAATTGTATCGATTTAAAGCTGTTGTGTCAAAATCATAACTATAACCAAAAAACAACGCATCATTTACCTGAAATCCTGCCAATCCAGTTAAAGCAGAATCCATTCGATAAGCAGCGCCCAAAACAAATTTATTCATAAAAAGAGTATTTGCCGAGAGATCGAATTGAACTGGAGCACCTGTAACTATTTTAGAAACAATTGCTGGTTTAAACTTAATCCAATTGGACAAATCAAAAACATAACCTCCAATTACATAATAATTCATCCTTTGAGACTTGATAGAAATTTCATTGTCATTGTACAAATTGGATTCCATTATGTTTGGAATAGATATTCCTAGATAATATTTATCTGAATGCAAATAGGTACCTAAACCAAAATTAGGAGATAATTTAGAACTAACGCTTTTCCATTTAGGGTCATTGGCTTGAAATGGGGTAACTTTAAACTGATCAAAACTAAAAAAACTTGCACTACCTTTTAATCCAAAAGACAAATTAGTCTTTTCCGTTAAACGAACAGTATAAGAAATATCACCTGAGAAAGTACTTTGTTCGGTTGGACCAATTCGATCCGATATTGCAGAAATACCAAGCCCTATATTAGTTTCTGGTATTGGAGTATTGATTGAAAATGTACTTGTTGTTGGAGCTCCCTCAAATCCAACCCATTGAGATCGATGCAATGCCAAAATACTCAATACATCTCGAGAACCCGCATAGGCTGGATTTACAGAAATTGTATTGTACATATATTGAGAATATTGTGCATCCTGTTGAGCGTAAATAATATTTGAAATAATTAGTACCAAAAAAGTTAGTTTACTTTTCATTTAAATTAATTTAATAGGTTAAATATAAATATCCTGTTTTTTCTATTCTATTGCCACTTATTGGCTTGTAAAATTTAATTATATAAAAATAAGTGCCTTCTGGAAGGTTAGCGTTGGAGTTAATAGTTAATTTCCCTTCTGATTTACCAGAAAAAGTTCTTTCGGAATTATTATAATTATTCGCTTCATAAACTAATACTCCCCATCTATTAAAAATTTGAACATTATTAGAAGGATATTTTAATATGCCATCTATGTATAAAAATTCGTTAACACCGTCATTGTCTACTGATACAAAATTACTCACATTGACATCACATGAATCTGAAGCATCATCAAAATCACAAGGATCTTTAACCTCTATAGTTACAATTGCAGAATCACAATTATTCGGATTAATAACCTGACAGATAGAATAGGTCAAAGTATAAGAGCCAATGGGTGTGCCTATTGGAACATTTAAAATCCCATTACTATTTATTGAAGCCCCAATAATTCCGCCATTATTTACAATCGTAAATGCAACATCATTTGGATTTAGGGGTGCATTGTTCAATGTATCATTTGTATATAACGTAATTGAAGCCCCTACTTGCGAGTTAATTGGTGGATTATTAATATCATTTACAGCATCTATTGGCACACTTAGAAGACAATCAACTAATACAGCTGGTGAAGTTCTTGAAACTCCGCATGATCTAGTACCTGAAACAGAGTAATTCCCTGGTGCTGTAGGAAAATAAGTTTGATTTGTTGCCCCAGAAATAATTGTATCATTAAAATACCATTGGTAAGGGAAAAAACCTGCATCGGCAGTTAAGGTAACTCCTGAACAATATGTTGAAGTACTGGTAATAGTGGGTTGTTCTGGAGTATTTCCAAAAGAGGAATAGAAACCTGCCATACTAAATCCTCCACCTTGTTCAACAATAGAAACGCTCATTTTTGCAGTTGAGTTGACAATAATTTCTTCTTGATTACTTACATCAGAATCAGTGAATTTTATTAAATAATAACCTGTAGTACCTATTTGAAATCTTGGATTACCAGATGAAGTTTCAATATTAGTTCCATTTACATATACTATTGCACTCGGGTCATTTATTAGTATATTTCCAACATAGGGTAATTCTGTATTCAAATAACTCCTAAATTTTCTAATTTCAATTCTATTACTTCCTGTACAAGCCTCTAAAGGTGGGCTCATTGACATGTCATTTTCACAATTGTCGGCAACACCTTGATAAATTACAACAGGCTTATTTGAAGTTACATTCGAAGAGCTATAAATATTACTTCCGTCACCATGAAAAATAGTGGTGTAATCTCCGGCATTGACTAGAGTATAGCTATTACTTCCAATAGAAGTTCCTAAATTATTATAATTCACCACATTTACAGTTGTGTTATTTTGTGTTGCTATAATTGTACTTTGTTCTGGCAAGTTTGTACTCGCTCCGGGTGTTCCTTTACCTCTAACGATAATATAATTAGTACCTGCAATTCTAGTTGGTAAAACTTGTGTAAAAACTCCATCCGTACATCCACCTGGAGCATCACCCCAATTTCCACTATTTACAACCACCGATTTGTCTGAGGTTAACTGAGCACCAATATTGGTTTGAAAACAATAGGATTGTCCTGCATTTAAAGTAATTAAAGCATTTCCATTAAGATTTACGTGAGTGTCATTAGAAATTGCCATAACACTATACAATGGTGCTGCAAGACTTCCAATTCCGTTTAAGCCTGCATAATTACTTCGGTAGTATCCTAATCTAAATTCAACACCTATCCCTTGATCTCCATAACTAGATAAAGAGGAATTACCTTTAATAAAATTGGCGTTACCCCCATTTATCTGATCGCTTTCTTCATTTCGAATACTAACTGCTATTTTTTCTGTACTTGAAACTATTAATCCTTCTGCATTATATAAGGTATTACTACGATGAGCTGGTGTACATGCAGCGCCGCAAGGTGGGTTTGTAAACCGATAACGAATTGGCAGTCCTTGAACTACACTTAAAGTGGTTAATAACACTCCATCGCTAGATTTAACCTCAACGTTTATAGGAGTTGTATTTTCTGTAGAAACTATTAATTCGTTTGCTTGATCAAAATAATACCAAGGCGCTGGAGCTATATAATGCTTTTTGGCATACTGAGCATTCGCTTTAAATCCAACGGTAAAAATCAGAAATGCAATAAATAAAAATTTTAATTTCATATTATTAATATTTAATTAGATAAATACAAATATCCTGTTTTTTCAATTCTAATACCACTTCTAGGTTTAGTATATTTTATAACATAATAATAAGTACCTTCGGGTAAATTTGAATTTACATCAAAAGTTAGTCTTCCCTCTGATTTTCCATTAAAAGATTTATCTGCATTATTATATCCATTGATTTCATAGACTAAAATTCCCCATCTATTAAAAATCTGAACATTATTATCTGGATAATAGGTAATTCCATCAATAGTAAAAATTTCATTAATTTGATCATTATTAACTGAAACAAAGTTATACACAGTAACATCACATTCATTAATTTTTACTAATACTGGTAATCTATTTAAACTTGAACATCCATTAACTACTTCTTCTGCGTAATAGGTTGTTTGATTTTGTAATTCTGTACTTATTGAAAGTGAATTTCCTCCTATAGGTTGACTAAACCACTGAACTGTGTTACCATCTCCGTTAACATTTAAATCTGATAAAAAAGCAACAAAACAAAAGTCTTGAACTGCATTCCCTGAAGGTGTAGCAGGTAAACGAGTAATATTTATTGTAGCCGTGTTTGAAATACCTACACATGGTGAAATAGCAGACACGCTATAATTAAAAATACTCGAATTAGCACCAAAATCTGAAGTGTATAATCCTGGTATCGCATTGAAAACCCCACCACTTCCTGAAGTTTGACTCCATACCCCACCACTTTCTTGATTGGAAATAACAGTATTTAAATCGATAACCGCTCCAAAATTCTCGCAAATGTCCAATACTCCATTTAATCCTAATTGTGGTTGACGATTTATATTAATTGTTGCAATACTTTCATCATCATTACAACTAGTCATTCCAGTGATTGTATATTTAAAAATACTATTTGTAGCACCTAAAGCAGCGGTATAAATTGCAGTATTAGAGTTAAAGTTACCTCCAATTCCTGAAATTCTTGACCAGGAACCTGACGGCTGTTGATTTGTAATAATACTTGTTAAATTAACTGGAATGGTATTGCTGTCACAAATAGTAGAAGTTCCATCAACACCTGCATCGGCATGAGGATTTACAATTACTGTTACAACATTATTTACATTTACACACGGAGAATCTCCTGTAACGGTATACAAAAAGGTACTTGTCGAGGCAGCATTCTGAGTAGTGTAAGTTCCAATAGAATTAAAAATTCCTCCTGTTCCTGTTAATTGAGTCCAACTACCTCCTGGTTCTTCATTTATTAATATTGAATTTAACTGAATTGCATCAGGATTGTTATCACAAATAGTAATTGAACTATCAATCCCTGCAACCGGCTGTCTTGAAATAGTTATTGGAATACTAACATTTCGAGCAGGACAACCTTCAAAAGCTGGAATTAGATAATTAATATTAAATGTACCTGAAGAAACTTGATAGGGTGAAAATTCGCCATTATTAGAATTTAAAACAATTCCTGGCGGGACTGATGAAAATGAGCCTCCTAAATAACTCCCTGTTCCACTTAATTGAACTTGCTGTGTACTATTATTTGAATTACAAAACAAACTTATTGGATAATTTATAGAAGCAGTAGGTGGATCGACAACAGTTATTTGTTTTGTAATAGAATCAACACAACCAATTGAATTTGTTACCGTTAGCGTAACATTATATGGACCTGGATTAGCATAAACATGTGTTGGTGAAACTGAAGTTGATGTTTGTCCATCTCCAAAATCCCACAAAAAAGAATTAGAAGTTAAATCAGTTCCTGGAGAGGTAGTCGATAAATTTGTAAAATTAGCCCCGCTAGTACAATTATTTTGTATTGACAAATTAAAATCCGGAATTGGTGGTGCTGGTTGTAATATTGTTGTTAATTGAACAATACATCCTGTTACTGAAGTTAATTGACAAGTTACAGTTTGACCAATAATAGGATTACTTATGGAGATATTTTGTGAGGTTGATCCAGTACTCCATAAATAGGTAAAACCTAATGGAGCTGAAAGTGTTACATCGGTAGTTCCAACACAAAAATTAGTGTTTATTCGTAAAGAAGTGCAAAAAGCATCAATGTATGCGTATCCATAATGGCCTCCTAAATCACAATCTCCAGTGGCAAACTCTATAGAAATTGGTCCTGTACCAAAAGGAGTTAAATCAATTCCAACTGTTGTCCAATTTTTATATCTCACAGGGGCATTGGTAGTTATTGTACAAGTCTGAAAACCTGGTAAAGTGGCATTTGCAACAACTTCATATTGTCCGCAAGTGGGATTAACTATTTGTCCATTAGAGTTAAGTATTTTTAAACCAAATCTAGGTTGATCGTCTGCAGTATGCCCAAGTGGATTTTGAAAAACTACGGCATATTTATATATAAATAAAGAATTTGAAGCATCAACTACCGGAATGGTATAAATTAATTTTTCAGCTTGTCTTCCAACGCCTGAATTGCCTAATCTGGCCGAATAAGTTCCCCCAGGAGCAACAACGCTAACATTATTACAAGTGTTTGGATCAGTTCCTGTTCCTGACATAATTGTGTGTCTACCAGAAATAATAGCAGATGGCGTGGTAATAATTGGGCAGCAAGTACCTGTTTGCGCACTCCAACCATTTAAATTACCTAATTCAAAATCTGAATTTGTACAAGCAGATTGACTTTGCACTAAAAGACTTGAAAAAAAGAATACCACTAAACCTATTATGCGAGCAAATTTCATAAATTAGAAATAGTTTATAAATCAATCAAAATTATGACACTCAAAAGATCTTTCATTTTTATCGAATTCATAAAAATATGTTAACAAACATATGAAAAAAAATTGTTATAAATTTAAATATTTATTAAACGTAAGAAGTTGATTATTAAACGTATAATTATTTTATTATAAAAAAAATATCAATTTTAGATAATTACGGTATTTTTATAAGATGTAAATAATAATTATTTTCAATATGTAAAACACTGAATTGAATTAACTAATTTAAAAGATAAAATAGTAATTATCAACATAAATATTTGATTTATAGCTATTTGAATGAATAAATTTTAAAAAAAGAGAAGCGTTTTTTAATACAAATAAAGTGGGATTTGATAATAATTTATCTGATTAATTAAGTGTTAAAGAATAAAAATTAGTTCTTTATTGCAACCATTAAAAAATTTGAAAATCAATAATTTAAAAAGTTACAATTCTGAAAAAATATTATTTAATGAATTTAAATACCTGATTAATTACTTTTTTAAGCTTATTCTCGATAGAAATCGATGGGAATTTATCGACTATATAATTGGTAGCAAATCCCAAAGCGATGTTTATCAAGTTGGACTTGACATCTTTAATTGAAAAAGCACTTTTTATTATATTTATTGGACTCATCACTTCACGAGTCTTTTCAAATTGTAATTTAAGCGATTCTAAATCTGTTTTTTGTTTTTCTATTAATAAATCTCTCTTTATTAACAGTAAATTCATTTCGTTAATTTTGCAACGGTTACTAACCATGTTTTTTATAAATATTTTCATATGGATTGTACTTTTAATATTTGTTGAATGTAATGATAATAAATCAGTAAAGTGTTAATAATAAAATGTTTAACACTAAATAACTTATTATTTATTTGTTGGAACGACTAAAATTGGGATTTGAGAAATTTGGATAATACTTTCGGTTGTACTTCCAACAAGTATTTTCTCTAGCCATTGATGACTATGAGTTCCCATAACAATCATATCTGCTTTATAGTTTTTGGTAGTTTCCATTATTTGTTGGTCAAACTCCCCTTCTTTAACAATTGTTTCTATTTTTGAATCTTCCAAATGTTTTTTAACCTTATCAAGGTATTTTTTTGCAGATTTAGAAAGTAGTTCTGAATTCAATTGATAGTTCTCTAAGGCTTCGAAACCTGAAAAACCCATAATTGGATCATAATTTACTGAAGTATAAATTATTGGTGTAGATAAAATATGTAGTAACATGCATTCAGCACCTAAAGTTTTTGCAATAGAATATCCAACTTCAGCCACCTTTTGCGCAGATGGATTATAATCCAATGCAATTAGAACTCTATTCAATTTTATAATATCCATTCGACAACTGTTAAATTATTAGTCAAAATTGAATTAAAATTGAGGCCTTCTTATTACATAACTAAATCAATTACTTATATAATTCCTAGTTGGGAAATTGTTCTTTTGTTTATTTCTATCTAAATAATAAAAAAAGAAATTACAACAATTTATCGTTTGAAAGTTCATCAAACTTGGCTTTCATTGTTGGATTACCTTGGGTTAATTTTTTAATGGTCAATTCATCCGCTTTATTATTAGCTAAACGTAGATTGTTGACAGATGATAAAAGAGCATCTTTTGTCTTTTGTAGATGGTCAATTGTTTTATCTATTTCATCAATTGCCGTTTTAAATTGTCTACTAGCCAGGTCGTAGTTTTTGGCAAACCCCTCTTTGAATTTAGTGATGTTATCTTCAAAGTTGGTAATGTCAATATTTTGATTTCTCATGGTACTCAATTCTGCTTTGTATTGCATGGAATTCATCGAGGCATTGCGGAGCAAGGTAATAATAGGAATAAAAAACTGTGGTCGTATCACATACATTTTGGGGAATTTATAAGACACATCAACAATACCCATATTGTACAAGTCATTATCCGCTTCTAATGTAGAAACTAAAACAGCATATTCACATTTTTTTTCGTTTCTGTTTTTATCCAATACTTTAAAAAATTCCTCGTTTTTTCTTTTTAAAGCAGTAGCATCGGCTTCATTTTTCATTTCAAACATAATTGAAATAATTTCATTTCCGTGTTCGTCATTTTCACGATAAATAAAATCTCCTTTCGTGCCCGACTTTGAATCGTTGTCTTTTTCGAAATAGGATTTTTGAAAAGCTGTTGAACGTAATTTATTAAATTCAGTTTCACAATGTTGTTCTAGTGTTTCTCCAATCATTTTAGTAGACAGCTTTAGCTTCAAATCTTTGCGCAAATCAATTTCGTCATCTTTCATTTTGATGATTTCATCTTTAGTCTTAAGCTGTGCAGCAAATTTTTCATTCAATGATTTTTCAAGCAATTGAGCTTCTGTTTCCTTACTTTTCAAATCATTCGCCAAAGCATCTCGTTCTTTTTCAATTTTTTGAACCGCTTCATTTACCGACAACTGTTTTTGAAGTTCTGCATTTTCCAACTTGGATTTAATTTCGGCTATCTCTGCTTCTTTGGCAGCTATCATTTGAGAAGTCTCTATGTCTTTTTTGGATAAATTATCTTGAAGTACATTTTTAAGATTGGCTTCTACTAATTTAACAGCACTTTCTTTTTCATTTTCGGCTAATTTTAATCGTTTTTCCAATTCATCTTCAAACTGGTGGTCGCGAACTTGTTTTAAAATAGCTGCAAATCCAGCTTCATCAACTTTAAATGCTTTCTTACAATTGGGACATATAATTTCGTTCATAATAAAAATGGAATTGGATTAAATCTAATTTAAAAATGTAGGCACTAAAATACAAATAAAGTTGATCAAACAATTTAGAAATTAAATTATTAACAAATTACTTTTTAGGAAAAGAAATAAGTAATATTAAATTATTTCTATTAGTTATAAATAAAGCTACATCGCTTCATTAAAATTTTACCACCTTAAATGGTTTGCAATTTCCATTCGTTTTAACCTCAACAAAATAAATTCCCGAAGATTGAGAACTTAAATCAATTGTTTTATAAGATAAACTTGCAAATTGCTCTTCTAAAATTACGTTGCCTAAAACATCAAAAACTTTGATAGTAGCTCTCTCGTTTTGGTTAATTTCAGTATCGTTAAAGTGCAATAGCCCATTAGTAGGATTTGGGTATACTACTAAATTTCCCTCAGAAGATTGTTGCTGAGTCGTATTTAAAATTCCTCCAGCTTGTTGAAACAAATAAGAAAATGCCTGGTAATATTGATTGGTAATATTGGCATCGTGAACAATTAATATGTTTTCATCATTTTTAGTTTCCGCGGAAGTACTCCAGTTATGAGAACCTACAAGTACTTGCGGATCAGAAGCGTTATTGAAATTGTCAATTACCATGAATTTATGATGCATAATACCACTTGCAGTAAAAGTTACAATTCTATTTGTGTTTATCCCAGTTTGAAGTACTGACAACTGATTTCCAGTAGGATTTTGACTGTCTAAAACCATATTCAAATTGGTTAAACCACTATTAAATTTACTAATCAAAGCCGAACTAATATCGGATCTAGTAATTAACATGGTTGCGATATCAATATCGGTATTGGCAGTGTTTATAGCTTCTATAATTTTAGCATTGGCTCCATCACTCGGACTAAAATAACTATTTACTATTTTTCCCCCAATACTATAATTATGAGGTGTATTATTGGTTTTATATGGTCCAAATTTAGACACTGTTGTATTTGGAACTAAAGTTGAGGAACCCCACATTTCTTCAAATTCTATTTTGTACCCTAAAGCTAACGCCTGATCTTGAATCACAATAGCACCATTTTTATCGGGACCATCAATTTGTGCTACCGTCCAATTGGTTGATCCAGTCCAAACAAGGGGTTTATTCGCATCAGCGCTATTTGCATCAAATATCACAAACTTATTATGCATTATGCCATAACTTGAAGAAGTTGGACTTGGCAAAATTGGAATAGATGGGTTTAATAAAGGAATCATCACACTACTGGTACTTCCATCATAGATTAATCGCACTTGAACTCCACGGCTAAAAGCGGCATTTATAGCACCCGAAATTCCAGTAGTTCCGCTAGGTGAATAGGAATTATAAATGGCAATATCAAGGGTGCTTGTGCAAGCATTTATATAATTAATAAGCATGTCATCCACGTTGCTACCGAGGTTAACTCCATTTTGAGTTTGAGTATAAGTGATATCAACAGGATGGTTAAAATATACATTTATAGTTCCACTTGATGTTGACGGACTCGCCAAATAACTAGTGTGTTCTGTTGCGTTTTTACTTGAAATAAAACGGTATGCCAATTTTATAATTTGAGCAGGTTTTACATTTGAAATCAAAAAAGTAGTTTGATTGAATTGAGGAACTACACTCAATTCTTGAAGATCAATTTGATTGTACGCCTTTACATTTACAGGAAAATCAAATTTTAGTTCAATACTATTTTTATGATAGGTAGCCAAAAAATTATCCTCTTTTATTGTCGTTTGACTAAAAGAATAAAAAACACAAAACAAGAGATTAAAAACTAGATAGAGGGATTTAGTTTTGGGCATTACAGATTTATTTTAAACAAAAATAGCTATTAATAATTATTAACTCCTGTTTTTTATCTTATTTTCAAATCAATAATAGAATTTAAAGGTAATTATATCAATTTAATGCTCCTAGTTATCTTATTTTTATTAATATAATTCAAGATTAGTTAAGTAAAAGTTTAATTAATAAATCCATTTTAAGCTTTAAAAATGTATTTAGCTATTGACCAAATTAGTACAATTCTTGGTTATGATTTAGAACCAATTTGTGAATAAATTTCTAATCCCCCAAATTAATATAACTATATTTGTTTAAACTTTTCTTGAAACAATTAAACGTAAATTGTTTTTCTTTTCTAAAAGTCATTAAACAAATTACCATTTTTCTATTGGATAAAAAGGCTATAAATATTGTTTGGTTCAAACGTGACTACCGTATCATTGATAACGAAGCACTTTTTTATGCACATCAATCCAATATTCCCCTTTTATTTATTTGTTTTTTTGAGCCTTCGGTGATGAGTTACCCCGATTCAGACGCACGGCATTGGAGATTTATTTACCAATCAATTGAAGATTTAAATAAAAAATTAGAAGCTTCAAATTCTAAAATCTATTATTTTCATAACGAAGTGAAAAGTGTTTTTTCAGAATTAATCAAAAAATACGAGATTAATACCGTTTTTTCCCACCAAGAAATAGGAAACAAAATAACGTACAATCGCGACATCGAAATGAGCGATTTCTTTCAAAAGAACGCTGTAATTTGGAAACAATTTCAAATGCATGGAGTAATTCGCAAACTAAAATCGAGAATAGATTGGGATAAACGATGGGAAAATGTGATGCGTGATACCCCCAAAATGGTTAAGGAATCCGATTTAAAAACGATTGAATTGGATGCTGAATTTTATAATTCCATAAAAGGCGAAACATTACCAACTGAAATTACCACACCTAATAAAAATTTTCAACAGGGTGGCGAATACTGGGCATGGCGCTATTTGGACAGTTTTGTTAAAGAACGCTATGTAAATTATAGCAAACACATTTCTAAACCTGCATTAAGTCGAAAGGGCTGCAGCCGAATGTCTCCTTATTTGACCTACGGAAATATTAGTATGCGAATGATCTATCAGTATACGAACCAGCATTATGAAACTTCCAAAAACAAACGAGCTATTCTAAATTTTGTATCCCGATTGCATTGGCATTGCCACTTCATTCAAAAATTTGAAGACGAATGTACTATGGAATTTGAGAACGTTAATAAAGCCTATAACGCTTTGGTTAAGCCTAAAAATGAAAGCTACATTAAAGCGTGGCAAGAGGGGAAAACAGGGGTTCCAATTGTGGATGCTTGTATGCGCTGTCTTGTAACAACTGGCTATATTAATTTTAGAATGCGAGCCATGGTGGTTTCCTTTTTTACCTTTAATTTATGGCAAGATTGGCGAGAGTTACATTTTTTAGCACGCCAATTTTTAGATTACGAACCAGGAATTCATTATCCACAAATTCAAATGCAATCTGGTACAACAGGAATTAATACGATCCGTATTTACAGTCCCATCAAAAATTCTGAAGAACACGATGAAGATGGTGTTTTTATCAAAAAATGGTTGCCTGAATTGATTGAAGTCCCTGTTGACTTACTTCACGAGCCTTGGAAAATGAACGAAATGGAACAGCAATTTTACAATTGCATCATTGGAAAAGACTATCCCGCTCCTATTGTAGATATTGAAGAAACACGAAAACAGGCCAGTGATATCGTATGGAGTTTCCGAAAAAAAGACGAAGTCAAGCAAGAGGGAAAAAGGATTTTACAAAAACATGTTAATAATCCAAACCGAAAATCTAAGACAAAATAAGTTTTATCGTGTCACTCAAAAAAAGGGATTATTCCATGATCCTAGGGGGGTTCCTACAATGAAAACCCAAACCAAAATGAATTTTATCGTGTCACTCAAAAAAAGGGATTATTCCATGATCCCAGAGGGGGGTTCCTACAACGAAAACCCAAACCAAAATAAATTTTGGTTGGTTTTTTTATTTCTTCCCACTCTCAAAAGTAAACTTTTGGAGTGGGAAGAAATAAAAAAACCCGAAACTTACGTTTCGGGTTTTCTGTTGCGGAGAAAGAGGGCTTCGAACCCATCTGTCAGTATCAGTGTTTTCAGTACTTGAGAATTTAAATTTTGCCTAGGGTAACCTATAGGGTAACTACTTTTTTTTGGCTCAGGTTTGCACCATAACAAATTTACAAAAATTATCCTAAATAATAATTTTTTATTAAGATTTTTTTAATAAAATTGAAATGGTTGACTAAATAGGAATGCTTTTTGGGGACGATTTACAAAGTAATCAAAAACAAATAAATTGTTATCGCAACGGGATATTTATTCTTTCACTTCTATCCATACTTTTTTTACATTCCAATTGCTTCTTCTTTCCCAACTCTCCAAAAAAATTATTGGTTTAGTTTTTAGAAAAAACACTAACCTTTCACTAATTATGTCGTTATTTTTTTTTCTAGCTTAGTTACATATTGTGACATTGTCACTTTATAACCCAATTAAGTCTTTTTTTTGAATTCTTAAGTTTACTAAAAATGAATATTTGTATTCATTATATGGTTTTCCTATTTTTGTTTTTTTATTTAACAATTTACAAAATGAAACTCCAATACTGTTCCGACCTTCACCTGGAGTTCCCAGACAACAAAGAGTTTATCCTAGATAATCCAATTGAACCTACTGCCGACATTCTTGTTTTGGCCGGAGACATAGTTCCTTTTGCAATAATTGACAAACACAATGATTTTTTTGACTACATTTCCAGGAATTTCAAAATGACTTATTGGATTCCAGGAAACCACGAGTATTACTATTACAATGTTGATAATAGTAGCTTTTTAGAAACACAAATTAGAGATAATATTTATTTAGTAAACAATTGTGTAAAAGAAATTTCCGGAGTTAATCTAATTTTTTCCACACTATGGTCAAATATTTCTGAGGAAAAACGCTGGGTTATTCAACAAAGTCTTTCAGATTTTAAAGTAATCAAATATAAGGACCATCTATTCAATGTTGATGCTTACAACACTTTACACAAAGAAAGCTTAGAATTTATACAAAACGCTTTAGCCACAAAATCAGATAATAAAACAATTGTCGTTACTCACCATGCACCAACTTTTGTAAATTATCCTGAAAAATACGTTAATAGTAAAATAAATGAAGCTTTTGCTACCAACTTAACAAACCTCATCCAATACAATAATGTAGATTATTGGATTTATGGCCATCATCATTCGAATATCGGAGAATTTCAAATCGGAAATACTAAGTTAGTTACCAATCAATTAGGTTATGTTAAATACAATGAAAACGGCGGTTACAACAATAAAGCAATTATTACAATATAGTTAAAAAAAATAGATTAAAAATTAAATGCATTTTGCATTAACTCAACTTCATTTCTTGGAATCCCTATTTCTTTGGTTATAGTTTTCCAATTTGAAGTTGCATTTAAGACTTCTATAATGATTGTTTCCATTTGTTCTTCATTTAATCGAAAATATTCACCAACACTTTTAGCCAACTCAAAATTTAAGTCGTTGTTATCATAATCTATATTTAAAGATAATCCGCTTTTATCAATAGAAGAATTGAGGTCGTATGCAGGAGATAATATCCATCCGTCTTTTGTAAGTATAAAGCCATGATTTCTTAAATGGTCATCAGTATTAGAAATAGCAATGTTAAAGATAATTCGACGCCAAAGTTGATGTAAATTTGAATCAATATTTGCACCATGATTACTTATAAATTCTACAATATCTAAATAACTAGCCGGTTTATCTCGAATACTATCTTCATTATTACCTGTCATTGTCATTGCAGAGGCAAAGTGTATTCTTTCCCCGTTTAAACGATCAAAACGTTTTGTGAAAAAAGTGGTGTAATTTCCCATTATTTTTTCAATTCGACAAGGTGCCATGTCTATCCCTGCATTAAATGCTAATTTGTAAGTCAAATATTCCCAAGCTCCTTTATCATAATTATCTGCTTTTGAAGGGAATTTCGCAATCCAAATAGTATTATCAATATCTAAAATATTAGCTTTAGGCCTTGCTCCACCTAATGACGAACCTGGAGCCATCAAAATTGCTAACCATTTTTTTGTTTCATTGTTATCAATGTCATTTTCAAAATTATGAGCTGCATTTTGTAATTCTCGAATAGAGGACCATGGGGGAGTTGAAACGGATTTATTGTTATCTAAAAAATCTCCTTCAGTATTTGTCTTAAACCGAAGTGCTCCCATTCGGCTTTCATCATATACACCCAATAAGAAATCAATGTCATATAATGTTGGGGGCTTTTCTCCTTTTTCCCTTGACCATTGTGCTGCTCTTCGTTTCATTAATGTTCTACCCCAAGTATCTGGCATACTATCTAAAAATATACCAAAATTTTCATTTTGATTAGGATATTGTGGACCTCCATATAATAGAATCTCGGGATCTAGTAGAAATTTTTTTTCTGTTTTTAACCACAAAGTATCGTATTCAAAACTAAATGCTTTTTTCCCTTTAGCTTGTTGTGCCGTTAGTGTCCCAATTATTTTTGGTTCAGGCATTCCTTGCCAATGGGCATAAACAAATATTTTGGTTTTTGTAGACATTTTTATATAATTAGATTGTAAGTTCGATTTAGTTTATTTTTTCTGTTTTGGTTACTTTAACAAGATTATTTTAAAAGTTCTAGGTCTTGAAGTTTTCTCCCAAATTCATCATCAGCAGCAATTTTCAGAATATCATTTTGAAGACCTAAAACTCTAATTACATTAAAATAAGCACCCATTGCTACACCTGGATTTCCTTTTTCAATTAAATGAAGAGTTGACCTTGAAATATCAGCTCTTTCAGCAACTTGAATCATAGTGAGTCTTCTCCTTTTTCTAGCTATTTTTATGTTCCCTCCCATTTGCTCTAGGACTTTGTCGAATTTAGGCAAAATGGATTGTTTTTTAGTTTTCATAAATAGTAAATGTGTGTTATTATATGCAAATATAATCAAAATGTATCAAATAACAAACATCTTAATAAATACAATAAAAATGAACTAAGGTAAATTTTTGGAAATGGAGTAATAAAATTCAACTACTCCATGAGCATTTTTGGATTCAAAATTAAATCTCTCCCTCCATTACAAAACAAATCAATATCATCAGAAACTCTATGATTGAATTGTAACGCCAAATTTGTACCACCACCTAAAGAAAATTTTGATATTGTTGGTAATGCTTGTAATTCTATGATGACTTTTATTATTGCTGGAGTAACTGCCCTCATTAATTAAAGTGAAAAACGAAGAAATGATTTTACATTGTATCTTTTTGCCACACTTATACAAACTTTATTACTGATATTTTCTTTTGTTAATTTTAAGTATTTAACAATGTCTTTAGTAGAATATAATTCTTCTAATTTTTGAATATCCGTTTCAAATGTCTCTGGAGTTGT
>Ga0102875_1000021_pt1 | contig 80277 bp, 63 predicted proteins | sample Colrivmet1547B02_FD_78185 | JGI IMG/M metagenome (GOLD analysis project Ga0102875, IMG submission 78185) | Estuarine microbial communities from the Columbia River estuary - metaG 1547B-02 | ecosystem: Environmental > Aquatic > Marine > Intertidal zone > Estuary | place: USA: Columbia River... | reverse complement strand
TCTAGCATATTTTTCATCAAAACGCAAAGTTACCATTTTGATTTTAACTTTCGATACAACGCTTATCAAGATTTTGTTAATACTTGTCTATTAACTTAATCAATTGTCATCGTTTTTAGCATACTTCGATAAGCTTCAAGCGCATTCGATTTAGAGATAAATCCGTGGTATTTTCCATTTTTTATTACTGGAAGAAAAACTACGTTAGTTTTTTCAAATTTATCCATAACCGTTTCCATAGTATCTGTTGGGTATATGATTTCTTTTGGTGGATGCATAATTTCGGTTATTGGAGTATATTTAACATTAAAATCACTAAAAATTATCTCTCGAATTTCATTAAAATAAATTACTCCAATCAACTCTTTTTCTTCATTTACTACTCCGAAGACTACTTGATCTGAGTGGGATATCAGCTCTACCAATGCTAATAAATTATTTTCTAATTTTACGGTTAAATAATCGGTTTGAATAATAGTATTTATATCCAAAGTTGCTAAAATATTGGTGTCTTTATTACTTGTAAACGCATTCCCTTTTTTAGCTAAATTTTTAACGTCCAAAGAATGTTTTTCGAATCTTTTTGAAATTGCAAAACTAATTGACGATACAATCATCAGCGGAATCATTAAGTCGTAACCTCCTGTAATTTCTGCGATTAAGAAGATTGCAGTTAACGGTGCATGAAACAAACCGCTTAATATTCCTGCCATTCCCACCATTGTAAAATTACTTATTGGTAACTTGGTAAACCCCGTTAAATTGATCAATTTCGAGAAGAAAAATCCAGTGTAAGAGCCCAAAAATAGGGAAGGAGCAAAATTCCCTCCGTTTCCACCACTACCAATTGTAATTCCCGTTGCAAAAACCTTCAACAACATCGTAGCTCCAACGAAAATTAATAACGCCCAGCTATTGTTTCTGAAATCGCTAAAGAGTGTATTTTCCAATAATTGTCCAGGATCATTTTCTGATAAAGTCCGAATACTTTCATAACCTTCACCAAATAATGTTGGAAATACAAAAATGATTATCGCTAATAAAGACGCTCCAAAAATCCCTTTTTTATACGGACTCAATTTCAATCTTCCGAAAAAGTGTTCCACCCTTTGAAAATTTCTAGAGTAATAAACTGCAATAAATCCTGCAAATAAACCCAACAAAATGTAATACGGAGTAAAGTGATAATTGAACGATTGTTTTAGATCGAAATTCAACAAAACACTTTCGTCTAAAACCATTTCTGAAACTAAAGCGCCTGTTGCTGCAGCAATCATAATTGGGGTAAAAGCCGAAATACTCACATCGACTAAAAGCACCTCTATTGCAAATAAAACTCCTGCTATGGGAGCGTTAAATGCTGCTGCAATTCCTGCCGCAACACCACAACCTATTAATAAAGTTCGATCTTTATAACTTAATTTAAAGAGTTGGGAGTAATTAGATCCAAATGCCGCACCAGTAATTACAATGGGACTTTCCAAACCTGCAGAACCTCCTAAACCAACTGTCAATGAGCTGGTTACAATTTGAGCATACATTTGTTTCTTTGGAATAATACTGGATTTTTTGGCTACAGCATATAAAATCTGTGAGGTTCCTTTTTCAATAGTTCCGCCTAAAAGTCGTTTTACAACAAATAGCGTCAATAAAATTCCCACAATTGGTAAAACACTATTTATAAAGCTTAATTTTAGTATTCCGTTGACTTCTGTAGCAAATGAATATACCCAATGCGCAAAACTTTTCAAAACAATTACCGCCATAGCTGATGAAATTCCAACTAATACGCTCGACAAAAAAATAAACTGTTTCTCGGTTAGTTTTGATTGCGCCCAACTCACTTTGGACTCCAACTTATATAGGATTCTTTTAAGCATTATATTTTGAAAGGTGCGAAATTACTTTTATTATATTGTTATATCAATTTTCTTATTGCTTCTTTTCTGCTCAACGGTTTCAAATCGGTGTTATTTACAAAATTTAGTACCAAACCCGGATTTACGCTTCCGTATTCTCTTAAAGCCCAACCAATTGCCTTTTGGATAAAAAACTCTTTCGATTGGGAGTGTTTTACACATTCTGAAAATAGCAATTCGTAATTGGTTTTCTTTTTATAGCCCAATTGGAAAATAATAGCGCTTCGATTCAGCCACATATTCTCGGAATTTGAAAAGCGTTCGATTACTTTTTCAGTTTCGTTTGGGAATTCAATTAAATATTGTCCCAATAGATATTTCGAAATGGTATCCACGCTGTCCCACCAAGAATTGGTTACCAAAAAGGTTTCTATCAATTTAATATCGTCTTTTTGATAGTTTTTTTTCAAATTTTTAATCAGAATTTCAATCCCGCAATAATGCAATTCACGAAATTCTTTTTTCAATAATGTCAAAGCGATTTCTCTATAATTCTGAGAAATTTCTTGTTCGTTTGACTTTAGTAAATCGTGGAAAACCGCTCTTCGTTCATCCGTTTTTATACCATAAAATGAAAACAAGTTTTTCATGTACTTTTTCATTTGAAAGGCATTTTCTTCGTTTCTTTTTTGATTAAAAGCCGCTTCTAATAGGGAAATAAAACTCATTTTATTGTAAAAAAATTCGATTTACAAAGTAAGTAATTTTTTTGAAGAAAATGCTTGTAATTCTTCAAAGAAATGGGTGAAATCTTGCTCGAATTCCGAATAGTAAAGTTTCAATTCGGTGACAGAATTTCGCATCATCGAAACGTTTTTGGTACGGCGGTCCATTTGCGTAAGTATTTTCTCAATTCCGTCAATGGATCTGTAATTTAATAACCAGTTTTGCTCGATCATGTAAGGTTGCATCATCTTTGCTTTTTCGGTTAAATAGTTTTCATAAGTGGTCAATGAAGCATAGAAATTTGCCACAAAATCTTCTAGAGGTTCTTCAGAATAGGAATTCCAATTTTTAGCCAGAAAGTGATCGAAGAACACATCGACGATAACCCCAGAATAATGATGGTATTCCGAATGCAATCGTTTGGTGCATTTTCGAAATAACGGATGTGCATCTGTAAAAGTATCTATGGCGCGGTGCAAAACAATCCCTTTTTGAATCTCGGAATTAAAAGCTAAGTATTGGTTTCCGCGAACTCCATCGGCCATAAAGTTGCCAATTTTTATCAAATCTGAGGATCCTGAAAGGTAAATGTGCGCTAGAAAATTCATTCCCCGAAAGTATGAATTTTATTCCAAATGAATCTGTTAACCACATCAAATTATTATATTTGCATAAATATTATAATCATGACTTTAATAAAATCAATATCAGGAATTCGGGGTACAATTGGTGGAGTAGTAGGTGATAATTTAACGCCTGTTGATGCAGTGAAATTTGCTTCAGCCTACGGAACATTCCTTATAAATAATAGCAATAAAGAAAAATTAACGGTGGTTGTAGGTCGCGATGCCAGAATTTCGGGCCCTATGATTCACAATTTAATTACCAATACCTTAATAGGATTGGGAATTGATATCATCGATTTAGGTTTGTCAACCACTCCCACAGTTGAAATCGCTGTTCCTTTGGAGAAAGCCGATGGAGGAATTATCCTAACTGCTTCTCATAACCCAAAACAATGGAACGCCCTAAAATTATTAAATAGCAAAGGGGAATTTCTAAGCGCTGCCGAAGGGGAATTGATCCTAAAAATTGCCGAACAGGAATCGTTTGTCTTTTCTGAAGTGGATCATTTGGGAACAATTTCTGAAAACGACGCCTATATGGATATACACGTAGACGAAGTTTTAAACCTGCCTTTAGTAGACGCTGATAGTGTTGCTAAACGCAAATACAAAGTCGTTGTTGATGCTGTAAACTCTTCTGGGGGAATCATAATTCCTAAACTGCTGGAGCAAATGGGGGTTGAAGTGGTGAAATTATATTGTGAACCCAACGGGCATTTTCCTCACAATCCTGAACCGCTTAAGGAACACTTAGGAGATATTTGCAAACTAGTTTTAGAAGAAAAAGCCGACTTCGGAATTGTGGTCGATCCTGATGTGGATCGTTTGGCATTTATTTCAAACGATGGCGAAATGTTTGGTGAAGAATATACACTCGTGGCATGTGCCGATTATGTATTGAGTAAAACCCCAGGAAATACCGTTTCTAATATGTCGTCTTCAAGGGCTTTACGCGATATAACCAACAAGTACAATGGTTCTTACCAAGCGAGTGCTGTGGGGGAAGTGAATGTAGTAGAACTCATGAAAGCAACCAACGCGATTATTGGTGGTGAAGGCAACGGTGGAATTATTTACCCTGAGTTGCATTACGGTCGCGATAGTTTGGTAGGTGTGGCGTTATTTCTAACGTATTTAGCCAACCAGGAGAAAACCGTGGCGGAGTTGCGCGCGAGTTACCCACAATATTACATGAGTAAAAACAAAATTGAGCTTACTCCCCAAATAGACGTCGACGCGATTTTGGTTGCTATGACAGAGAAATATAAATCTGAAGATATTACCACTATTGACGGGGTGAAAATTGACTTTGCCGAAAACTGGGTTCACCTTCGTAAGTCGAATACCGAACCTATAATTCGTATTTATACTGAGGCCAAAACCCAAGACGAAGCTGATGCTTTAGCACTTCGAATTATCGCTGAGATAAAAGGGATTGTGGGGTAAATCCTCACCCCAGCCCTCTCCAAAGGAAAGGGAGACGTGAAGGATATGTGATGATGGGCACGAGGTGGTAATCTATGGCGATAAAATTCCTAGTATTAGATGCTGAAACATGTTCAGCAGGACAAACGTTACGGGTAAATAAGTGGGGTAGTAGTGCGATTTCGCAATGGTAGAATTGGTTTTTCAGCATGTAATTAGTTTGTATGGTTATTAATCTTTGTAAACGTAATAATAATAATTATAACAGGCATGCTAAAAATTGAGTCGTTTATTAATACAATTATTTGGGATTGAGAGATATATTAATTTAAAAATTGAAAGATGCCGAGGTGCAAAGTTCAAATAGCATTGAGTTTTAAGTTTAAAGAAATCCGTTGAAATCTCTTAAATCAGTGTAATCTTTGGCTAAAAAAAATACTAGATACTGAAACGAGTTCAGCATGACAAATAGAATGGAATATTATTGAGATTGCTTCGCTTCGCTCGCAATGACTGCAAAAAAAAAGTGCCTTCATTTCTGAAAGCACTTTTAGTTGTTGTGTTGTAGTAGTTGTATATTATAAAGCAGATTTAACTGTTTTGATAATTCTTGCAGCAATTTTGTAAGGATCACCATTTGATGCTGGACGACGATCTTCCAACCATCCTTTCCATCCTTTTTGAACGGTCATTAATGGAATACGGATTGAGCAACCTCTGTCAGATACTCCATAAGAGAAATCGTGAATCGAAGCTGTTTCGTGTTTTCCTGTTAAACGTAGGTCGTTATAGGCTCCATAAACTGCAATATGCTCTGCAGTTACAGGACGGAACGCCTCGCAAATTCTTTCGTAAGTCGCTTGATCTCCACATGTTCTCAATACCTCATTAGAGAAGTTAGCGTGCATACCTGATCCATTCCAATCAGTATCTCCTAATGGTTTTGGGTGGTATTCTATATAGTATCCATATTTTTCAGTTAAACGATCCAATAAATAACGGGCAACCCAAATTTCGTCACCTGCTTTTTTAGCACCTTTAGCAAACAATTGGAATTCCCATTGTCCACAAGCTACCTCTTGATTTATTCCTTCAAAGTTGATACCAGCAGCAATACATAAATCGGCATGTTCTTCAACTAAAACTCTACCATGGGTGTTTTTACCCCCTACAGAGCAGTAGTACATTCCTTGTGGCGCTGGATATCCACCTATTGGGAAACCTAAAGGTAATAGTGTTTTAGTGTCCATGATAAAGTACTCTTGCTCGAATCCAAACCAAAAATCACCATCATCATCAATAGTAGCTCTACCGTTTGAAGCGTGTGGAGTACCATCAGCATTCATAACTTCAGTCATTACTAACCAACCATTTTTTCTGGTAGGATCTGGATAAATAGCAACAGGAACCAACAAACAGTCAGAGGAACCCCCTTCAGCTTGTTTTGTAGAGGAACCGTCAAATGACCAATTTCCGAGTTCGGCTAAAGTTCCTTTGAAATTGTCATGTTCTTCTACTTTAGTTTTACTTCTTAAATTTTGCGTTGGCTCGTATCCATCCAACCAAATGTACTCTAATTTAATTTTTGCCATGGTTATTTAGTAATTAAGTTATGAATTATAAAAGCAAAAATAAATATTTATTTATTACTCCTAAAATTTAGGGGGTACAATTTATTAACAATGATTAATTTTTAGTTAAAAACTATTTTAGAGGGGGGTATAATTAAAAAATGATGTTTTTTACAGTGAAATTTGTGTAAATTGATAAATTAGGGTGTTTATAATTCCAACATTTTATATATTTGTAAAGAAATCAATTGATTTATAAATATAAATAGCAATTAGTATGGCAAATTTACGTTTTCAGGCCCTGAAAGAAGCATCAAATAGAACGAGTATTAAGTTTGAAGAAACCAATAAAAAGTCAACCATTTTTGGTTCGAATGTTTTTAATGATAAAGCGATGAAGCAGTTTTTAACTTCCGATGCTCACAAGGCCGTTAAAGATGCTGTTCAATTTGGTACGAAGATTGACCGAAAAATAGCCGATTATATTGCCATGGGAATGAAAGAATGGGCTTTAACCAAAGGCGTTACCCATTACACCCATTGGTTTCAACCCTTAACAGGAACAACGGCTGAGAAACACGATGCTTTTTTTGAAACTTCCTATGACGGTAGTGATCCGGTAGAAAAATTTGGAGGAGCACAATTGGTCCAACAAGAACCGGATGCGTCTAGTTTTCCTAACGGGGGAATCAGAAACACATTTGAAGCCCGAGGATATACCGCTTGGGATCCTACTTCGCCAGCTTTTATATACGGTACAACTTTATGTATCCCAACGGTTTTTATTTCCTACACCGGAGAAGCATTAGATAATAAAATCCCTTTGCTACGAGCCTTATCTGCCATGGATGATGCTGCTACCGATGTGTGTAAGTATTTTGATAAAAATGTAAAAAAGGTAACCGCAACATTAGGATGGGAGCAAGAGTACTTTTTGATTGACAAATCATTAGTAAATTCACGCCCCGATTTAATGATGACTGGAAGAACATTAATAGGTCACACGTCTGCCAAAGGACAACAACTAGACGATCATTATTTTGGTTCGATACCAACGCGTGCTTTGACCTTCATGAGAGATTTAGAGCAAGAATGCATGTTGCTAGGAATACCGGTAAAAACGCGTCATAATGAAGTGGCACCCAACCAATTTGAGTTGGCACCTATATTTGAAGAAACCAACCTTGCTGTAGATCACAACTGCTTGTTGATGGATGTGATGAACAAAGTGAGTGAGCGCCATGATTTAAAAGTGCTATTGCATGAAAAACCATTTAAGGGAGTAAACGGATCGGGGAAACACAACAACTGGTCGCTTGCAACTGATACGGGAGTGAATTTATTGAGTCCGAGTAAAACTCCGATGAGTAATTTGCAGTTTTTAACCTTCTTTATCAATACGATTAAGGCGGTAAACGATTATGAAGCTTTGTTGCGAGGATCGATTGCAACTGCAAGTAACGACCACAGACTAGGAGCCAATGAGGCACCGCCAGCAATTATTTCGGTATTTATAGGAGAACAATTAACGAAGGTATTGGCAGAATTAGAAGGAGTGACCACCGGTAAATTATCTCCAGAGGAAAAAACCGAATTAAAATTGAATGTGGTAGGTAAAATTCCAGATGTTTTATTGGATAATACCGACAGGAATAGAACGTCACCATTTGCCTTTACAGGAAATAAATTTGAGTTTAGAGCGGTTGGATCGTCAGCAAATTGTTCGAATGCGATGACGACATTAAATACTATTGTTGCTAAACAATTGAAAGATTTCAAAGTAGAAGTCGATAAATTGATTGACTCAAAAGGCATGAAAAAAGACGATGCTATATTTAATGTATTAAGAGAATACATCAAAGTATCTAAAAATATTTTATTTGAAGGAGACGGATACAGTGAGGCTTGGGAAAAAGAAGCGGCAAAACGCGGTTTGAGTAATTTTAAAACTACACCAGAAGCCTTGAAAGCCCGAGCATCAAAACAAGCATTGGATTTATTTTCAGAAATGAAAATTATGAATCACGTTGAGGTTGAGGCGCGTTACGAAATTGAATTAGAAGAATACACTAAGAAAATCCAAATTGAAGGACGAGTTTTGGGAGATATTTCATTAAATCATGTTATTCCAACCGCTATAAGATATCAAAATACCTTGATTGAAAATGTAAAAGGTTTAAAAGAGATTTTCGGAACAGAATTTGAGAAAATCGCCAAAGAGCAAATCCGTTTGATTAAAGAAATTTCAAAACACATAGAAGGAATCAATTCGAAAGTAGAGGAAATGACCAACGCAAGAAAAAAGGCCAACGCGCTTACCGATGCTCAAGAAATGGCCGATGCCTACTGCAATAAGGTAAAACCGTACTTTGAGATTATCAGAGAACATTGTGATAAATTAGAATTGTTAGTGGATGACGAAATTTGGACCTTAACAAAATACAGAGAGTTGTTGTTTACCAAATAATAAAAAATTAGATTTTTAGTTATCAATAATGAACATGGGGCTATAAATAATCAGTTTTTTTATAACCAAATAAATGTCATAACTTTGATTGTATTTAAAATATCAAATTAGAAAAATGAAATTGAAACTGTTTTATATTTTGTTGATTTTTACCATAGGTAAAATTGCGGCACAGGAAAAATTGGAGGTTTTCTTTGATTTTGATAAATACGATATTAATATGGGGGCCAATCAAAAACTTCTAGATTGGGTTGCTTCGTCTAAGAATATTGAAGTTCAAAAAATATATGGTTTTTGCGATTGGAAAGGCACCAATGTTTATAATGATTCTCTATCATGGAAAAGAGTTCAAACCGTTCATGATTTCTTAAAAGAGAGAGCGGTAAAAATAAAATCTGATTATGAAATTAAAGGTTTCGGAAAAGATTTTGAGCAATCCAAAATACAATCGGAAAATAGAAAAGTGACGGTTATTTATGAAATAATAAAAATACCAGAACCTAAAACAAAAGAAGCAATTTTACTAGAAGAATTGAATACCGCCCTTAAAACTTCTAATGTTGGGGATATTATCAAGTTAAAAAACATTTATTTTTTCAACAATTCCCCTCGCTTACTTCCAAAATCCAAACCTGTACTTTATGAGTTGTTGTGTGTTATGAATGACAACCCGAAATTAAAAATTGAGGTTCAAGGTCATATTTGTTGTCAAACAACTGTTGGAGAATATGATGTTTCTATATCTAGAGCTAGAGCAATTTGGGTATTTCTTATTCAAAACGGGATTAGTAGAAAGCGAATTACTTATAAAGGTTATGGGAATACACGACCAGTGCATCCGATACCAGAAAAATCACCAGAAGAAGAAGAAGACAATCGACGGGTAGAAATTATGATTGTTGAAAAATAATTTATTATTACCAACAGTTGGAAATTTTACATCCGAAAAATACGATTATCTTTGCAAACAACGACACAACAAAAAATGAGTTCAGATACAAGTAAAAGATATGCACTTCGAGGTGTTTCCGCATCAAAAGAAGACGTTCATAATGCTATTAAAAACATAGACAAAGGGTTGTTTCCTAAAGCCTTTTGTAAAATTGTCCCTGATTATTTAACCCAAGACGAAGACTATTGCTTGATAATGCACGCTGACGGAGCGGGTACAAAATCGTCGTTGGCTTATATGTATTGGAAAGAAACTGGTGATATTTCTGTTTGGAAAGGCATCGCCCAAGATGCATTAATCATGAATATTGATGATTTATTGTGTGTAGGAGCCACAGATAATATTTTACTTTCTTCAACTATTGGAAGAAATAAAAACCTTATTTCATCCGAAGTAATTTCAGCAATTATTAATGGAACAGAAGAATTAATCACTGAATTAAAATCCTACGGTGTAACGATACATTCTACTGGTGGAGAAACTGCTGATGTAGGAGATATTGTAAGAACTATCATTGTAGATTCAACCGTTACAGTAAGAATGAAGCGCAGTGATGTGATTGATAATGCCAATATTCAGGCAGGAGATGTTATTGTCGGATTGGCTTCTTTTGGTCAATCCAGCTATGAAAATAGTTACAATGGCGGAATGGGAAGTAACGGATTAACTTCAGCAAGACACGATGTTTTCGATCATTATTTAGCTACTAAATATCCCGAGAGTTTTGATGCTGCCGTTCCTAAAGAATTGGTTTATTCGGGCAAAGTTAAATTAACCGATGCCGTTGAAAATTCCCCTATAGATGCAGGAAAATTAGTGCTTTCGCCAACGCGTACTTACGCTCCAATTATCAAAAAAATTCTAGAAAAATATAACTCAGATACGATTCATGGAATGGTGCATTGTAGTGGTGGCGCACAAACTAAAGTGTTGCACTTTGTAGATAATGTTCACGTGATTAAGGACAATTTATTTCCAGTACCTCCTTTATTTCAATTAATTCAAGAGCAATCAGGAACCGATTGGAAGGAAATGTACCAAGTATTTAACTGTGGTCACCGTATGGAATTGTATGTCCCTGAAGCTATTGCAAATGATATTATTGCCATTTCCAAATCGTTTAATGTTGATGCTCAAATTGTAGGTAGAGTAGAAGCGTCAGAAACCAAAAAACTAACTATTTCTAGCGAATACGGTGTTTTTGAATATTAATATTTTAACTATTTTCAGATCCATTAAACCTTAAACTTTAAACCTTTTTTATGTACGAACTTGTTTTTTGGAATTATAAAGAAGGAATTTACCTCAATCACCATTTAGTTTATGAAGCAATTGCAGAAGAACAACTAGTTGACGGATTAGAAGAACTTCCAATTACAGTAATTGTTAACAGAATCAATTCTCTTTTTTCAAAATGGGAACGTGTGGATGAGAATAGTTGGAAAAACAATAAAGGGCCTGGTGCCTTTCATGTTCGAACTACCTCTCAAAGTATTAAAATAGATTGCTACGGAACCCAAGGTTCAGACATGGATATTTTGGTTGGAGCTTTAGAAGAATATAAATGCCCATTATACGATCCACAGGTGCCAGAGCGGTATGATGGAGTAGAGTAGAGGTAAAATTGTAAACTATGAAAATTAATTTAAAACACGGAATAGACCAACTCGTTTTCGGGATGAAGCAAAACGATGTAATTGCTATTTACGGAAAACCAAATAAGAATTATAAAGATGAAGACGAGAATGTAATTTTCTCTTACAATTCACTTAAAATGCGTTTGACGTTTTATAACGATGAAGATTTTAAATTGGGATACATTGTAGCTTCAAGTCCTGATATAAAATTATTTGATAATAAAGTAATTGGAATAAAAATAAGTGAAGTCAAAGCAGATTTAACTTCTAAAGGAATTACTAAATTTACTCAGGAAGAATTTGATACTTTTGAGAATTACTTTAATGAAGACAATTGGATTATTTTTCAAACGGAATTTGATGAGGTTGTAAAATTTGAGATAGGAGCCATTATTAATGATAAAGATGAATTTGACTGGAAATTTAAAGGTTAATTCTAAATAGATTTAATAAAAAAAGGTGTTCGAATTGAACACCTTTTTTATTTTAATTATTCTAAATTATTTAGATTCTTTCGCTACCGGAGGAGGAATACCTTCTAATAATTCAATTTCAAAAATGATATTAGCATTTGGTGGAATAACATTTCCAGCACCTCTTTCACCATAACCTAATTTAGATGGAATGAAAACAACCGCTTTATCTCCAAATGATAATTTATATAAACCTTCAATAAATCCAGGAATCAAACCATCTTTTTTACCATATTGGAAAGGGAATGGTTGGTAGCCGTTTTGATCGGCTCTGTTTTTATCATATTTTCCACAAACTTTATTTACTTCCTCATAGCTACTGTCAAATAATGAACCATCCTCAAGGTAACCAGCGTAATGAATATATACGTTAGCTCCATCAGCAGGTTTTACACCAGCGCCTTTTTTAATGATGTTGTATTCTAAACCAGATTCAGTTTTAGTAGAAGTAGCTCTAATCGCAGCTAATTCAGCAACTTTAGCTGCTTTTACAGGTCCGTATTTTTCATTGTATGCTTTTTTAGCTTCTGCTTCAATAGCAGCTTGTTTAGCCTTTTCTTTAGCATCGTCTTCAGCTTTATGAGAGAAATAATCAGCAAATACTTTAGGAGCATCGAATTTTTTTGCTTCAGCACCAACTCTTGAAATGGTAACTTTTTGCATAACATCGTCTTGTACAATTGCGTTTACCACATCCATTCCACTCACAACATGACCAAAAATGGTGTGTTTTCCATTCAACCAAGGAGTATCTTTGTGAGTAATAAAAAACTGGCTGCTATTAGTTGCAGGACCAGAATTTGCCATTGCAAGAATTCCACCTTTGTCAAAAATTAATTCAGGAAGACATTCGTCTTTGAAGCTATATCCAGCTCCACCTGAACCATTTCCAGCGGGGTCACCCCCTTGAATCATGAAATCTTTAATAACTCGGTGAAATTTCAATCCGTTGTAAAAAGGTTTTCCTTTTAGTTTTTCATCAGAAACGAAGGTATTTGTTCCTTCAATTAAGGAAATAAAATTAGCTACAGTTACAGGTGCTTTTTTGTATTCTAATGTTAATACGATTTTACCTTTTGATGTTTCAAAATTAACAAATATTCCTTCGTTAGAATTTGCATTTGGTTTTTGAACAGAACTAGAAGGTAATTTAGTTCCTGCGACTTTCTTTACTTTTTGTGCATAAATGGAAGTTGTAATTCCAAAGAACAATAAAAATAATACTTTAAATTTCATTTTAATTTGTTTTATAATATCCTTACTTTTTTGCTATTTGCTGGGATTTCAGGTTTATTCCCAATTTATTTTTTTTCTAATAGTTCAATTTCAAAGATGATATTGGCATTGGATGGAATTACATTTCCTGCACCGGCTTCACCATATCCTAATCTTGCAGGAATAAACAATACTGCTTTGTCACCAAAAGAAATATTTTCAATACCTTCAATAAAACCGGGTATCATACCGTCTTTTTTACCAGCCTGAAAAGGAATTTGTACGTATTGATTTGCATTGGCTCTTTGTTGGTCAAATTTTCCAAAATTTGTAGCAACATTTTCTAAACTGGTATCAAATAAAGTTCCATCTTCAAGGAATCCAGCATAATTAATATAAATATCAGCACCTGCAACAGGTTTTTTTCCATTTCCTTTTTTTACAATGGTAAATTGCAAACCACTTTTGGTTGTAACGCAAGTTTCTCTTAATTTATTGAAATAAGCAATTTTAGCATCAATAACTGGTTTGTATTTTTCTAAATAGAATTTTTTGTTTTGAGCCTCTACTAAAGCTTGTTTTTTTAGATTTTGCTCTTCATTTGCAAAGAAATTACTGAATACTTTAACGGCATCAAACTTTTTAGCGGCTTCTCCTTTTCGGATAATAGTAATTGATTTAATATCATCATTTTGAACAATAGCGTTTACCGTTTCCATACCATTTTCAACTACGTGTCCAAAAATAGTGTGCAATCCATTTAACCATGGAGTTTCTTTGTGGGTAATAAAAAACTGACTGCTATTGGTTGCAGGACCAGAATTTGCCATAGCCAAAATGCCACCTTTGTCAAAAGTTAAATCGGTAATTTCATCTTTAAATTTATAACCGGTATCCCCACTTCCATCTCCTAATGGATCTCCTCCTTGAATCATAAAATCGGCAATAACTCGGTGAAATTTCAAATTGTTATAAAAAGGTTTTCCTTTAAATTTTTCTTCAACATAATTATTATTTCCTTCAGCAAGAGTAACAAAATTTGCTACTGTAACTGGAGTTTTTTCAAATTTTAATTGAACAAGAATATTTCCTTTATTGGTTTCAATTTCCGCATACAAACCATCTTTTAAATCGCTGTGGGAGTCTTTACAAGAAATAAAGGATAAAATAAGTATTATGAATAAACTAATTCTCTTTTTCATTTGTTTCTATTTTTTGTTCTTTTGGTTTACTAACTTCAGGTTTAAAATCATTTAATGTTACTGTGCAAATAATTGGTTGATTAGCACCAATTCTCTTTTCATCACCATGGTATCCAAAGGCTACATGAGAAGGAAATAGGAAAGTAATTTTTTCTTTTTTGTGCATTAACTTAATCCCATGGCGCAAACCAATTATTATTTTTTGCTCTTTATCTACATGGTATTCTTGCGGTTTTAATTCCAATTCGGAGTAAATAATAGTACCTCTTAGATCTTTAATTTCATAATCATAGTAGGCTATATCCCCTTTTCTTGGTCGCAAAGTATCTTGATCATTTTTACTTTCATATACATACCAATATCCTTTTTTTGATGAAATATAATTGGAGTCGGGATTACTTTTTATTATCGAATCGATTTTGGATTCTTCGGAAGCAATTAGTTTTTTATTTCTAGCAGCAGATTCTTTTAAAAAAGTCCCTGAAGATTGGGAGATTGGTCTTCTCGCTTTTTGTTGACTACAACTCAAAACGAATAAAACAGTTATTAATATTGGTACTATATTTTTAATTAGTTTCATTTAAATCTATATTTTGAGTTATTAATTCTTCAAATTTATTAATAGTTTCTTGTAATGACAAATCTGATTTTCCACCAGCAGCGTTTATATGTCCGCCACCACTAAAATGATCTCTAGCAAATTGATTTACATCAAAATTTCCCTGAGATCTAAACGAAATTTTAATGATATTTTCTTCTTTATTTTCTATAAATATTGCTGCAAAAACAATTCCTTTTATAGTCAATCCATAATTTACAATTCCTTCTGTATCGCCTTTAACATGATTAAATTCGTCTAGTTCAGATTGTTTAAGGGAAATGTAGGCAGTGTGGTATTTTTCCATCACTTTCATATTTTGCAAAGCTCGACCAAGTAATTGAAGTCGATTATAGGAATTGTTATCGAATAATAGGTTGGGAATGGTTGTGTTTTCAGCACCTAAATCGATTAATTCAGCAACTATTCGGTGTGTTCTACCAGTAGTTTTTGGATACCTAAAAGAACCAGAATCGGTTAATATTCCAGTATACAAGCAAGTCCCAATAGTTTTATCTATTAACGAGGTATGTTCTAAAAATTCTATGAAATTATATACCATTTCACATGTTGAGCCAAAATCTGTGTCTGAATAAGTAAATTCAGCATAAATATCTGGTTTTTGATGATGGTCTATCATTACAAATGGGCATTTAGCTTCTTGTAATACAGTTTCCATTTCGCCAACTCGATGCAGCGCATTAAAATCTAAGGTAAAAATTAATTCAGCTTCATTAATAATCTTTGTTGTTTCTGATTTATGCTTTTCATAAATCAAAACTTTATCTGCTGCAGGAAGCCAATTTAAAAAATCTGGAAATTCATTAGGAGAAATTACAACAACTTCGTGGTTTAATTTTAACAAAAAGTGATACAAACCCAATGTAGAACCCATCGCGTCTCCGTCAGGATTTCGATGAGGAACGATTACAATCTTTTTAGGATTTGATAAAAGTGATTTTATCTTATTGATGTCAAAATTTTTCATAGGATGCGAAGTTACATTTTTTTCACAAAATAGAAACAATTTAACATGTTCTTACCAATTTTATTTTGCAATATTTAGCCCAAGCCAAACCGCAAATAATCCTGTTATTATGCTCAATCCGATGTAAATAAAAGCTATTCCAGATTGGTTGTTTTGAAGTAGGTTAATGTTTTCAAGGCCAAATGTGGAAAAAGTGGTGTAACCACCGCAAAATCCTGTAATGAAAAACCATTTGATATTGTAGTTAACCAAATCATTTTTTTCTAATATTGAAATTGCTATACCAATTAAAAAACAACCTAGAACATTGGTTATTAAGGTTGCTAATGGAAAAACAGATGCGTAATATTTTTGTACTATAATTGAGGTCAAATATCTAAAAGCACTTCCAATTCCTCCTCCTATAGCGATTAATAATAAAGTTCTAATCATAAAAAATTACTTAGAAGTGGCTATGACAAAATTCAATTTTAATTTAACACCAATTTGCATTAAATCTACTAAATCTTGCACTTTATTATCGGCTGGAACTCTAAGAACTACTGTTTTATCACCAGAAATAGATGTTTTTTCAAGTAACATCTGCTCTAAATTTTCAAACGCAACTTCTTGCTTGTCAATATAGTATAATTTATCTGCTGTAACTGACAAACTAATATGGTCTTTATTTGTACTTTCGTTTGAGGCAGCTTTTGGCAACGTCAATTTAATTACGTTTGGATTTGCTAAAGTTGATATAATTAGAAAAAACAAAAACAAAAAGAACATAATATCACTCAATGAAGAGGTGGGAATTTCAGCATGAAATCGCTTATTTCTTTTAATTGCCATATTATGGTTGTTGAATTACGTTGATAATATCTAATGTTTGTTTTTGAACTTTTAATGAAAATTGATCTATCATCATGTTAAATAAGTGGTACGCTGAATAGGCAACAACACCTACTACAAGACCTGCGCCGCTACTAATCATTTTTTCATATAAACCTCCTGAAATGGTTTGGATATTTAAATTTCCTGTATTTGAAATGGTATGAAATATTTTTATTACCCCTGAAATTGTTCCGATAAAACCTAGAATTGGAGCGATACCAGAAATAAGTCCTAAATAACCCAATCCTTTTTCCATTTCAGCGATTTCTACATTTGCAGTTTTTTCCATCACCGATTCAATTTCGCTGATTGGTCTGCCTATAATTGAAATACCACTTTTAATGATATTGCCAGAAGCTGTATTTCCGCGACCACACATCATAATAGCATTATCTATTTTTCCTGATTTTAATTGGATTCTAACATCATTAATCATGTTTTCGTCCTGTCTAGTTGCTTTTTTAATTGATAGGTACCTTTCCACAATTACATAAATACAAAAGAAAAGTAAAATAATAATTGGAATAATCATTATCCCGCCTTTTAGTATAAAATCTAAATAAGATACCGAGTCGGTTGTGGCAGTTGTAGAATTTGCATTTGCAGCAGCATTAGAAACGGTGTCAGAGACGACTGTTGAGGATTGAAGTAAAAAATTTAAAAACATAAGTGTTGTTTAGGTTTAGTAAGATTACAAATTTCAATATTTTTTTTTAAAGTTATAATAAAAAGTAATTATTTTTCTTTGAAAAATCGTATTTATATAAATGAAACGATTTTTTTAAATTATTAGTATTTTTAATATTTAAAATTAAAATTTTTGATTTACAAGAAAAATACTATAAGTTTATTATATTTGAATTCTCAAATTTAAAATTAAATAACCAGTTAAATTTTTCGATTATGAAAATAAAATTACTTTACTCATTTTTGTTTTTTGTTTCTGTTGTGTTTTCAAATTTAGCCCAAACTTCTGATAAAGAAGCTGCAGCACGTAATTGGATAAATGAACACACAAAGGAGTTGAACATACAGCCGTTTCACAATTTTAAACTAACATTTGTTAGAAAAGGATTAGCGGGTGAAACATTACGTTTCCAACAAATGCTTAATGACGTTCCTGTATACGATTCTGAAATTGTCGTTAATTTTGTTGAAGGTAATAATGTTGCCTTTTCATCAAATAATTATGATGCATCAATTGCAAAAATTGATACAAACCCATCAATTACTAGCGCTTCAGCAATTGCAATTTCAAATCAAGCCTTAAAATTTAAAGGAACTATTACTTATCAAGATTCTAAATTATGTGTAGTTAAAATGGAACAAAACACTGTATTAGTATATAGAGTAGTAACTAATGCGTTTGACAAAACAGGAAGTTGGGAAGTCATGATTGATGCCAAAACTGGTGCTGTTTTAAGACAAAAAGATATTGCGATTTATCATAAAGATAAAAAAAAAGAAAAAGTAAAAAAGAGAAACCCAAACACTAAATTAACTACTCCAAATTCTTTCGTACCTGGAGCTGCAAAAGTATTTATTCCAGATCCACTTTCTAAAGATAGAGTTGCGTATGCGGGAAATTATGTTGATAATAATGATCTGACTAATGCTGAATTTGATGCCGCAAGAACACAAGTAGTTCTGCCTGAAATTGAGTTATTAAATGGTGTTTATAAATTGAAAAGTACTTTTGTTGAAATTAAAGATTTGACAGCTCCCTCTAGTGGATTATTTACACAATCTACCCCGAATTTCTTCTTTGATAGAGAGAACGATGGTTTTGAAGCAGCAAATGCATTTTATCACTTGGATAATAGCATGCGATATATAAATAATACATTGGGTATTAGATGTATTCCTTTAACCAATTCAGGAGTTTTATTTTTTGATCCATCTGGAGCAAACTCTGCTGATAATTCCTACTATACAGCAGGAACTCTTAACTTCGGTGAAGGTGGAGTTGATGATGCTGAAGATGCCGATGTAGTTTTACATGAAATGGGTCATGGAATTCACGATTGGATTTCCGGTGGTCACGCATCGAGTTCAACAGGATTAGGTGAAGGTAGTGGTGATTATTGGGCTGTTTCTTATAGTCGTAGTTTGAACCAATGGACTACAGCCGATACTGCAAATAATTGGGTTTTCAGTTGGGATGGTCATAACGAGTTTTGGGCTGGAAGAGTTACCAATTATACTAGAACGTATCCTCAAACAGGAGCAACAAATACAGCAATTCACACCTATGGTCAAATATGGGCTACAACATTAATGAAAATTTTCGATGTTATTGGAAGAACAAAAATGGACAAGGCTTTCCTTGAAGGACTTGCTTTGACTAATGGCACCTCGACACAACCTTTAGCTGCAACCGCAGTTAGACAAGCAGCTATAAACATGAATTATCCTTGTGCTGATATTCAAACAATGACCGATAAATTTAATGCTGCAGGGTATGCATTGGCAGCACTTCCAGTATCAATGGGAGTTATTGCTAATCAAACTGTGAATGCCGATACAGCAAATACGTATACTATACCTAATTATAGTACTCTTGCTAATGCAATTTCTGTTGGATGTGCCGCTACTGTAACGCAATCGCCTGCAATTGGAACTTCAGTTACTCCAGGAGTATATACTATTACAGTGACTGCTACTTTAGGGGCTTCAGTTGTTTCCAGAACATTTACTTTAACAGTGGTTTCCTATTTATCAACTGTTGATTTTGTAAAAAACAATATCACTATTTATCCAAATCCGGCTAAAAATTTGATTACGATAAAAGGGGATTTTAATGGTTTAGAAAATATTACTATTTTGAATTTGTTAGGGCAAAAAGTAATGGAGAAAACTCTTATTTCCAACGAAGAGAAAATTGATGTTTCTTCTCTTTCAAATGGAGTTTATACTATTTACTTTAACAATATCAAAGCAGGTCGTAAATTCATTAAAGAATAAATCTTAATAAAAATTCGATTAAAACCACAATGTTTAGTTGTGGTTTTTTTTTGAAATAAATCATTTAATTATTAATCAACGGTTTAAGTTTATTCTAAAATTCTGATTTTATTTTCCTAAATTTGCCCATTAGATTAATAGTTATTTTCAATAGTCAAAATCGAAATTTGAAAATGGCATTTATTCAAACACAACACACAACTTTATATTTGCTCATGCAACACAACGTACTTATTTTAGATTTTGGATCGCAATACACACAACTTATTGCGAGAAGAGTTCGCGAGTTAAATATCTTTTGCGAGATTTTTCCTTACAATCATTTTCCGAGTGATTTATCAAGTTATAAAGCCGTAATTCTTGGCGGAAGTCCATTTTCAGTTCGTTCTGAAGATGCACCACATCCTGATTTATCTCAAATAAGAGGAAAATTACCGATGCTTGCAGTATGTTATGGCGCTCAGTACTTAGCCCATTTTAGTGGGGGTGAAGTAGCATCGTCAAATACCAGAGAATATGGAAGAGCTAATTTATCTTACATAAAAGAAAATGAACTTTTCTTTGAGGGTGTTTCAGAAAATTCTCAAGTTTGGATGAGTCATAGCGATAGTATCAAAGCCCTTCCAATAAACGGTGTAAAATTGGCAAGTACCAATGATGTTGAATTTGCTGCCTATAAAATTGATGGCGAAACAACCTACGCAATTCAATACCATCCTGAAGTTTTTCATTCAACAGATGGGAAATTAATGTTGGAGAATTTCTTAGTTAAAATTGCCGATGTCCCTCAAACATTTACTCCAAACGCATTTGTGGGTGAAATGGTTTCAGAATTGAAAACGAAGTTACAAAATGACAAAGTGGTATTAGGACTTTCAGGAGGAGTAGATTCTACTGTTGCTGCGGTTTTATTGCATCAAGCGATTGGTAAAAACTTATATTGTATTTTCGTTAATAATGGTTTATTAAGAAAAAACGAATTCGAAAATGTATTGGATCAATACAAGGGAATGGGTTTAAATGTTAAGGGTGTTGATGCTTCAAAACGATTTTTAGATGCGTTGGCTGGAATTGAAGATCCTGAATTAAAAAGAAAAGCCATTGGTAGAGTTTTCATCGAAGTATTTGATGATGAATCCAACCAAATAAAAGACGTGAAATGGTTGGCTCAAGGTACCATTTATCCTGATGTAATTGAATCTGTTTCTGTAAAAGGACCTTCTGCAACTATAAAATCACACCATAATGTGGGTGGTTTACCAGATTACATGAAATTAAAAATTGTTGAACCTCTAAGAATGCTTTTCAAAGATGAAGTTCGACGAGTAGGAGCAACATTAGGAATAGATTCAGCTTTATTAGGCCGTCATCCTTTTCCAGGACCTGGTTTGTCAATTCGTATTTTGGGCGACATTACTCCAGAAAAAGTTCGTATTTTGCAAGAAGTTGATGCGGTGTTTATTGACGGTTTAAAATCTTCGGGATTGTACGATAAAGTATGGCAAGCCGGCGCTATTTTACTTCCTGTAAATAGTGTAGGTGTAATGGGAGATGAGCGTACTTATGAAAAAGTAGTTGCGCTTCGTGCGGTTGAATCTACTGACGGAATGACAGCCGATTGGGTACATTTACCGTATGATTTCTTGATGAAAGTTTCTAACGATATTATCAACAAAGTTCCTGGTGTAAATCGTGTTGTTTACGATATTAGCTCAAAACCACCTGCAACAATTGAATGGGAATAATACAATTTATTTAAAATAAAACGATGTATAAAAAAGTAATTTTAGTTTTCGTAGCCTTATTTTCATTTGCATTAAATGCACAAAACTATAGAAAACACAAGGTAGTTCAAGGAGAAACGATTACTCAAATTGCTCAAAAATACAATTGTACTCCATCAGAAATTTTTAATCTAAATCCGGATGCTCAAAACGGAATTAGACCTGATGCTGTAATAATTATTCCAAATTCTAAAACTTCGCTTACTTTAACTAATAGTAATTCACATTTAGTTTCCGCTAAAGAAACACTTTATAGTATTTCAAAATTATATTCTGTTTCCATTGAAGAACTTCAAAACGCTAATCCCACTCTTGAAACTGAAGGATTGAAAATGGGGCAAAATTTGGTTATTCCAATTAAATCTGTTGTAAAACCGAACGTTGCTGCTGCAAATAAACAGCTGACTGATAAATCGTTAAAGGCATTAACTAAATCTACTTCTATTCAAAAAGAGTTGGTTTTCTTATTGCCATTCAATATCTCAAAAATTGAAAATGACACCATTAATTCTATTCCCTCCAAACTTAAAAAAGATAAATTTCTAAACATGACTTTGGATTTTTATTCCGGGGTTTTAATGGCAATTGATTCTGCTAAAACAGTGGGTTTAAACATCGATATTAAGATTTATGATTCAGAAGAAACCAAAAACACGTCTTCAATTCCGAGTTTAATTCAGCAGAATAAATTCCAAAAGGCGAATGCTATTATTGGTCCGTTTTACCAATTTAACATTGATAAATTATCGCAAACTTTAGGAAATAATTCAATTCCAATACTTTCTCCATTATCCAAAGAAATTGGAAAATCATCTTCCAATATTTATCAATCTATGCCTACTAATGAAGATTGTAAAGCCGCAATGATCAATTATATTATTAAAAATAATGGCAATTTAATTGCGATGATTGATTCCAAAAAGGCCTCTCTAAAAGATTATTTGAAATCTAATAATTTTAAAAACAGGATAGTTGGTTTAAATCCAAATGGTTTAGTAGTTAAAGACAGTTTACGCAAATTAATGGTACGAAACAAAGTAAACTATATCATTTTAGACTCACAAAAAACAGGTTTCATTTTGGCTGCAACCAATGCCATGATAAGTTTAATGACTGATTATCAGTTGCAAATGGTTATTTTAGAACCCAACCCAACCTTAGATTTTTATGAGATTGATCTAACACGATTGGTAAAATTAAAAATGATGTATCCTTCAATTGTGAGAGAAAATTTATCTCCAGAAGCTGAAATTTTTAGAAATAAGTACAAGAAAATAAATAAGATATTCCCAAACCAATTTGCCATTCGCGGATTTGATTTGGTTTTTGATACCATGATGCGATTGTCACAAGAGGAAGATTTTAAATCCGTTTCAGAAAATTATACCACCGAGCAAATAGAAAACAAATTCAATTACACTAAGAATTCACCAAATACGTATAGTAATAAAGGGATTTATATTCTAAACTACGAACCGGATTTGACTTTAAAACAAGCCTCAGAATGACTTCAAAAATAACTTATTTAGGAGAATTACGAACCTCATCGATACATTTGCAATCGGGTTCAGAAATTATTTCCGATGCGCCAATTGACAACAACGGAAAAGGAGAAGCTTTTTCACCTACCGACACTGTTGCCAACGCTTTAGGAAGTTGCATGTTCACCGTTTTGGGAATTAAAGCACAAGATTTACAAGTCGATTTATCTAATTCTACAGCGGAAATTACCAAAATTATGGCTGCCGATCCAAGAAGAATTTCAGAGATTCACGTTGTTTTTAATTTTAGTATTGATACTGATATTAAAAACAAAACCATTTTGGAGCGTACTGCCATGACCTGCCCAGTTTATTATAGTTTGCACCCAGATATCAAAAAGGTGATTACTTTTAATTGGAAATAAGTTTTGGATAAAAACCAACAAAAGTTGATTGATTTGGCTCATACCAAAATGCCTTTCGGCAAATATGAAGGCTATTATTTAATTGATATTCCTGAATATTATATCGTTTGGTACCGAAACAAAGGACTTCCTAATGGCACTTTAGGCGAACAACTGCAATTGGTTTATGAATTAAAATTAAACGGATTGGAAGACCTGATTCGAAATATTAGGAAGAAGTTCTGATTTTTTAGTGTTATTTTTTTGATTTAAACCACAACTATTTTTTTATTTCTACCTATTTTAATTACTATATTATCTAATTATTTTCGTACTTTTGCCAAGTTTTTTATACAACAACAACACACAATACAATGGCTCAAACGAAATATATTTTTGTTACTGGCGGAGTTACTTCCTCTTTAGGAAAAGGAATTATCGCCGCTTCATTAGCAAAATTATTGCAAGCAAGAGGATATCGCACCACAATTCAAAAATTTGATCCCTATATCAATGTGGATCCAGGAACCCTTAACCCTTATGAACACGGAGAATGTTACGTTACTGATGACGGCGCAGAAACCGATTTGGATTTAGGGCATTACGAACGTTTTTTAAATGTTCCTACTTCTCAATCTAATAATGTTACTACGGGTAGAGTGTATCTTTCAGTTATTGAAAAAGAACGTCGCGGTGAATTTTTAGGAAAAACAGTTCAAGTGGTTCCTCATATTACCAATGAAATTAAAGAAAGAATGCAATTGCTTGGTAACTCAGGTGATTTTGATATTGTAATTACCGAAATTGGTGGAACTGTTGGTGATATTGAATCGTTGCCTTACATTGAATCCGTTCGTCAATTGGTTTGGGAATTGGGTGAAAATAACGGAATTGTTATCCATTTAACTTTAGTACCTTTCCTAGCTGCTGCAGGTGAATTGAAAACAAAACCGACGCAACATTCCGTTAAAACATTAATGGAAAGCGGTATAAAAGCCGATATTTTAGTTTGTAGAACCGAGCACGAATTGTCGGAAGAATTAAGAAATAAATTGGCTTTGTTTTGCAATGTAAAAAGAGAAGCCGTGATACAATCGATTGATGCTTCAACGATTTATGAAGTGCCTATTTTGATGCAACAAGAAGGACTTGATGTGGTAGCTTTGAAAAAATTGGATTTACCACAAAAATCAAACCCAGATTTAGTAAATTGGAATACGTTTTTAAGCCGATTAAAAAATCCTAAACATACAGTTAATATTGGTTTAGTAGGAAAATATGTAGAATTACAAGATTCTTACAAATCGATTCTTGAAGCTTTTATTCATGCTGGCGCTGCCAATGAAACGAAAGTCAATGTAATTTCGATTCACTCCGAATATTTAGATTCCGATAATGTTGCTGAAAAATTGAAAAGTTTAGATGGAATTCTAGTTGCTCCAGGTTTTGGAGGTCGTGGAATTGAAGGAAAAATTGAAACAGTTAAATTTGCTAGAGAAAATAACATTCCATTTTTAGGTATTTGTTTGGGTATGCAAATGGCGGTTATTGAATATTCTAGAACTATTTTAGGACATAAAGATGCCAATTCAACCGAGATGAACGAGAACACAACCAATCCGGTTATCGATTTAATGGAAGAACAAAAAACCATTACAGATAAAGGAGGAACGATGCGTTTGGGAGCTTGGAAGTGCGACATTAAAGAAAATACTTTGGCACATAAAATCTACGGACAAACTAGTATTTTTGAACGCCACCGTCATCGTTATGAATTTAATGGTGATTATTTACAAGCACTTGAAAATGCAGGTTTAAAAGCTTCAGGAGTAAACCCTGATACCGGTTTGGTAGAAATTGTTGAAATTGAAAACCACCCATTTTTTATTGGTGTTCAATACCATCCAGAGTATAAAAGTACTGTTGACAATCCACATCCTCTTTTTGTGAATTTTGTTGCGGCCGCTGTAAAATCAAAATAAAATAGTATTTTCGAATAAGAAAACGACTTTAATAAAAGTAAAATGGAAGAAAAAAAATTAGATTTAAATTCAATTATTGGCTTTGTACTTATTTTTGGAATTTTGATTTGGATGATGTATCAAAATCAACCTTCAAAGGAACAATTAGCAGCTGAAAAAGCTAAAAAGGAACAAGCAGCTACTGTAACTTCTGTTAAAGTTTCAAATACAAATGGATCTTTAAATAAAATAGATACTACTTCTGCTAATGCGGATCAAATTGAAAAACTAAAAAAATCTTTAGGAAATTTTGCTTATTCCGCCACTTTAGCTTCTGCAAAAGATACTGTTACGACTATTGAAAATGAATATGTTCGTATTAAAATTTCCAATAAAGGAGGTTATATTGTTGAAGCGGTTTTAAAGAATTTCGAAAAATTTAAAAAAGGTTCAGGGCAATTAGTTGAATTAATTAAGGACAATAATTCTCAATTAAACATTCAATTACTTACCAACGATAATCATACTTTAAATACTAAAGATTTATTTTTTGAACCTACATTGAGTAATGTTGGCGATAAACAAATTCTAACGATGCGTTTAAAAGCGGGTGCTAACGAGTACTTAGAATACCAATATGATTTGAAACCAAAGGAGTATATGGTTGGTTTTAATTTGCGTTCTCAAGGATTAAACAAAGTTTTAAACACTTCAAAACCACTTGATTTAGAATGGGATTTAAAAACCTACAGAACAGAGAAAAGCATTTCATACGAAAACAGATATACTTTACTGAATTATGAATACGGTGATGAGAAATTCAATAATGTAAGTGATGGCGAAAACAGAGAAGAAACTTTAGATAACGTTAAATTTATTGCCTACAAACAACATTTTTTCGCTTCAATTTTAATGACTGAAACTCCTTTTGCAAAAGCGGTTTTGAAGTCGAACAAGTTGGTTGTTGATGAAAATAAAGATACTATTTTCGTTAAGCAATTCAATTCTAAAATGCCTTTAGCTTTCTCAAATGGTGAAGTTAATTATAAAATGAATTGGTATTTTGGACCATCAGATTATAAAACATTAAAAAATTACGACAAGAATATTGAAAAGATTATTCCATTGGGTTGGGGTATTTTTGGATGGATTAACAAATTCATTTTTATACCGTTGTTTGGGTTTTTAAGCTCTTATATTGCCTATGGAATTGCGATTATCATCTTTACCATTATCATTAAAATTGCAATGTCGCCAATCACTTATAGATCATTTTTATCACAAGCTAAAATGAAAGTGTTGCGACCTGAAATTGCAGAATTGAACGAGAAATTCCAAAAAGAGCCAGCAAAAAAACAACAGGAAACGATGAAATTATACAACAAGGCTGGAGTAAATCCAATGGCTGGTTGTATTCCTGCGTTGATTCAATTACCGTTTATGTATGCCTCATTTCAGTTTTTTCCATCAGCATTTGAATTAAGACAAAAGAGTTTCCTTTGGGCAGACGATTTATCTTCATTTGATGAAATTATGAAATTACCATTTCACATTCCTTTATATGGAAGTCATATTAGTTTGTTTCCAATTTTGGCAGCGATAGCTATTTTCTTTTACATGAAAATGACTTCTGGCGATCAACAAATGGCTGCACCAACTCAAGAAGGTATGCCAGATATGGCTAAATTGATGAAAATTATGATTTATGTTTCGCCATTAATGATGTTAATTTTCTTTAATAGTTATGGTGCAGGATTGAGTTTGTATAACTTTATATCCAATTTAATTACTATTGGAATTATGTTAGTCATCAAGAATTACATTGTTGATAATGATAAAATTCATGCACAAATTCAGGAAAACAAACTGAAAGAGCCGAAGAAACTTGGTAAGTTTCAAAGTAAAATGCAAGAAATTATGGAACAAGCTGAAGCCCAAAAAAAGGCGCAGCAAAAAAAGAAATAATTTTAAAGCACTCCTAGAGTGCTTTTTTTAATAAGAACACTATTTTTAATACTATTTTGTAATAAAAATAGTTTTGTAGAATTAAACTAAATAATCATGAATCAGTTAATTAAAATAGTATTTCTAATTTATTCTGTTTCCTTTTTCGGTCAAATAGGTATCAATAAATTAGATGCCAACGGAAAAAAAGTTGGTTTATGGAAAGGAGTTTTTGAAGATACTAAACGCCCTCGATACGAAGGAACATTCGATAATGATAAGGAAGTTGGATTATTTAAATTCTTCGATAATACATCTGCTTCTAATTTAATTGCAACCAGAGAATTTAATTCCAAAGACAATTCTGCATATACTATTTTTTATGATGTAAATAAAAACAAGGTAAGTGAAGGAAAAGTACTTAATAAATTACCTGAAGGTTTGTGGGTTTATTATCACAAAGGTTCAACTGTAATTATGACTTCTGAAAATTACAAAAATGGTAAGTTAAATGGAGAAAAGACCATTAACTTTAAATCCGGAAAAGTGGCTGAAATTTCAAATTACAAAAATGGAGTCCTAGATGGTATTTATATTAAAAATGATGAAAGTGGAGTTGCTTTAGAAGAATCATTTTATGTAAATGGGCAATTAAATGGAATCACTACTTATAAAGCGCCAGACGGATTAGTTGTTGCTAAAGGAATGTTTAAAAAGGGTATAAAAGTAGGAGTTTGGCAATTTTTTGAAAATGGAAAATTGGAAAGTGAAGATAATTATGATCAGCCAAATAGAATAAAAATAAAGTCTAAAAAATAGAATTTTAATAAATAATTAATGAAGATGAAACGTGTTGTAGTAGGACTTTCTGGCGGAGTAGATTCCAGTGTTGCAGCTTATTTGTTGCAACAACAGGGCTATGAAGTCATTGGACTTTTTATGAAAAATTGGCACGACGACTCGGTTACAATTTCTAATGAATGTCCTTGGTTAGAAGACAGTAACGATGCTTTATTGGTTGCTGAAAAATTAGGAATTCCATTTCAAACTGTTGATTTAAGTGAACAATACAAAGAGAAAATTGTTGATTATATGTTCAACGAATATGAAAAAGGGAGAACTCCAAATCCCGATGTACTTTGTAATCGAGAAATAAAATTTGATGTTTTCATGAAAATAGCAATCGATTTAGGAGCAGATTACGTTGCAACTGGTCATTATTGTAGAAAAGGTGAAATCAATAATAACGGAAATAAAGTGTACCAGTTACTTTCTGGAGTTGACACCAATAAAGACCAGTCGTATTTTTTATGTCAATTATCACAAGAGCAACTTTCAAAATCTTTGTTTCCAATTGGAGAATTAACGAAACCAGAGGTTCGAGAAATTGCTGCTCAAATGGATTTAATCACTGCTGATAAAAAAGATTCTCAAGGTTTGTGTTTCATCGGAAAAGTTAGATTGCCAGAATTTTTACAACAAAAATTAGACAAGAAAGAGGGATTAATAGTACAAATTGACGCACAAGATCCAATTTATTGTCAAAAGCCAATTGAATTTCAATCGGAAGAAGACAAATTAGCTTTTGAATCTAAAACATTGACCTACGAACCAAATATGGGAAAAGTGGTTGGAAAACATCAAGGAGCGCATTTTTTCACCATTGGTCAACGGAAAGGATTGAATGTTGGAGGAACCAAAGAACCTTTATTTATTATTGCTACCAACGTTGAAACTAATACCATTTATACTGGTTTAGGAAGCGAACATCCAGGTTTATTTAAGAAGGCTTTATTTATTCAAAAATCGGAAGTTCATTGGATAAGGGAGGATTTAGCTATTGCAAATGGAGGTAAAATGGAGGTAATGGCTCGAATTCGTTATCGTCAACCTTTGCAAAAAGCATTCTTACATCAGTTTGAAAATGGAATATACGTTGAATTTGATGAAGCTCAATCTGCTATAACTGAAGGACAATTCGTTGCTTGGTATAAAAATGACGAATTAGTTGGTTCGGGAGTAATTTCTTAAGTTTGTAGTATAGATTAATTTCAAATGAAAAAAACAATATTGATTATTGTCCTAATAATTTCGGCTTTTGGCTATTCGCAAGAGGATGCTTGGGTGTATTTTAAAGACAAACCAAACAGTCAATATTATTTAGCAAATCCACTTCAAATGCTATCTCAAAGAGCATTAAACAGAAGGGCAATTCAAAATATTCAATTGGATTTAAAAGACGTTCCAATTCACCAACCTTATATTGATCAAATCACGGCAACACCTGGAATCACTGTAAAAGCCAGTTCTAAATGGATGAACTGTTTACATATTCGAGGTACTCAAGCTGTAATTCAAACATTAAGTTTACTATCATTTGTTGATCATGTTTCATTTGCAAATGTTACTTTAAATAGATTAGGAAAAACATCAAATTCTACGAATTATGCTGCTGTAAGCAAAGAATTAGAGACCCAAGTAACTTATAATTATGGAACTTCAGGAAATCAAATCCAAATGCTTAATGGAAACTATTTGCACCAGCAAAATTATACTGGAACTGGAAAAGTGATTGCAATTTTGGATGCTGGTTTTCCGGGAGTTGATATCGTTTCTCCATTTCAAAGATTAAGAGATAACAATCAAATTTTGGGTGGATATAACTTTGTTGATAGAAGCAATAATTTTTACGCCATGAATTCGCATGGAACGCAAGTTCTTTCTACGATGGGTGGATTTGCTGATAATCAATTAGTTGGAACTGCTCCCGATGCTTCTTATTATTTATTTGTTACTGAGGACACTACATCTGAAACCCCTTTAGAAGAATCACTTTGGGTTGAGGCTGCAGAAATGGCTGATAAATTTGGTGCCGATGTAATTAATTCTTCATTAGGCTATTTTGACTTTGATAATCCTAATTATAGTTATACTTATAATAATATGAATGGCACAACTGCTTTTTGTTCTCGTGGAGCAAATATTGCTTTTACAAGAGGAATGGTAGTTGTAGTTTCTGCTGGTAATTCTGGTAACACGAGTAATCCGCACATTAGCGCACCTGCAGACGCAACAAATGCATTTACGGTAGGAGCAGTAAATTCTTTAAGAAATTATGCTAGTTTTAGTTCAATCGGACCTTCATTTGACGGTAGAATCAAGCCTGATGTAATGGCTCAGGGACAGTCGGCGGTAGTTGCAATGCCTTCAGGAGTAGTAGCTACAAATAGTGGCACCTCTTTTTCGGGACCAATAATAGCTGGAATGGTAGCAAGTTTTTGGCAAGCTTTTCCAAATTTAACCAATTCAAGAGTTGTTCAGTTAATAAAAGAATCGTCGGATCATTTTACAAATCCAAATGAGCAATATGGTTATGGAATTCCTAATTTCCAATTGGCTTTAAGCAATGCTTTAGCAAATAATCAATTTAGTACAGAAGGATTTTTTGTATATCCAAATCCTTTTAGTGAGGAAGTTACATTTTCATTTCCTACAAATTATATTTCTAGAGAAATTTGTATTTATAATAGTTTAGGACAACAAATAGCAAGAAAAAATTCCGATAGTAGGTTAGATGTTATTTCTTTACAATCATTTGAAAATGGAATGTACTTTTATAAGATTGCTTCTGCAAATGAAACTATAACAGGTAAACTAATTAAAAAATAATAGTTAACTATGAATAAGATCACTTCGCTTTTTAACATTCAATATCCCATTATTCAAGGTGGAATGATCTGGAATAGTGGATATAAGTTAGCTAGTGCAGTTAGCAATGCGGGTGGTTTGGGTTTAATTGGTGCTGGATCAATGTATCCAGAAGTACTGAGAGAACACATTCAAAAATGTAAATCAGCGACTGATAAACCTTTTGGCGTAAACGTTCCCATGTTATACCCAAATATTGAAGAAATAATAAATATTATCATCGAAGAAGGGGTAAAAATTGTATTCACCTCTGCTGGAAATCCAACTACTTGGACTTCATTATTAAAGCAAAATGGAATTATAGTTGTGCATGTAGTAAGTAGTTCGAAATTTGCTTTAAAAGCTCAAGACGCGGGTGTTGATGCTATTGTAGCTGAAGGTTTCGAAGCTGGAGGTCATAATGGGAGGGAAGAGACTACGACTTTTACGCTTATTCCAATGGTAAAAAAACACCTTTCAATCCCTTTAATTGCCGCAGGAGGTATTGCAACGGGTAGGGGAATGCTCGCAGCAATGGCATTAGGCGCTGATGGGGTACAAGTAGGTTCGAGGTTTGCTGCATCCATAGAATCATCTGCGCATGAAAATTTTAAAAACACCATTATAAATTGTAAAGAAGGAGAAACTCAGGTAACTTTGAAAGAATTGGCACCTGTTCGATTAATAAAGAATAAGTTTTACAATGACATTCAGGAATTGTATAAAACAAATCCATCTGTTGAAGATTTAAAGAATTTATTAGGAAGAGCAAGAGCTAAAAAAGGAATGTTTGAAGGTGATTTAATTGAAGGCGAATTGGAAATTGGACAAATTTCGGGTTTATTTGAAGATATAAAATCTGCTAAAGAGATAATTGATGAAATGATCCAAGATTTTGAAATTGCAAAAAATGAAATTCAAAATTTATAATAAATAATGCTTTAAGCTTAATTAATATGAAGAAGTTTAAATTAATAGTACTGTTATTATTCCTAATAATTGGGGTTCAAAAAATGAATGCACAAGTATATAAATTTGTTGCAACAGGTTTTAGTGTATTGGAAAAAGAGGAGAAAGGCAATTGGGGAAAATGGTCGGACTATGAGACTACCAACATTGTGATAGCGCTAGACCTTGATAAAAAAAGAATTGTAGTTTATTCTAAAGAAATTCAATTCTATAACATTAATAAATTTGATAAAAAAATTGAAAATGACGACGATTTAATCTTTCCATTTAGCTGTAATGATATTGATAACGAACCTTTTACAATTTCATTTATAACTAGAAAAAAACAAGACAATCGTAAACAATTGTATATTAACCAAAAAGACGTGATTTTAGTTTACAATATTGTTAATTTTCCTGAAAATAATAAATAGCCCATATAAAATAGTCAATTATGAAAAAAACAGTTTTATTATCGATGTTAATAGTTACATCAATTCTTAATGCTCAAGAACGTCCAAAGTTAGTTGTAGGTATTGTTGTTGATCAAATGAAAATGGAATATTTATACCGTTTTTCAGATGATTTTTCGGCAAATGGATTTAAAAGAATTATTGATAATGGGTATTCGTTTGAAAATATGCATTTCAATTACATGCCAACATATACCGGTCCAGGGCACTCATCAATATATACAGGAACAACACCGTCAATTCACGGAATAGTTGGTAACGATTGGTTCAATCGCTCCACAGGTAAAGAAATGTATTGTACAGATGATGCTTCTGTTCACACTATCGGGGACGGTAAACCTGATGAAGGTGAAATGTCTCCAAAAAATTTACAAACTACTACTATTACTGATGAACTTCGTATGCAAACTAATTTTAAAGGAAAAGTTCTTGGGATTAGTTTGAAAGATCGAGGGGCAATTTTACCTGCTGGTCATTTTGCAAATTGGGCTTTTTGGTACAGTAATACAGGAGCCTTCATTTCAAGTTCTTTTTATGGCGAAAAACTGCCGGAATGGGTTTCGAAATTCAATAATGAAAAACACTATATGCCATATATAAATAAGGGCTGGGATTTATTTAAACCAATTTCAACTTACGATAATAGTTTGCAAGACAACAATCCTTATGAAGGAAAATTATATGGAAGTTCGGCGCCTGTTTTTCCCTACAATTTAAAAGAAATGTATGAAAAAAATGGTGCTAGTATAATTCGTTCTACCCCTTTTGGAAATGATTTGTTAGCAGAATTTGCAATGCAAACAATTAATAATGAGGAGTTAGGTAAAGATAACATCACAGATTTTTTAACTCTTAGCTTTTCATCTACTGATTATGTGGGACATTTGACAGGTCCAAGATCAGTTGAAACGCAAGACACTTATCTTAGATTAGACAAAACAATTGCCGATTTTTTAACATATCTTGATAAAACTGTTGGAAAAGACAATTACCTAATTTTTTTAACCGCAGATCATGCTGGTGCTGAAAATGTTAATTATCTGAAAGACAATAAATACGACGTAAATAGTGTTGAACCTAAAGAAATCAAAAAGGGATTGACTCAATTTTCTCAAGATACTTTTGGAGAAAATTTGGTTTTAAATTATTCCAATTTTAATTTGTACCTCAATAAAGAGATTATTAATAATAAAGGGTTGGATTTATTTAAAGTAAAACAATCTTTTAAAGAATATTTGATGACTCAAAATCAAGTTAAAAGAGTTTATACCGAAGAAGAGATTTTAGCTTCAACTGGAAATGATTTCTTTCTAGATATTATTTCTAAAGGATATGATCCAAATCAAAATGGAGATTTGGTAGTTCTTGATAAACCAGGATATATCGAATATAAAGGCACTGGAACTTCACATGGAACACCTTATTCTTATGATACTCATGTTCCTGCACTTTTTTATGGATGGCATGTAAAGCATGGAGAAAGTCATGATCGAAAAGTAATTACTCAAATAATTCCAACAATTGCTCAAATGATAAAAATTCCATTTCCAAATGGTACTGAAGCAAAAGTAATGACAGAAGTATTTAAGTAAATTTACAAAACAATTTGATTTTTAAGTAAGTCTTCAAAGGTTTCTCGAGCTCTAATTAAGATGCCTTTTCCGTCTTTCCATAATACTTCTGCCGGTTTGTATCTCGAATTATAATTGGATGACATCGAGAAACAATAGGCTCCTGCATTTCTAAAACAAAGTAAGTCTCCTTCTTTTATTTCAGCAATTCGACGGTTATTTGCAAAAGTATCTGTTTCACAAATGTAACCTACAACAGTGTAAAAACGCTCTTTTCCCTTTGGGTTTGAAATGTTCTCAATATAATGCTGTGAACCATATAACATTGGACGAATTAAATGATTAAAACCACTGTCAATACCTGCAAATACTGTCGAAGTAGTTTGTTTTACCACATTTACTTTTGCTAAAAAATAACCAGCTTCACTTACTAAAAACTTACCAGGTTCAAATGCTAATGTCAATTCTCGTCCATAAGATGCTTCAAATGCTAGGAATCTTTTGGTTAGTTTTTTTCCTAATTCTTCTATATTTGTTTCTATATCTCCTTTATTGTAAGGTACTTTGAAACCACTTCCGAAATCTAGAAAATCCAATTCTTTAAAATTATTTGCAGCCTCAAATAAAATCTCTGCTGCATAAAGAAATACCTCAATATCTAAAATATCTGATCCTGTATGCATATGAATCCCGTTAATATGCATTTTAGTATTTTCTACAATTCTAAGAATGTGGGGCATTTGATGTATTGAAATACCAAACTTACTGTCGATATGTCCTACAGATATATTAGAATTCCCACCTGCCATTACATGAGGATTTATTCGAATGCAAACAGGAACTCTTGGATGTTTTGTTCCAAAATGTTCTAAAACAGAAAGGTTGTCAATATTAATTTGAACCCCTAATCCTGCCGCTTCTTCAATTTCTTCAAATGAAACTCCGTTTGGTGTATAAATGATTTGTTCAGGTTTAAATCCCGCATACAATCCTAATTTCACTTCTTGGATTGAAACTGTATCCAAGTTGGATCCTATCGATTTTAGCAATTGTAGAATAGCAATATTGGACAAAGCCTTAACCGCATAATTAATTCTTAATCTTGGTACTTTCGAAAAAGCGTTTCTTAATCGGTCGTATTGAGATTTTATTTTATCTGCATCATATACGTATAACGGACTTCCAAATTCTTCGGCTAACTTTACTAAATCTTGTGAATTCATGTCATATTTTTTTACAAATTTATTGCTCTTAACTACACAATCAAAGGAATTTAAGATTAATAACAAAAAATAACATTTTGTTATATTTGCAACAAAATACTACTTAAAGGTTTGGTAGATCCCCGTTTCCTTTTGTTGGTAAACTACTATTACCCATTAAATAAATATCAACAGCTCGAGCTGCTTCTCGTCCTTCAGAAATAGCCCAAACAATTAAAGATTGTCCTCTTCGCATATCTCCAGCTGTAAAAATATGTGGTTTATTAGTTTGGTAGTGGTTTGCTTTATAATTATTTCTAAAATCAATTTCGAGTCCTAATTGTTCGCTAAGTGTCTTCTCAGGCCCTGTAAATCCTAGAGCGAGCAAAGCCAATTCACAAGGCCATATTTTTTCTGATCCTTCTTTTTCGATTAATTCAGGTCTTTGCCCAGGGATGTTTTTCCAAGATACTTCTACGGTTTTTAATCCAACAAGTTCTCCTTTTTCATTGGTTAAAAATTCTTTAGTGTTTATTAACCAATTTCTATCGCATCCTTCTTCATGTGATGAGGAAGTTTTTAATTGCAATGGCCAATACGGCCATGGAGTCGAAGCGCTTCTTCCAACAGGTGGTTTAGACATAATTTCGAAATTTGTCACTGATTTTGCCCCTTGTCGATTAGAAGTCCCAACACAATCCGAACCAGTATCACCACCACCAATCACTATAACATTTTTACCTTTTGCAGAAATTTTATTTTGAATTTCTTCACCATATAGCGACTTAGTTTGTTGCGTTAAAAAAGTCATAGCTTGAACAACCCCTTTAGCGTCAATTCCTTTTGTTGTTAACGATCTACTTTCAGTCGCACCTCCACAAAGGACTATTGAATCAAATTTATTTAATTCTTCCACGCTGAAATTTACACCTACATTTACATTTACCTTAAATTGAATACCTTCAGCTTCAAGGATTTTTACTCTTCTGTCGATAATTCCTTTTTCAAGTTTGAAATTAGGAATTCCATAACGTAGTAATCCACCAATTGCATTGTCTCTTTCAAAAACGGTAACTGTATGTCCAGCACGATTTAACTGTTGCGCTGCAGCAAGACCAGCAGGGCCTGAACCAATTATAACAACCTTTTTTCCCGTTCTATTTTCAGGCTTTTGAGGTTTTATCCAACCTTCAGCAAATCCTCTTTCAACTATATTTTTCTCAATATTTTCAATTGCAACCGGTTCACTTATAATCCCTAAAACGCATGATTTTTCACATGGAGCAGGGCATAGGCGACCAGTAAATTCTGGAAAATTATTGGTTGATTGTAGTATTTCTAGTGCACTTTCCCATTCTTCTTGGTGCACCATGTCGTTAAAATCAGGAATTAAATTTCCTAATGGGCAGGAGCTATGGCAAAATGGAATCCCACAGTCCATGCATCTTGACCCTTGTTCTTTAATTTTATCTTTTGGTAATGGAATCGTAAATTCATTGTAATTTGAAACCCGTTCTGCAACGGCAATATTATTTTCGTCAATTCTAACATATTCCTTAAATCCGCCAATTTTCCCCATAATAATAAATGTCTTTGGTAATAAGATTTGTCTTTTAATTCAATGCTTCTTCAAAATTTACATTTAACTCCGAAGCCGCTTTTTGTAATGCTATTTTATAATCTGTTGGCATCACTTTTACAAAATTATTTTGCTCCGTATTCCAATTTTCTAATATTCTTTTTGCCAATGGACTATTGGTAAACAAAGAATGATTTTTGATTAATCTTCTTAATTTGCTGTAATCACTTTCTTCTAAAACTTCAAAAGCGACCATTTCCATATTGCATTTCGTTGCATCAAATGTTTTATTTGGATCATAAACATAAGCAATTCCACCACTCATACCTGCTGCAAAATTCCTTCCGGTTTTACCTAATACTACAACAGTTCCGCCAGTCATGTATTCACATCCATGATCTCCAACGCCTTCAACAACTGCTGTTGCTCCTGAATTTCTTACCGCAAAACGTTCACCAGCCATTCCATTAATATAGGCCTGTCCAGTTATTGCGCCATACAAGGCTACGTTTCCAATAATGATATTTTCTTCAGGTTTAAAAGTGGCTGTTGGTGGAACTTTAATAATTAATTTTCCTCCTGACAATCCTTTTCCTAAATAATCATTGCAATTTCCATGAATTTTAAATGACAAACCATTTGTAGCAAAAGCTCCGAAACTTTGCCCTGCTGAACCTTCAAAATCAACCAAAATGGTATCTTCTGGTAAACCTTGTGATCCATATATTTTTGAAATTTCATTACTTAAAATTGCACCAACTGAACGATCGGTATTTTTTATTTTGAAAGTAACTCTCGTTTTTTCTTTTCTATAAATTGAAGGAATCGCCGCTTTTATAATTTCAAAATCCAATACGTTTTCTAAAGCATGATCCTGACTTGAAACGTTATAATTACTTACAGAATTTGCAATTTCTGGCTTGTATAATATTGCCGATAAATCCAATCCATTTGCTTTATAATGATCAATAGCCTTATTTACATTCAGTTTTTGTGATTGTCCAACCATTTCTTTCAAGGTTCTAAATCCTAATTGAGCCATTATAATTCTCAATTCTTCAGCTATGAAATACATGAAATTGATAATGTGTTCGGGAGTTCCTTTAAAGTTCTTTCGCAATTCGGGATCTTGCGTTGCAATTCCAACAGGGCAAGTATTTAAATGACAGGCACGCATCATAATACATCCTGAAGCGACTAGTGGTGCTGTAGCAAATCCAAATTCTTCTGCTCCTAATAATGCCGCTATTGCCACGTCACGTCCTGTTTTTAACTGGCCATCACATTCTAAAACTACTCTTCCTCGAAGGTCGTTTAATAATAAGGTTTGCTGGGCTTCTGCCAATCCCAATTCCCATGGAATTCCGGTGTGTTGTAATGAAGTTAGTGGAGCTGCACCTGTTCCTCCGTCGTAACCAGAAATCAAAATCACATCTGCTTTTGCTTTAGCAACGCCAGCAGCAATAGTTCCAACACCAACTTCTGAAACTAATTTTACATTAATTCGCGCTTCCCGATTGGCATTTTTTAAATCAAATATCAGTTGTGATAAATCTTCAATCGAATAAATATCATGATGTGGAGGAGGCGAAATCAATCCAACATATGGAGTTGAATTTCGAACTTCAGCAATCCAGGGAACGACTTTATCACCTGGTAATTGACCTCCCTCACCAGGTTTTGCACCCTGCGCCATCTTAATTTGAATTTCCTTAGCATTGGTTAAATAATTGATCGAAACACCAAATCTTCCCGAAGCTACTTGCTTAATTGCACTATTTCTAGAATCTCCATTTAGGTCTTTTTGAAAACGCTTTGGATCTTCGCCACCCTCACCTGAATTACTTTTTCCGCCAATTCTGTTCATTGCAATTGCTAAGTTCTCATGCGCTTCCTGACTTATAGATCCATAGGACATTGCACCAGTTTTGAATTTCTTTACAATTTCGGTCCAAGGCTCTACTTCATCAATTGAAATAGGATCTAAATTATTAAATTCAAATAAACCTCTTATAGTCATCAAGTTAGTACTTTGCAAATTAACTGCATCAGCATATTCTTTATAACTTTCAGGACTGTTTAAACGAACTGCTTGTTGTAATTTGGAAATGGTAGTTGGATTGAACATATGTTTTTCGCCATTTCTACGCCACCTGTAAATTCCGCCAATTTCTAAAGGTAAAAGGTTTGGTATTTTTGAATTTGGAAAAGCATTTTGGTATCTTTTCTTGACTTCTTGTTCTATTTCGATTAATCCGATTCCTTCAATTCTCGAAGGCGTGAATGGGAAATATTTTGAGGTGAATTTTTTATTTAATCCTAAGATTTCAAATATTTGTGCGGCTCTGTAGGAATGTAGGGTGGAGATCCCTATTTTATTCATGATTTTCAGAATTCCTTTTGCAATAGCTTTATTGTAGTTTTTAATTGCATAATCAGCTTTAATATTGGTAATTATTCCGGAATCAATTTGGTTGTGAATAATTTCATTTACCATATAAGGATTAATTGCACTTGCACCATAACCAAACAATAAAGCAAAATGGTGGGGTTCCCGTGGTTCAGCTGATTCAATAATAATTCCAAATTTAGACCTAGCTTTTAAAATATTTAAGGAATGATGTAGGTAAGAACAAGCGAGTAACATTGGAATTGGTGCGTATTTATCTGAAACGCCTCTGTCTGATAAAATCACAATATTGCAATCTTCAGATACTGCTTTAAAGGTAGCTTGAACACATTGTTCTAATGCTCGTTCTAATCCATTTACACCTTTTTCTATTTCATATAAGGTTGAAATAGTCACCGATTTAAAATCAGCATGGTTTATGTTTCTAATTTTATCTAAATCTTCGTTAGAGATAACTGGATTTTGAATTTTTAGCTTCTTACAATGTTTGGCATCAATGTCAAAAATATTAAAATCACCTCCAATTGCTAGACTAATATCGGTAATAATTTCTTCTCGAATTCCGTCAAGCGGCGGGTTGGTAACTTGAGCGAATAATTGTTTGAAATAATTATAAAGTAACTGTGGTTGATCGGATAAAATGGCTAGTGGAGTATCATTACCCATGGAACTAATTGCTTCTGCTCCTGAGGTCCCCATTGGGTTAATGATTGTTTTTAAATCTTCAATGGTGTAGCCAAAAAGTCGTTGGCGGGTTTCAAAATCCATTACTTCCTCAGGAATTTCATTTTGAGTGTAAGGAACATTTGATAAATGAAGTAAATTCTCATCAAGCCATTTTTTATAAGGCCGCTTGGTTACAATATGATTTTTAACTTCTTCATCTTCAATGATCCGACCTTCATTCATGTCCACTAGAAACATTTTTCCAGGTTCTAATCGTCCGTGTTGAATTACATCTTCAGGTTTGATATCTAAAACTCCAATTTCTGATGACATTATCACAAATCCACTTTTTGTCAAAGTATATCGCGATGGTCGTAAACCATTTCTGTCCAATAAAGCTCCAATTACATTTCCGTCGGTGAATGGAATTGAGGCCGGTCCATCCCAGGGTTCCATAATGCAAGAGTTGAATTCGTAAAATGCTTTTTTGTCCTCAGACATGCTTTGGTGCCTTTCCCATGCCTCAGGAACTACCATCATCATTGCTTCTGGTAAGGATCTGCCTGTCATTAGTAACAATTCAATTACCATATCCATTGAGGCTGAATCCGATTTTCCTTCTAATATTATTGGGAATAATTTCTTAATATCTTCACCAAAAACATCACTTTTCAACAATTCTTCACGAGATCGCATTCGGCTAATATTACCTCTCAGCGTATTAATTTCCCCGTTATGACACATGTATCTAAAGGGTTGTGCCAATTCCCATGAAGGAAATGTATTGGTTGAAAATCGCTGGTGCACCAATGCTAATCGGGTTACTAAATCGCTATCTGATAAATCTAAATAGTAACCACTAATGTCTTCAGGCATTAAAAGGCCTTTGTATATTATGGTTGTGGTTGATAAACTACTGAAATAGTATTGGTGACTTTGTGATATTTTTGAATTGTTGACTTCGTGTTCTGAAATTTTCCTTGCGGCAAATAGTTTTGCGTTAAACTCTTGCTCTGTTAATTGCAACCCATTTTTACCAACAAATACTTGCATTATCGTTGGTTCTTTTTCAGCAGCAATTTTCCCTAATTTAGAAGGGTTTACGGGAACTTTACGCCAACCCAAAATAGTTAATTTTTGATCTTTTATAGCAGTTTCGAAAGTAGTTTTACAAAATTCTTCTTGATTCTTACTTTTAGGTAAAAACAACATCCCAACTCCATATTCTTTGGGTTCAGGAAGTTCAAAATCAGTTACTTTTTTAAAGAAAGTGTGAGGAATATCAAACAATATACCGGCACCGTCACCTGTTCTACCATCGGAACTTACAGCACCGCGATGTTCTAATTTTATTAAAATATCTAATGCTTTATGTATTATTTCATTGGATTTAATCCCATTTAAATTACATATAAATCCAGCTCCACAGTTATCGTGTTCAAATTCTGGTAAATAGAGTCCTTGTGCTTTAACTTTCATGCTTGATAATTTTTCACTAAATTACTATTTTCACTGATAATAATATAATGAAATCAGCATATCAGCTAATTTTTATTGCTTTTTCATTTTAAACATTTTAAAATAACAATAATTTAATAATTGACTTTTTAATTAACAATTTAATAATCTAAGTTTTTATTAATCATTTTTTAAAGCAATAATTTTCTTGAATAATATCATTTTATGTATTTTTCTCAAACGTTATAGTTTCTAATTTTGCTTTTAAAAAATGATAAAAGTGTTTTTAATTCCTTATCTGATTATGAATTTCACAATGTAAAATTCATTTTTTTACTAATTAATTTCTATTTGAATTTATTAAGAAAAAACATTTCGCTTTTAACTTGAATTGTTTTATTTTTGTGCTCCCGAATCGTCGGGATTTAAAAGTAATAAAAACAATTATGGACATACACGAATACCAAGGGAAAGAAATATTAGCCAGCTATGGTGTAAAAATTCAACGTGGATATGTTGCTAGTAATCCTCAAGAAGCGGTTGCTGCAGCAAAACAATTAACTGCTGATACCGGAACAGGATGGCATGTAATCAAAGCGCAAGTTCACGCTGGTGGACGTGGAAAAGGTGGTGGAGTAAAACTAGCTAAAAATTTAGATCAAGTAGAAGAAATTGCAGGTCAAATTATTGGAATGCAATTAATCACGCCTCAAACTTCTGCTGAAGGTAAAACGGTACACCAAGTTTTAATTGCTGAAGATGTTTATTACCCAGGTGAATCTGAAACTTCAGAATTCTATATGTCGGTTTTATTAAATAGAGGCAATGGTCGTAACATGATTATGTATTCTACTGAAGGTGGAATGGATATTGAAGAAGTTGCGGAAAATACGCCTCATCTAATTTTCACTGAAGAAATCGATCCTACTTTTGGTCTTCAAGCTTTTCAAGCAAGAAGAATTGCATTTAACTTAGGACTTTCTGGAAATGCATTTAAAGAAATGACTCAATTTGTTGCTTCTCTTTATAACGCTTATATCGGTTGCGACGCTTCAATGTTTGAAATCAACCCTGTATTAAAAACATCTGATAACAAAATAATCGCTGTTGACGCTAAAGTAAATTTAGATGACAATGCGTTATACCGTCAAACAGTTTATGCTCAATTCCGTGATGTTCGTGAAGAAAATCCAATTGAAGTTGAAGCTAAAGCCGCAGGTTTAAATTATGTTGATTTAGATGGAACGGTAGGTTGTATGGTAAATGGTGCAGGATTGGCAATGGCTACAATGGACTTAATTAAATATGCAGGTTTTGAACCAGCAAATTTCTTAGACGTTGGTGGAACTGCTGATGCAAAACGTGTGGAATTGGCTTTCAGAATTATCTTGAAAGATCCGAACGTAAAAGCAATTTTAATCAATATTTTTGGAGGAATTGTTCGTTGCGATAGAGTTGCTCAAGGAGTTGTTGATGCCTACAAAAACATGGGTGACGCAATTAAAGTGCCAATTATCGTTCGTTTACAAGGTACCAATGCAGAAATTGCTAAAGAATTAATTGACAATTCAGGAATGCCAATTTTATCAGCTGTAGAATTCCAAGAAGCAGCTGACCAAGTAAAAGCAGCACTTTCTTAATTATATAATGTTCAAATTATAAAAAAAATCCTAATCGTAAGATTAGGATTTTTTGTTTTTACCATTCTTGAAATAAACTTTCTCAACGACCTGAACTTTCGGTGTTGATTTATTTGAATTATGCTTTTTAAATGGCTTTTTAGCCGCTGGACTTTTTGCAGGACTTTGATCGCCTCTAGATTTATCAAAATCTTGAGCTCCAGAATTTACTTCCTTTTTATTTTTGTTCAATACATCAGAAGGGTTTTTTGGATTTTCCTTTGTTCCTCGTAAATGCAATACCAAAGCATTCAAGAAATTACGCAATACTTGGTCGCCACATTCCATATAATTTTCATGATCTTCAGCACGGAAAAAAGCACCCAATTCTGATTTTGAAATTCTAAAATCTACCAATTCTAAAATTTCTACTATTTGATCATCCCGAAGCATTAATGCTACACGTAGTTTTTTCAGGATGTCGTTATTTGTCATTTTCATTGTAACTATTTTTTGCAAATATAATTATAATGCTGCTCTAATAGTAATTAATGAACTAAATAATCAATTTCATTATTTTGATGTCAACAATTTATCCTAAATTAGCGCTTCAATAAAGTAATGCTATTAAATTAAAATTAATGATGACTAGAATTCAAGTTTTAAACGCAATCATAAAAAACAAAAATGTACAAAATTACCTTGAAATAGGGGTGAACCGAGGGAAATGTCTCTTTAATATTGTAGGAACAAAAAAACGTTTTGGTGTAGATCCCTTTTTTAATTTTAGTTTGTGGAAAAAAGTAAGAGCTTGTATTTTAAATCCACACACACTGAAAAATGATTATTTTGAAGTAACCAGTGATACCTTTTTTGCAGAAAACAAAGCACTTTTAGAAGCCAACATACTAGATTTAGCATTTATTGACGGACTTCATACCTACGAGCAATCGCTTTTGGATACTGTAAATACTCTTAAATACCTTGATGATAATGGTGTTATCGTTTTGCACGATTGCAATCCTTTAGATGCATTGGCGGCGCATCCTGCCATTTCTATCGATCACGCTCGAAAAGAGTTGGAAAATCATAAAGACTGGAAAAACATTTGGAATGGTGACGTATGGAAAACAATCGTTTACATCAGAAAAAACCACACTGAACTTTCGGCATTTGTTTTAAACACCGATCATGGTTTGGGATTTGTTTTCAAAAAACCACAAGGGCAATTACCTGAAATCTTCAATACTATCGATTCTATTGACACTTTAGATTATGAGTTTTTAGCAAAACACCGTGAAGATTTATTGGATTTAAAGCCAGTTTCCTATTTTGAGTCGTTTCTAAAAACGCTCTAAATAGACAGCCATTTAAAGACGGTTACAAAGTTATCTCGCCATAATTTTTCATTATGCTGTCCACCTTTAACTATTTTTTTACGCGTTAAATGCCTGCAACTGCAGCGTATATCCGAAACTAGGATTTCCATTTTGTTTACATCGGGAACCATGTCGGTACTTTCGTTGTCACCACACAAAAAATACATTTTTGAGTCTAAGGTTTTGGTGTTTTTTGTCAATTCAAATACTTCTGGATTGATCCAAAATGCAGGTGAAAATACCCCAGCTTTACCAAATATTTCAGGATATTTTAATAATGCATAATAGGAAATCAAACCTCCCAAAGAACTCCCCATAATTACGGTATTCACTGTATTGGGTTTGGTTCTATAGCTGGAATCTATTTTAGGTTTCAGTGTTTTTACAATAAATTCTAGGTAATTATCACCATTTCCGCCACCTCGTTTTTCATTTTTAAAAGGTGTTAATTCGTCAATTCTCTTTTCATTACCGTGTTCAATTCCCACCACAATCACTTGGGCGTTCAAACTATCCAATTTTTCGTCAATGTTCCATTCCCCTCCATAAGCTGTTTCAGCATCAAATAGATTTTGTGCGTCGTGCATATAAATTACAGGATATTTCTTTTTTGAAGTAGAATATTTATTCGGTAAATACATCCATATTTTCTTGGTACAATTCAGCTGTGGCGCTTCAATAGTAAAAGAAGTTACATTTTTTGACGCTGTACTTTCTTGAGAAAACAAATTGTTTAGGGAGAATAATAGAATAAAAAGAAAAGTCGTTTTACGAGTCATAAATTAGGTATTAAAAATTACGCCAACTGTCCCTGCAATTTCTTGATCACATCCCTTAATTTAGCTGCTTGCATGAAATCCAAGTCTTTTGCAGCTTTTTCCATCGCTTTTCGGTTTTCGCGAATGCGTTTTTCAATTTCAGCTTTCGGTAAATACTCAGTTTCAGGTTCTGCCGCGGTAGCTACTTCCAATCCCAATTCGTAATCCACCAAGGGGTTTTTCGTAAAGGCACTTTCAATTTTCTTGTTCAATGCCATTGGAACTTGGTTGTTATCCGTATTGAAATTAATCTGTTTTGTTCGGCGATAATTGGTTTCGTCTATCGTTTTTTGCATACTTGCCGTTATTTTATCGGCATACATAATGGCTTTTCCATTCAAATTCCTTGCCGCACGACCAATGGTTTGCGTAAGCGATCTATGACTTCTCAGGAAACCTTCTTTATCGGCATCTAAAATTGCAACCAATGAAACCTCAGGTAAATCCAAACCTTCACGAAGTAAATTCACACCAATAAGAACATCAAAAATCCCTTTTCGTAAATCTTGCATGATTTCAATTCGCTCCAACGTATCCACATCAGAATGGATGTAACGGCAACGAATACTAACTTTCGTTAAATATTTAGCCAATTCTTCCGCCATTCTTTTAGTTAATGTGGTTACCAAAACGCGTTCGTCCAACTCACAACGCAACTGAATTTCTTCAATTAAATCGTCAATTTGGTTCAAACTCGGTCGCACTTCTATCACCGGATCGAGCAAACCGGTAGGACGAATAATCTGTTCTACATAAACTCCGTCACACTTTTGCAATTCATAATCGGCAGGAGTTGCAGAGACATAAATCACTTGGTTTTGCATTGCTTCAAATTCTTCAAATTTCAATGGTCGGTTGTCCATCGCTGCAGGAAGTCGGAAACCATACTCCACTAAATTCTCTTTCCGGCTTCTATCACCGCCATACATTGCATGAACTTGCGATAAAGTCACGTGACTTTCGTCCACCACCATCAAGAAATCTTTAGGGAAATAATCAATCAAACAGAACGGTCTTGTTCCTGGTTGGCGACCATCAAGATAACGAGAATAATTCTCAATTCCTGAACAATATCCCAGTTCTCGAATCATTTCCAGGTCAAAATTGGTTCGTTCCTCTAAACGTTTTGCTTCGAGATGTTTGCCAATTTCTTTAAAATAGTCAACTTGTTTCACCAAATCTTGTTGGATTTCCCAAATGGCATTTTGCAACACATCTGGTGAAGTCACAAACATATTTGCTGGGTAAATCGTCAGTTTTTCAAACTTTTCAATTACCTGAGACGTTTTAATATCGAAACTTTCAATTTCTTCAATTTCATCACCAAAGAAGTGAATTCTATACGCATCATCGGCATAACTTGGATAAACTTCCACTGTATCGCCTTTAATTCTGAAATTTCCAGGAGTAAATTCGGCTTCCGTTCTTGAATACAAACTTTGGACTAAAGAATGAAGGAATTTAGTACGAGAAATCACTTGATCTTGCTCAATTGCAATTACATTTTTCTGAAATTCTACAGGATTTCCAATACCATACAAACAAGAAACCGACGCCACAACCAAAATATCTCTTCGTCCAGAAAGGAGGGAAGCGGTCGTACTCAAACGCATTTTCTCCAATTCCTCATTGATAGATAAATCTTTTTCAATGAAAACTCCCGTGACGGGCATAAAAGCTTCAGGCTGGTAATAATCGTAGTAGGATACAAAATATTCTACCGCATTATTTGGGAAAAACTGCTTAAATTCTGAATACAATTGTGCGGCAAGCGTTTTATTGTGTGCTAAAACTAAGGTAGGTCTTTGAATTTCTTCGATAACATTGGCAACTGTAAATGTCTTTCCAGAACCAGTAACTCCCAATAAAGTTTGAAATTTTTCTCCATCAGCAATCCCACGAGCCAATTTCTCAATAGCTTGAGGTTGGTCGCCTTTGGGTTGGTAATCGGATACAACTTGGAATTTCATTGATAAATGTGGAAAGGGTAAAAAGGGTTAAAGTTTAAATTTGGTTTGTACTATTAATAAAGTTTTGGATTTCTACTGGTGTGTCGAACTCTAAGAATATAAATAGTATCACTCGTAATTTTATATGATATTCGATATTTATAAATTTCAAATGCTCTTAAATTATCATCTTTTGAATATTTCATTTCATCGGTTTCATATATTTCAGAATTTTTATTTAAAATTGAAACGGAATCCATTATGTTTTGAATCACTTTGTCAGCAATTGAAACGCTTTTTTAACTTTCGAGAATATAAAAATAAATAGTTTCTGAATGATTTAGAGCGGTTTCAGTCCAAACTATCGTTTTTTCCATCCTTCAATTTTTTCCTCAACGGTTTTATGAGAATACAGTTTGTTGTTTTTGATGTCTTCTTCGGCTTTTAAAATTTCGTGATTGTATTCTTCATAATCTTTATGAGTCAAAGTACTATTTTTAGTGTCCAAAATGATTTTTATAGCCAACAGAAATTCAGCATCATCAATTTGTGAAATTTTAGAAATCAGAATATTTTTTAGTTCAGGAGTATTCATAAGTATTTATTTCTATCAAATTTACAAAAAAATACAATCGAAGTATCTTAAAACTTCCAACTTTTTTGTTGTGCTTCACTCAAAAACGTCCATGCTACAAAACGGCTTGTTTTTTGGCCTTGAGCCATTTCAATGGTTTTTACAGTCACAGCATTTACTTTTTGTAAGGTTTTGTAAATACTCTTTAAATTTTCTTTTTTGGATACCAATGTAGTGAACCAAAAGCAATTCATAGGAAATTTAGCGCTTTCATAAATCATTTGTGTTAAGAAACGAATTTCACCACCCTCGCACCACAATTCCATATTTTGACCTCCAAAGTTTAATAATGGTTGATTGGATTTCGTATTTTCTAGGTTGTTAGTTTTTCGAATATTTGCTTTAGCAGCCTCCAACGCCGAAGCATGAAATGGAGGATTGCAAATGGTAAATGCAAATTTATCTTCGGGAGTTATTATATTCTTAAAAATATATCGAGGTTCTGTTTGCAATTGCAAACTGATAAAATCTATTAATTTTTCATTCTGACCGATGATTTTTTTACAGTTTTGAAGTGCTTTTTCATCAATGTCGGAACCTACAAAACTCCATCCATAAGTAGTATTTCCAATAATAGGATAAATGCAATTAGCACCAATCCCGATGTCAAGCCCTTCAATAGTATCACCTTTTGGAAGAATACCATTATTAGATTCTGTCAATAAATCGGCAATATAATGAATATAATCTGCTCTTCCTGGTAGGGGTGGGCAAAGGTAGTTTTTTGGAATATCCCAATTATGGATTTCATATTCCGAAATCAACAGTGCTTTATTTAATAATTTTACCTCATCAGAATTACTAAAATCGATGGTTTGTGTTTCGTATTGGTTGGTAAAAACAAAGTCGTTTAATTCAGGACAACTTTGAATTAATTGTTCAAAATCATAACCCAATCTATGTTTGTTTCGAGGATGAAGATTGACTTTCTCTGTCGTGATTTTTACTTTTTTCATGTCGGACAAAGGTAAGGAATCTAAAGTTGTAATTGTGTTAGTCAAAACATTCCATAAGCAATAAATCGCCAGTTTCGTGTTCTATAACTACAATACCATCTTTGGTAACAAAATTGCTACTTCCGGTTCTGTATCCCATTGTTAAAGTATCTTCTTTTAATGGGTAATGCAAATTGGTAGAATGAATTCCTGTTACTTTTCCAACAGGAATTAAAGAAATAGGTGTTTTTTCGGTGTACCATTTTTCAAATTTGCGAGGCAACAAAAACACTTTTGAATGATCGTCAATAATTACAATTTTAAGTTTTTCACGGTAATTGACAATATTCGTAAGATTGGTAATGGTATGATCGGCGCGTTTTCCAGTTGCCCAAACCACATTTACGGCAGGGATATTTCTTGCGTACAAATAATCAAATGCTTTTTCTAAATCGGTTTTATCTTGATCGGGAGTATGTATAATTTCAATAGGGTAATGACTTTCTCTATAATAATTGGCATCGAAACCTCGATCGAAATCACCCAATAAAACATCCACTTTTATTCCCAGTTCAACCACACGTTCCATTGCCGAATCCAAAACAACCACTAATGGTGACCATTCAAGCAATTGCCCCAATAATTCATCGCTACACGCTGCACCATTTGCAATAATTAATGCAGGTTCTTGGTCGTCGCGAACAATGTGGTGAGAAGACATTTAATTGATTGAATAATTAAAATTAGTTTACAATATAATTCCTATAGTCTTGCTCTGATAGACTGAAGTAACCTAAAGGGTAATTTGCATCGTTGGTGGTATTAATAATGTTACCACGAACCGTTGCTGAAGGCGATTGGAATGGGCTTCCGCTATTACTTCCTGCAATTGAAATTAAGATTCTCATGTAATTGTAGTATTGTTTTGAAATTCCTGATAAGGTAACTTCAAAATTTTGCCCAGGTTTTAATTTGTCACTTCTGTACAAACTAAATATTTGATTTCCCTGAAAGCTAATATCCTCCTGTGCAAAATAGATTGGAATAACGGTATAACTTGGTTTAAATTTAGTAAGATAGTAATCCTGAGTAGCACCATTATCGGTGTAATAGGTTTTTATTTCAATATCTTTTCCAGAGAATCCTGCATTGTTAATTTGCTCAATTCTATTTATTTGAGGTACGGGTTTTAAAGTTTCAGTTGCAGTGTAAGTTGCCCCGTTTGAATTGACCGTAAGTGTGTAATTTCTGTTCAATACGGGTGAGAAATTTGAGCATACATAACTACCAGGAACACTCGATTCAACAAAATTAAATACGTTATTTGCAACATCTGTTATATAAATAGTTGCTCCAGAAACGGTGGGAATTTGGTTGTCATAATAAGAAGTTGTCGTTGATAATTTAATCGTCTGAACATTTCCAACAGTTCCTTTTTGCCATTTGATAGCCGCATCAATAACCAATTTTGGTTCCATGGTATTCAAATCAATATCGACTACTTTTTCGCAACTTGAAATTAGGATTAATCCAATAAATGCTACTATTATTTTTATATTTTTCATTGTCTTAAAATTTAAAATTATAACTCACCGCTGGAACTGCTCCAAATATTGAAAATCGTACGGCTTCATTTGCGCCAGTTTCATTGTTTTGTTTGAAACTAATAGAAGCTGCATTTTGACGATTATAAACATTGTAAATACTGAAAACCCATTCTGCTTGCCAATTTTTCTTTTTCTGTGGCTTAGGGATATAAGTTGCAGAAAGATCCAAATGGTGGTAGGCAGGTAATCTGTTTTCATTTCTTAAACCAAAACTAGGAATAGTAATTCCTTGGTATTGGTATTGTCCATTAGGGTAAGTCACTGGTTGTCCAGTTTGCAAAATGAAATTCGCACCAAACGACCATTTTTCACTCCAATTGTAATTACCTGTAACGGCAACATTGTGCAATTTATCGTAAGTTGAACTGTACCAATTTCCATTGTTTATTCCTGTTTCAAGTGCTGTTCTACCCGGAGTTTGTTGCTCAGAACGAGACAGTGTATAAGAAACCCAACCGTTTAATTTCCCGGTGTTTTTTCTAAGCAGCAATTCCAAACCGTAAGACCTTAATTGACCGTTAAGGATTACTTGTTCCAGTGCTTCATTTGCAATTAAATTAGCGCCATCAATATAATTAATTCTGTTTTTTACGGTTTTATAAAAAGTTTCAACTTCAAGAGAATAAGCATCTTCATTGAAATTTTTGAAATATCCTAAGGCTACCTGATCGGCAATCTGAGGTTTAATATAATTGTCACTTGGAGTCCAAACATCTAATGGAGTCGGCGACGATGTGTTTGAAACCAATTGTAAATACTGTGTCATTCGGTTGTAACTCGCCTTTATTGATTGGTTGTTATCAATAGAATAAGAAGCTGAAAATCGTGGTTCTAAATTGTCAAAAGAAGTGATAACTTCATTATTACTATAGTTTTTTGTCCCAATTGGAATTCCTTTTTCGTAAATTTTAAGTTGATTGTTAAAAGTTACCGCTTCATTATTTTGATACAAATTTACTTTTGACGCTCCTAATCTATAAAATTGACTGTATCTAACACCGTACATTAATTCTAATTTGTCAGTAATTTTATGTTCAGCTTCCATATAAATGGCTGGTTCAAAAGCATATTTTTTATCCAATTGACGGTAATTAATTCCTGATTCAATAGTTGTTGGAGAAATTGATCCAGGATTAAAATCGTAATAAATGGCATTTACACCATAATTAAGTTTGACTTTATCAGAAATATAATTCTTGAAATCGTATTTTAAATTGTAATTTTTAATTCCCGAATCGTATTTAAAGCCAACAAAATCGAGTTGTAAGCCGTAATAATAGTCACTATATATGAAAGACAAATTAGAAAATAACTTATCTGAAAACAAATGGTTCCATCTGAAATTGGAAGTAGCATTTCCATAAATATTGGTAAAACTACCCGCTAAATTGAATACATCACGACCAAAATAACCGGAAAGATATAAACTATTGTTCTTGTTCAATTTGTAATTTAATTTGGTGTTTAGATCATAAAAATAAGCGGAGTTTTTATTGCTTGATAATTTCAGAAATAAATGTGCATAAGAACCTCGACCTGCAATAATAAAAGAACCTTTGTCTTTTACAATTGGCCCTTCAAGTAACAATCGGCTTGAAATTAAACCAATTCCACCATTTGCATGAAAGCTTTTCGAATTCCCATCTTTTTGATAAACATCTAATACAGAACTTGCTCTCCCTCCAAATCTAGAAGGAATCCCACCTTTATATAATTTTAAATCTTTAATTGCATCAGGATTGAAAACGGAGAAAAAACCGAATACATGAGAAGAATTGAAAATTGTAGCTTCATCTAAAAGTATTAAATTTTGGTCGGCTCCACCACCGCGAACATTGAATCCAGAAGCACCTTCGCCAGCATTAGTAACACCTGGAAGTAATAAAAGTGATTTTAATACATCGACTTCTCCCAGAACCACAGGCATTTTTTTAATGGTTGCAATAGAAAGTTTATTGACACTCATTTCTGCTTTTTGAGTGTTGGTAGTTTTCTTTTCGGTAATTATTACTTCTTGAAGTTCTTCGCTATTTTCAGAAATGGAAACGTTTAACTTGGTGTTTTTATTTAAATCTACATTGAATTCTTTGGTTTGAAAACCAATAGAGCTTATTTCGATTTTATAATTTCCTTTGGGAATTGTAATTGAATAGAAACCATATTCATTTGTTGTGGTGTAAGCTGGAATAGATTTAATTACAATATTTGCGCCAATAACAGTTTCATTACTATTTGCTGCTGTAATAGTTCCGCTTAACGTGACTTTTTCTTGAGAAAAACCATTTGCTATTATTGTCAATAACAAAAAAAGAACGGCAATTATTTTATTTATTTTCATAGTATTAATTAAAGATGCAAAATTGATAAAAATAAAATTGTTACCCAAAGAAATGGCTATTAATCTAAAGTTAAATTATGATTTTGTTTAATACAAAAAAAAGCTGTCAAAATCTGACAGCTTTTAATTAAATATATACTAAATTATTATATAGAATCTAAAATTGAATTAAATGTAACACTTGGTCGCATTGCTTGGCTAGTTAATTCTGGATTGGGTTGGTAGTAACCACCAATATTTTGAACTTTTCCTTGAGCTCCAATTAATTCGGAATTAATTTTACTTTCATTTTCGAATAGCGCTGCTGCCACAGGAGAGAACTTGCTTTTTAATTCGGCATCTTTAGATTGATTTGCTAGCGCTTCAGCCCAATACATTGCTAAGTAAAAGTGAGAACCTCTATTATCTATTTGACCTACTTTACGAGCTGGAGATTTATCATTTTTCAGGAATTTATCACAAGCAATATCTAAAGTTTCAGATAAAACAATCGCTTTCGAGTTGTTTAATGTTTGTCCAAGATGTTCTAATGAAGCTCCTAAGGCTAAGAATTCACCCAAAGAATCCCAACGTAAATAACCTTCTTCAACAAATTGCTCTACATGTTTAGGAGCAGATCCACCTGCGCCAGTTTCAAACAGTCCACCACCATTCATTAAAGGAACAATAGACAACATTTTTGCAGATGTCCCTAATTCTAAAATTGGAAATAAATCGGTTAAATAATCTCTTAATACGTTTCCAGTTACAGAAATAGTATCCAAACCTTTTTTCAATCGATCTAAGGTATAATGTGTTGCAGCAATTGGATTTAATATTTGAATATCCAATCCATTTGTATCGAAATCTTTCAAATAAGTAGTTACTTTCTTGATTAATTCTCTATCGTGTGCTCTATTTTCATCCAACCAAAATACGGCAGGTGTGTCTGATAAACGAGCTCTGTTCACGGCCAGTTTTACCCAGTCTTGAATAGGTGCGTCTTTGACTTGACACATTCTGAAAATATCATTTTGCTCTACATTTTGCTCCATTAAGACGGTTCCATTGTTATCAATAACACGAACAACGCCATTTCCTTTTATTTGGAAAGTTTTATCATGTGAACCATATTCTTCTGCTTTTTGCGCCATTAAACCAACGTTTGGTACACTTCCCATAGTTGTTGGATCGAATGCACCATTCTTTTTACAGAAATCAATTGTGGCAGTATATAAACCTGCATAACAACGGTCTGGAATTAAAGCTATAGTGTCTTTTTGTTTTCCTTCTTTATCATACATTTGACCAGAAGTCCGAATCATAGCTGGCATTGAAGCATCTACAATTACATCAGAAGGGACTTGAAGATTAGTAATTCCTCTATCAGAATTTACCATTGCTAAGGCAGCACTATTTTCAATTGCTTGATCAATAGCTACTTTCACATCATTTTCTAGAGAATTTCCAGCTATTTTAGAATATACATCGCCTAATCCATTTCTGGTATCAACACCCAATTCGCTAAATAGGGTTTTGTATTTTTCGAATAAATCTTTGAAATAAACTTCTACAACTGCTCCAAAAATAATTGGATCAGAAACTTTCATCATAGTTGCTTTCAAATGAACTGAAAGTAAAACGTCTTGATCTTTAGCTTCTTGTATTGTTTTAGCAACAAATACTTTAAGTGCATTTAAATTCATCACTGAAGTATCAATGATTTCTTTAGCTTTTAAAGGAGTACTTGCTTTTAATACAGTTATATTTCCATTTAGATCTACAAATTCTATTTTTACATCTGTAGCATCAGAAACGGTAACTGATTTTTCACTTCCGTAAAAATCACCACTTTCCATTGAGGCTACTTTAGTTTTCGAGTCAGCTGACCAAGCTCCCATAGAATGCGGATTTGCTTTAGCATAATTTTTTACTGATTTCGGAGCTCTTCTATCTGAATTTCCTTCACGTAAAACTGGGTTTACGGCCGAACCTAAAACTTTAGAATATTTTGCCTTGATTTCTTTTTCAGCATCATTTTGAGGATCTTCAGGGTAATTTGGTAATGCAAAACCATGAGATTGTAACTCGGCAATAGCTGTTTTTAATTGAGGAACAGAGGCGGAAACATTTGGTAATTTTATAATATTTGCTTCAGGCGTAGTAGCTAATTTTCCAAGTTCCCCTAAAGCGTCTCCTGTTTTTTGATCGTCTTTCAAAAATTCCGGGAAGTTGGAAAGTATTCTTCCTGCAAGAGATATGTCTCTAGTTTCTATTTCGATATTTGAAGTAGAAGTAAATGCTTGAACAATTGGCAAAAAGGAATATGTAGCTAATAAAGGGGCTTCATCAGTAAGTGTATAAAAAATTTTAGATTTTGCTGACATTATAATATGAATTGTTTTAGTATTTTTTTTGGATTACAAATGTAATAAAAACGATTTCTAAATTGATAAGTATCTATTAAAATGATATTAGTTTTCAAAAAAAAACCCGAATCGATTAGAAACGGGTCTTTAATATAATAAGACAAATAATTATCTTCTTTTATCTTTAATTTTTGCTTTTTTACCAGTAAGTTCTCTGAAGTAAAAGATACGAGCTCTACGAACAGAACCTTTTTTGTTAATTTCTACTTTTTGTAAAGCAGGTAAGTTAACCGGAAAAATACGTTCTACACCAATAGAACCTGACATTTTACGAATTGTAAAGGTCTCAGTATTTCCTGAACCTCTTCTTTGAATTACAACTCCCTTAAAAAACTGAGTTCTTGTTTTTTCACCCTCTTTAATTTCGTAGTAAACTGTGATTGTATCTCCAGCTCCAAATTCAGGGAATTCTTTTTTAGTTCCGAATTCGTCTTTAACGAATTTCAATAAATCTGCCATGATAATTTTTTTAATTATGGTTTTAAATCTGAGCAACATTCACGGATTTCGCCAGAGGTTGGTCAAATGTGGGTGCAAATGTAATTAATAATTGATAATTAACAATGGATTATCAAAAAAAAATCAACAATTCAAAGTCAAATAACTATTATCAATTATCAATTATTCATTATCAAGCAAATCAGGTCTTCTATTTTTGGTGTGTTCGAAGGCTTTTTCTTCTTGCCATTTTTCAATTTTAGCAAAATTACCACTTGTTAAAACATCAGGGACTTTCCAACCTTTGTAATCGGCGGGACGAGTGTAGATTGGACCAGATAGTAATCCGTCTTGAAAACTATCTGTTAATGCAGATGTTTCATCGCTCAAAACCCCAGGAATCAAGCGTATCAATGCATCTGATAAAACTAAAGCTCCTAATTCTCCCCCTGAAAGTACATAATCACCAATTGAAATTTCTTTGGTAATAAAATGATCACGAACGCGCTGGTCAACACCTTTATAATGTCCACAAAGGATAATTATATTTTCATACATCGACATGGTATTGGCCATTTTTTGGTTTAAAGTTTCTCCGTCAGGCGACATATATATTATCTCATCATAATTTCTTTGACTTTTCAAATGAGAAATACAGTCGTCAATTGGCTGCACTGTCATTACCATTCCGGCGCCACCACCAAAGGGATAGTCGTCAACAGATTTTTGTTTATTGGTAGTAAAATCACGCAAATTATGGAAGTGTACTTCAACAAGACCTTTGTCAATAGCGCGTTTCATTATTGATGCCTCAAATGGGCTTCTTAATAAATCGGGTAATATGGTTATAATGTCTATTCGCATGAGTTGGCAAAGGTTTAAAGTAACAAAGGTACAATGTTTTTGTAGGATATATATTAGTCGATTTTTTATTTGAACAAAATTATACATTTCCATTTCATAGTCAATATTTTTCTAGTACTTTTATGCTCTTAAATTAAATCATTAAATATGAAAATAGGGTATAAAATTATTGCGACTGGTGCATTGTTTTTATTGGCATTTACTGCACAATCACAATCTGTAGTCGATCAGAAAACAAAAAGTATTATGAAAAATCCGTTACTTCAAAAAAGTATTTTGCAATATCAAGCACCACAATTTGATTTGATAAAAGACGAGCATTTCAAACCTGCATTTGAATACGGTTTAAAAGTTCATGATAAAGAAATTGAAGCTATTGCAAATAATAATTTGAAACCAACATTTGAAAATACTGTTTTGGCATTGGAAATAAGTGGTGTTGATTTATATAGAGCAGTTGGGATTTTCTCTAATTTAACAGGATCTAATACAAATCCTACTTTACAAGCAATTGATGAGGAATATGCATCAATTTTTTCTGCTCATAATGATAAAATCTATTTGAACAGTAAGTTGTACCAAAGAATAAAAGCCATTGATTTAAATTCTTTAAAAGGGGAAGATAAAAAACTGACGGAATATTATTTGCAGCAATTTGAATTAGCTGGAGCTAATTTGTCAGCATCTAATAAAGAGAAGATGAAAAAAATCAATAGTGAATTAGCTACATTAGGAACGTCATTTGGAAATAAATTATTAATTGCAAGAAAAAACGGTGCTGTCCTTTTTGATAATGAATCCGATTTAGATGGTTTAAGCGCTGACGAACTTGCTGCCTCAAAAGTAAGAGCAAAAGAAGCAGGTCATGAGGGAAAATACTTAATTGGTTTATTAAATACAACCCAACAACCGTTATTGCCAAGTCTTAAAAACAGAGCAACTAGAGAAAAAATCTACAAATCTTCATGGACTAGAGCTGAGAAAAATGACGATGGTGATACGAGAGAAATTTTATTAAAAATGGCTAAATTGCGTTTGCAAAAAGCAAAATTAATGGGAAAGAAAAGCTATGCAGAATGGCGTTTGCAAGACCAAATGGCAAAAACTCCTGCTAATGCTATGAATTTATTAGCGCAAATAGCAAAACCTGCTGTTGCTAAAGCAAAAGTAGAAGCCAAAGAAATCCAGGATTTAATTGATTCTCAAAATGGAGGTTTCAAATTACAGCCATGGGATTGGAATTTTTATTCAGAGCAAGTTCGTAAAGCAAAATACGATTTGGATGAAAGTCAAATCAAACCTTACTTTGAGTTAACAACCGTACTTGAAAAAGGAGTGTTTTTTGCTGCAAAGCAAATGTTTGGAATCACTTTCAAGGAGCGTAAAGATTTGCCTGTTTATAATCCTGATGTAGTAGCTTATGAAGTTTTTGATAATGATGGAAATTCAATGGCAATTTATTATTTGGATTTCTATACTAGAGATAACAAAAATGGGGGAGCGTGGATGAATAATTTTGTAAATCAATCGCATTATTTAGGTCAAAAGCCCGTAATTGTTAATGTTTATAATTTTGCAAAACCAGCAGATGGAAAACCTTCATTAATTAGTTTTGATGATGTTACCACGATGTTTCATGAATTTGGACACACGCTACACGGATTGTTTGCCAACCAACAATATGTTACACTTTCAGGAACCTCAGTACCACGTGATTATGTAGAATTTCCTTCTCAAATCAATGAACATGCAGCTTTAGACCCGACAGTTTTACAAAATTATGCAATTCACTATCAAACTAAAGAACCTATACCTCAAGAATTAATTGCAAAAATTAAAAAAGCGGATACTTTTAATAAAGGGTATGATGTAACCGAATTATTGGCTGCAGCAACTTTAGATATGGCTTGGCATAGTGTGGAAAAAGAATCGGATTTTAAACCTGCATTAGAATTTGAAAAAGAAGCTTTAGCTAAATATGGTTTATTAGTTAATGAAGTTCCTACAAGATATCATTCTCCCTATTTTGCCCATATTTTCAGTGGTGGATATTCTTCAGGATATTACGCTTATACTTGGTCGAAAACCCTTGATTATAATGCTTACGATTGGATGCAAGCCAATGGAGGTATGACTAGAGAAAATGGTGAACGTTTTAGAAAATTCATTTTATCAGTGGGGAATAGCGTTGATTTAAATCAAGCTTTCAAAGATTTTATCGGTCACGAAATGAAAGTAGAGCCGTACATAAAAAATGCGGGTTTCTAATAGTATTTCATTTAAAAAAAAAAGACTGCAATATTTGCAGTCTTTTTTTTATAATAAACTTACTTGAACATATCCTCCATGCCTGGAATCATTGGCATATCTACTTTTGCAACAGCGTCTAATTCTGTTTGATTGACTTTAGCCGCTTTTTCAAGCGCTTTGTTCATAACAACAATAAAATAGTCTTCTAGTTGGTCTTTATCTTCCAATAAACTGTCGGAAATTTCAACAGATTTCACTTTGCTATTGGCAGTCAAAGTAACTTTTAATTGCCCGTCAGCGATTTGTTCGTCAATTAAAATAGTGTCCATTCTTTTTTTAGTTTCTTCAATTCTTTGTTGGGTAGCTTTTAATTTACCCATCATTCCCATTAAATCCATGTTTTTTTATTTTTAATTCTGTGACAAATTTACTGAAAAATAAGCTAAGAATTAATAATAAGAAATTTCTTCTTTACGCGACTTTCTTAAATAGCTTTGTCTTATTTTTGCACGAATAAAACTAGATAAAAACAAATCAATGTCTGTAATAAAACCGCCTCAAGCAAAGATAATACCTACCAAACTAGAGAAATTCGATGATATAAGAATCGATAATTATTTTTGGCTAAACGATAGAGAAAATCCTGAAGTTATTGATTATCTGAATAAAGAAAATCAGTATTATCAAGAGATGACGGCTCACACTAACAATTTTCAAAAAGAATTATTTGAAGAAATGAAATCCAGAATTAAGGAAGATGATCAATCGGTTCCTTATTTATACAATGGTTATTATTACATCACTCGATTCGAAACTGGAAGTGATTATCCTATTTATTCAAGAAAAAAGGGTAGCCTTACGGCAAAAGAGGAAATTTTATTCAATTGTAATGAATTGGCAAAAGGACATAAATTTTTCAAATTAGGTGGCTTAAGCGTGAGTTCGGACAATCAATATATTGCATTTTCAGTTGATACTGTTGGAAGAAGAATTTATACCGTTCAAATAAAAAACCTTGTTACTGGTGAACTTTTCAACGATAAAATTGAAAATACTACAGGAGATAGTACTTGGGCAAACGATAATGTGACCCTTTTTTACACTCGTCAAGATGATCAAACTTTACGGTCTGACAAGGTATTTAAACATAAATTAAATACCGATTCAGCTATTGATACTTTAGTTTATTTTGAAAAAGACGATACTTTTTCGGTAGAAGTTACCAAAGAAAAATCAAAGAAATATATTGTGATTAGTTCGTCAAGTACTATGACAACCGAGTTTAGAACTTTGTTGGCCGATCAACCCGATGGAGAATTTAAGGTGTTTCAAAAAAGAGTTCGAGGTTTAGAATATGATATTGCTCATTTTGACAATCATTTTTATGTGCTTACTAATAAAGACGATGCAACCAACTTCAAGTTAATGAAAACTCCGGAATTGGCTACAGCCAAAGAAAACTGGGTTGATTTAATTGAGCATCGTGAGGATGTATTGATTGAAGATATTGATATTTTTAGAGATTTCCTAGTTGTCACAGAAAGGTCTAATGGTTTGAATACTATTCGAATTATGCCATGGAGTGGAGAAGGAGCGTATTATTTGCCTTTTGAGAGCGAAACTTATACTGCTTATACTTCTACTAATGTCGATTTTGATACAGATATTTTGAGATACGGCTACCAATCTATGGCAACCCCAGCTTCAATAATTGACTTCAATATGAAGACTTTGGAAAAGCAAATCATGAAGGAGCAAGAAGTTTTAGGAGGTAAATTTGATAAAAATAATTATACTGAAGAACGGGTTTGGGCAATTGCCCAGGATGGAACAAAAGTGCCAATTTCGATGGTTTATAGAAAAGAATTGAAGAAAGATGGAAGCAATCCGTTATTACAATATGCCTATGGATCCTACGGTTATTCAATGGATGCAACATTTTCATCTACACGATTGAGTTTGCTAGACCGCGGATTTATATTTGCAATAGCGCACATTCGAGGAGGAGAAGATTTGGGGCGAGAATGGTATGAAGATGGAAAATTGCTAAATAAGAAAAATACGTTCATTGATTTTATCGATTGCTCCAATTATTTAATTGCCGAAAAATACACTTCACCAGCTCACTTATATGCAGAAGGCGGATCGGCAGGTGGATTATTGATGGGTGCGATTGCAAATATAGCTCCAGAATTGTACAATGGTATTATTGCTCAAGTTCCGTTCGTGGATGTGGTTACTACAATGCTTGACGACACTATTCCATTAACAACCGGCGAGTACGATGAATGGGGAAATCCTAACGTTAAAAAATATTATAATTACATTAAATCCTATTCTCCATACGACAACATAAAATCGCAAGATTATCCTTCAATGTATGTGTCCACTGGCTTACATGATTCACAGGTTCAGTATTGGGAACCTGCAAAATGGGTGGCAAAATTACGAGTTTTTAAAACTGATAAAAATGCTATCTATCTGGATACCAATATGAATGCTGGTCATGGTGGTGCTTCTGGTCGATTTGAAGCATTAAAAGAATTAGCTAAAGAATTTACTTTTTTATTAGATTTAGAAAAAATTAGAAAGTAATTAGAAATTTATTGTTAAATTTGCATTAAATGAGGTTATCATAGATTGATTTTTTTAATCTTAATTGACTACTTTTTATGAACGAAAAAATAAATGCCTTCGAAAGCGTGCTAGATTTAATTGGGAATACTCCTTTAATTAAATTAAATAAAGTTACTGAGAACCTAGATGGAAATTTCTACGCTAAAGTAGAATCTTTCAATCCAGGTCATTCGTCGAAAGATAGAATTGCTCTTTATATTATTGAGGAAGCTGAAAGAAAAGGCATTATTTCTCCTGGAGATACAATTATTGAAACTACTTCTGGTAATACCGGCTTTAGTTTGGCGATGGTGAGTATTATTAAAGGTTACAACTGTATTTTAGCAGTAAGTTCAAAATCTTCCCTAGATAAAATAGATATGTTGCGAAGCATGGGTGCAAAAGTATATGTTTGCCCTGCCAATGTTTCTGCTGACGATGAACGTTCTTATTATTCAGTAGCAAAACGCCTACATGAAGAAACAAAAGGATCCGTTTATATCAATCAGTATTTTAACCAATTGAATATTGATGCACATTATAAAACTACTGGACCTGAAATTTGGGAACAAACAAAAGGTAAAATTACCCATTTAGTAGCTTGTAGTGGAACGGGAGGTACCATTTCGGGAATTGCAAAATACTTGAAAGAAAAAAATCCAAACATTAGAATTTTAGGTGTAGACGCTTTTGGATCGGTATTAAAAAAATACCACGAAACCAGAGAGTTTGACAACGAAGAAATATATCCTTACAGAATTGAAGGTTTAGGGAAAAACTTAATCCCATCGGCAACAGATTTTGATTCGATAGATCATTTTATGAAAGTTACCGACGAGGAAAGTGCACATGCGACTCGTGAGTTAGCAAAAAGAGAAGGATTGTTCGTTGGATATACCTCTGGGGCTGTTCTTCAAGCGATTAGACAATATGCACAGGAAGGAGAATTTAATAAAAATAGTAATGTTATTGCTGTTTTCCCAGATCACGGATCTCGCTATATGAGTAAAGTTTTCAGTGATGATTGGATGAATGAACAAGGATTCTTCGATAGTGTAAATTTAGAAGAAGCTCAAAAAATAGAGTTTATTAAATAAACTTACTTTATAGAATTAAAAAAAACTCCAGAGCAATCTGGAGTTTTTTTATACTAGTTTTTATCTTTCAATTTTCGAATCTAATTATTCCTCCATTGTGTGATAAACGTTCATCACGTCATCATCTTCTTCAATTTTTTCGATTAGTTTTTCCACATCGGCCATTTCAGCTTCTGTCAGTTTCTTGGTTATTTGTGGAATACGCTCAAAACCTGAAGATAATATTTCTATTCCTCTGTTTTCCAATTCTTTTTGGATGGTTCCAAAACTTCCAAAAGGAGCATAAATTAAGATACCGTCTTCATCTTCGAAAACTTCTTCAGCACCAAAATCAATGAACTCCAATTCTAATTCTTCTGGATCCAATCCATTAGCAGGTATTCTGAAATTACAAGTGTGATCAAACATAAATTCAACCGAACCTTGTGTTCCTAATGTTCCATTGCATTTGTTAAAATAACTTCGAACGTTAGCCACTGTTCTGTTGTTATTATCGGTTGCAGTTTCTACAAGAATAGCAATTCCGTGAGGTGCATAACCTTCAAACAATACTTCTTTATAGTTGGCCGTGTCTTTATCAGTTGCTTTTTTGATGGCACGTTCTACATTTTCTTTCGGCATATTTACTGCTTTAGAGTTTTGTATAACTGCTCTCAATCTTGAATTGGCTTCAGGATTTGGACCGCCTTCCTTAACAGCCATTACTATATCTTTACCAATTCTAGTAAACGCTTTAGCCATCGCTGACCAGCGTTTCATTTTTCTACCTTTTCGGAATTCAAAAGCTCTTCCCATTTCTAATTATTTTTTTGCAATTGATTTTTTGTTTTGTTATTTTTTGTAAAACGGCAACTTAACCACTTTAGCAGGCACATCGTTTTTTCTAATTCTAATATAAATATCGCTATCTAACGCAGAAAAAGAGGTTGGTACATATCCCAAACCAATTCCAACATTCATTGATGGCGACATTGTACCTGAGGTTACAATTCCGATAACATTTCCTTGAGAATCTACAATTTCGTAGTAGTGTCGAGGAACAGATCTTTCTTGCATTTCAAAAGCAATTAATTTTCTAGCTACACCATTTTCTTTTTGCTTCTTCAGATTTTCAGAATTAGTGAACTCTTTTGTAAATTTAGTAATCCATCCCAATCCAGCTTCTAATGGTGAAGTAGTATCGTTGATATCGTTTCCATACAAACAGAATCCCATTTCCAATCGCAATGTATAACGTGCAGCTAATCCAATAGGTTTTATATCAAATGTTGCTCCGGCTTCAAAAACTTTGTTCCAAATGGCTTCAACCTGCTCGTTTTTACAATAAATTTCAAATCCTCCAGATCCAGTATATCCTGTAGCAGAGATAATTACATTGTTAAATCCTGCAAAGTCTCCAACTTCAAAATGATAATAAGCAATTTGTGATAAGTCGATTGACGATAATGATTGCATTGCTTCAACCGCTTTTGGACCTTGAATAGCCAATAGTGAATATTCATCAGAACGATTTTCCATTGTAACTCCTAAATCGTTGTGAGAAGAAATCCAATCCCAATCCTTATCGATATTTGATGCGTTTACAACTAGCATGTACTCTTCATCAGCCATTTTATAGACAATTAAATCATCTACAATTCCACCTTCATTATTTGGCAAACAGGAATATTGAGCTCTTCCAACAATTAGAGTTGAAGCATCGTTCGAAGTTACTTTTTGAATTAAATCTAGCGCTTTTGGTCCTTTTAGAAAAAATTCACCCATGTGAGAAACGTCAAAAACTCCAACGCCATTTCTGACTGTTTCATGCTCTGCATTGACTCCTTCATATAAAATAGGCATATTATAACCCGCAAATGGAAGTATTTTTGCACCTAAATTTTCGTGAACGCTTATTAAGGCTGTATTTTTCATTGTTTTGTTAGCTAATATTTAAAGTCGCTAATTTATTCATTTTTTATGGAGTTACAAAACGACTCTACTTCAAATAAACACATTTACAAAACATAAAATTATTGTAGTTTTAAAAACTCTTTAAATTCTTCGTAAGTTTTAATTTTTATGCTTCTCTTTTTCTTATTCAATACACTTTCAATTTGGGTGGGAATAGGAAGTTTTACTTTTAAAATTGGCTCAACTGTATCTATAAATTTAATTGGATGAGCTGTTTCAAGAAAAAGACCAATAGAGTTCGGATGGGTTAATAATTCCTTTTTTAATCCCAGATATCCAATAGCTCCGTGAGGTTCAGCAATATAATTTGAGTTTTTATATATTGTTTTAATGGCAATTTCAGTTTCGTTGTCACTAAAAGTATAGGAAGAAAAATCTTTTTTAAATTCAGATAAATCATTGTTGTACATTTCTTGAATCCGAATAAAATTGCTAGGATTTCCAACATCCATAGCATTGGAGATTGTTGCTTTAGATGGTTTTGGATCGTAAAATCCAGTTTCTAAAAAGCGTGGAACGGTATCATTTGCATTGGTAGAAGCTACAAAATGTTCAATTGGCAATCCTAATTTTTTGGCTATAATTCCCGCACAGATATTTCCAAAATTCCCGCTTGGACAAGAAAATATAAGTGGTTTATTTTCGGATTTTAATTGCTTGTAGGCAAAGAAAAAGTAAAACATTTGTGGTAACCAACGGGCAATATTAATAGAATTTGCAGACGTTAGATTTTTATAATTTAAATTATCATCTAAAAAAGCTTTTTTAACCATATCTTGACAATCATCAAAAACACCATCAACTTCCAATGCGGTTACATTCTGTCCTAAAGTCGTCAATTGTCGTTCTTGAATATCACTTACTTTTCCTGAAGGATACAAAATGACTACATCAACGCCCTCAACACCTAAAAAACCACTTGCAACTGCACCTCCAGTATCTCCTGAGGTAGCAACAATTACTGTATTTTTAGCCTCTTTTTTATCCAAATTAAAATACGCTAAACAACGAGACATAAATCGTGCACCAACATCTTTAAATGCCATTGTAGGCCCATGAAACAGCTCCAAAGAATAGATATTATGTTCAATTTTAACTGTTGGAAAATCAAAACAAAGCGTTTCTGAAATAATTTGTCTCAGATTTGCTTCCGGAATTTCATCGCCTATAAATTGTTGAATTACTTCAAAAGCAATTTCTTCATTTGAAAGTGTATCGATATTTTTATAAAATTCAGAAGGAATAGGAGTGAGGCTTTCAGGAAAATAAAGGCCTTTATCGGGAGCTAATCCTTGAATTACAGCATCTTGAAATGATACTTTAGGTGCGTTATGGTTTAAACTGTAGTATTTCATTTTTGTCATTGCTAAGTGCGAAGCAATCTTTTTTTATAATATTTTAATTCCCTCCGAATTCACTTTTGAAACATGAATATCATAAGGTAAATTCATCTCTTTATATACATCACCTATAGTATTTGCAATTCTATTGGCTGTTTCAACTCCTTTGCTTAAAGCAAATATTGATGGCCCGGAACCAGAAATACCAGATCCTAATGCTCCATTTTCTAAAGCCATTCTTTTAATTAAATCAAATTTAGGAATAAATTGACCTCTTAAAGGTTCTACAATTTCATCATGAAGAGAACGTCCAATTAATTCATAATCAGATGTGTAAAACCCTGAAATTAATCCTCCTAAATTTCCCCATTGAATGATGGCGCTTTTTAAAGAAACTTCTGGTTTTAAAACTGCCCTCATATCTGAAGTTTTAAGTTCAATTTGTGGGTGAATAACTGTAGCGTACAATTCAGATGGACTTTCAATTTTAATAACATCCAATGGCTTTGTACTTCTAATCAAGGTTATACCACCAAAAATTGCCGGAGCAACATTATCAGCATGTTCACTTCCGCTGGCAATTGCCTCTCCTTTCATTGCAAATTGTACCAACTCTTTTTTAGAAAATGGTTTTCCTAATAATTCGTTAACTCCAAAAACCGCTCCAGCTGCACTTGCCGCAGAACTTCCTATTCCACTTCCAGCTTTAATTTTTTTATAAATTTCAATTTCAAAACCAAATTCACAGTCAGTAGCTTCTAAAAGTGCCAAAGCAGCAACTCCAGCAACATTTTTAGAAGCCTCCAGTGGTAATTCAGCACCATCAATTTTGATGATTCTAATCCCTTTAATTTCAGATTTTCTGATTATCATTTCATCGCCAACAGCTTCCAAACACAATCCTAGGACATCAAATCCACAAGAAATATTGGCAATCGTTGCGGGACAAAATAGTTTAATTTCATTCATATTTTATTCTTATAGTCAAAAGTCACTAAAAAGTTAGAAAACTTACCTATTTTAAACGTTTCCTATTCGTATTACATCAGCAAAAATTCCTGATGCAGTAACCGCTGCACCGGCACCAGCACCTTTTATTAGTAAAGGTTGATCAACATACCTGTCGGTATAAAATTGAACAATATTATCTTTTCCTTCTAAATTGTAAAACGGACTTTCTTTTGGAATAAATTGTAATCCTACACTAGCTTTTCCATTTTCAAATTTAGCCACATATTTTAAACGACACTCTTTTGCTAAAGCTTCCTTATAAATGTTCTCAAAATGACTAGAATGTTTGATTAATGAAGCAAAGAATGCTTCGTTATTTTTAGTTTCCATACATTCTATAGGCAAAAATGATTCGTTGGTAATTTCTTCCATTTCCATTTTATAACCACTTTCACGAATAAGAATTAGAATCTTCCTAGCAACATCAACACCGCTCAAATCAATTTTTGGATCTGGCTCTGTAAATCCTTGAACTCCTGCTTCTTTTACAACATCATGAAATGAATTTTTATCATCAAAATTATTAAAAATAAAATTCAAACTTCCTGAAAGTACCGCTTGTATTTTATGAACTTTATCACCAGAAGCAATTAAATGTTTTAAAGTATCAATTATAGGTAAACCTGCTCCAACATTAGTTTCGAACAGAAAAGGCGAATTGAATTTTCTTGACAATTGTTTCAAATTACTGTAATTATCATAAGCAGAGGAACAAGCAATTTTGTTGCAAGTAACTACCGCTATATTTTGCCTTAAATAATTTGAATAAGTTTGAGAAATACTCTCGTTAGCTGTAACATCAACAAAAATACTGTTTCTTAAATTGAGTGCAATTACATCAGAAATGAATTTATCTTTATTTGTAATTTCTCCAAGTTCCAAACTTGTCTTCCAATCTTTCAGCTCAATTCCATCTTCGTCAAAAAGCATTTTTCGTGAATTTGATAAAGCAATTACTCGAAGATTTATTTTTAGATTTTCCTTTAAATACTTCTTTTGTTGATGAATTTGTCCGATGAATTTTTCCCCAACATTTCCTACACCCATTACAAATAAATTCAATTGTTTTGCATTGTCTTCAAAGAAACATTCGTGTAATGAATTTAATGCTTTTTTTACATCACGTTTATTAATTACTGCCGATATATTTCTTTCCGATGCGCCTTGCGCAATAGCTCTTATGTTTACATTATTTTTACCAAGTGTACTGAACATTTTACCGCTCAACCCTTGATGATTTTTCATATTTTCACCTACCAAAGCCACAATACAAAGATTTTCTTCAACAATTGTACTGTCAATTTTATTTTGGGAAATTTCAACTTCAAACGCTTTGTCAATTGCAGATTGTGCCTTTTTTGCGTCTTCATTTAATATTCCTATACAAATGGAGTGTTCTGATGAGGCCTGTGTAATGAAAATGACATTAATATTTTCATTGGATAAAACTTCAAACAATCTTTTTGAAGATCCCGAAACCCCAATCATTCCTGAGCCTTCTAATGTTAATAAAGCAATATTATCAATATGTGAAATTCCTTTAATTGGGTTTTCATTTTCATTTCTTTCAGATGAAATATAGGTGCCAGGTGCCTCAGGTTCAAATGTATTTTTTATTACAATAGGAATATTGAGTTTTAGAACGGGCTGAATAGTAGGAGGATACAAGACTTTTGCACCAAAATGTGACAATTCCATAGCTTCTTGATAGGAAATAAAATCAATTGGTCTCGCTTGTTTTACAATTTTTGGATTTGCAGTAAACATTCCACTTACATCTGTCCATATTTCAAGAATTTCAGCATTCAACGCACCAGCAATAATTGCTGCAGTATAATCGGATCCTCCACGTCCTAAAGTGGTTGAATAACCATCAATTGAAGCTGCTATAAATCCTGGAACTACATTAATTTTAGTCGCTTTAGAATTGAAATATTCATTAATTAATTGATTAGACAATTCAAAATTAACAACAGCTTTTCCAAAATGATTATTGGTTTTAATAATCTCTCGAGCGTCTTTAAATTCTGAATTAGGTACTTTTTGTTCTAATGCTTTAGCAATTATTTGACTTGACAAAAGTTCTCCGATTCCCACTATTGCATCAGAAGTTCTATTTGACAATTCCCCCAATAAAAAACAACCTTCTAAAAGAGTTTTTAAGCGATATATATCGGTATTTATAACTTCTGTAAGGTTTTTTTGTTGACTTGGATTTATTAATTCTTCAATTGCTTTTTGATGTTTTTCTTGAATTTGAGTAACTAAATCATTAAAACTTAGGTCTTTCGAAGCTGCTTTTGTGGCAGCCAAAATTAATAGGTCGGTAACGCCACTAAAAGCAGAAACAACTACTGCCATTTTTGTTGATTGAGCTGCCTTTTTTTCAATAATTGAAAGGACTAATTTTATATTATTTGCATTGGCTACTGAAGTGCCTCCGAATTTTAAAATTTTCATTGTTTTATGTTGTAATAAAAGTAAAAGAGTTTTTTTTCTTAACGTGAAAAGAAAATAGAGTAGTTTATATGTAAATAGTTACCCCAAAGGGGTAATAGTTGTTAAAGTTGTTGTTTTTACTGAAGATGCAAGCGAAATTTCGCTTGGATTTATCAGATACAATGAAGTGTAATATTTTATCATAATTTCAAATGTACTAATTATATGTAACATAAAATAATAGGTTTTATTAATACTTAATAGAAATATTAATTTCTCAATTTTTACAATATATTTTGATAAATGATTAATAAAACAGTCTATTTTCCGTAAATTTAAACAATATAAAAGCACGAATTATGAAGATTATTAGAGAAGAATTTAGAAAAAGGTACCGTTCTATGGTTAAAAATACCCACAAAGGAATCCAAGGACATGCCTTAATTGTTGGAGGAAGTTATGGAAAAATAGGATCAATTGTTTTGGCTTCAAAAGCTTGTTTAAAGACAGGTTGTGGATTGGTTACTGCATTTATTCCAAAATGTGGTTATGAAATAATTCAAATTTCAATTCCTGAAGTGATGGTTCAAACCGACGATTATTTGGATCATATTACCAATATAAATCTGGAAAATAATTATCAAGCCATTGGAATAGGGATGGGAATGGGACAAAATGCCGATACCCAACGAGCGTTTCATAATTTCTTAAAAAGTAATAAAACCCATTTATTAATTGATGCGGATGGAATTAATATACTATCACAAAATTTAGAATGGTTGGAATTGTTGCCTAAAAATACAATTCTAACTCCTCATTTTAAAGAATTAGAACGACTTATCGGCAAATGGGAATCGGAGGAGGATAAACTCTACCGAGTATATCAATTATCACATAAATACAATTTAATTATTGTAGTAAAAGGTGCGCCAACAATTGTAGTTTATCATAGTGAAATCTATGAAAATACTACTGGAAATCAAGCTTTGGCAACCGCAGGAAGTGGAGATGTATTGTCAGGAATTATAACAAGTTTGGTTGCTCAATCCTACAATCCATTAGATGCTGCAATTATGGGTGTTTATTTACATGGATTGACGGCAGATATTGGTGCTCCCAAAATGAGTTATCAAGCCTTTATAGCTTCTGATATAATTGAGAATATTGGAAATGCCTATATCGAATCCATTTCCTAATTATTATAATCTTAAAATATAGTATAAAACCTTGCTTTATAATTAGTAAATAGCCATTTTTGTAGTCCAATAAAATTATGATCATGAGTAATATTCATTATATAAGTACCGATGTTCTTTCTTTAGAAGCAATTCAAGAAATTATTTACCAACATAAAACCCTTGAATTATCTGAAGAGGCTAGAGTTAATATTCAAAAATGCAGAGATTATTTAGATGCTAAAATGAGCGCTAATGAAACTCCTATTTATGGAATTAATACTGGTTTTGGTTCGCTTTGTAATGTTAAAATCTCAAATGAGAACCTTTCTAAACTTCAAGAAAACCTTGTAAAATCTCACGCTTGCGGAACTGGTGAAGAGGTTCCGATTGAAATAGTTAGGTTGATGTTGCTTTTAAAAATCCAATCTTTAAGTTATGGTTATTCGGGAGTTCAATTAAGCACTGTTTTGAGGCTAATTGATTTTTATAATAATGGTATTTTACCAGTAATTTACACTCAAGGATCCCTAGGAGCTTCTGGCGATTTAGCTCCGTTAGCTCATTTATCGTTGCCATTATTAGGGGAAGGTGAAGTAGTTTTTGAAGGTAAAAAAGTACCAACTTCTGTAATAATGAAGCAATTTAATTGGAAACCAATTGTTCTTCAATCGAAAGAGGGATTGGCTTTGCTTAATGGAACCCAATTCATGAGCGCCTATGGAACTCATATTTTATTGAAAGCCATTAAATTTTCTTATTTAGCCGATTTAATTGGAACTATTTCATTAGAAGGATTTGATGGTCGTCAAGAACCATTCAACGAATTAATTCATTTTATAAGACCTCACAAAGGACAAATTGTTACAGCAAATAGAGTGAATGAGTTTTTGGAAGGAAGTGAAATTATTTCACAGTCTAAAGCGCATGTTCAAGATCCTTATTCTTTCCGATGTATTCCACAAGTTCACGGCGCTTCAAAAGACGCTATTGATTACGTAAAAAAAGTTTTTAAAACAGAAATCAACTCGGTTACAGATAATCCAAACGTATTTATAGAAAGCGATCAGATAATTTCGGGTGGAAATTTTCATGGACAACCATTGGCCTTAGCCCTAGATTTTCTTGCCATTGCTTTATCAGAATTGGGAAGTATTTCTGAAAGAAGAACGTACCAATTAATTTCTGGTTCTCGTAATTTACCTCCTTTTTTAATTGATAATCCAGGATTAAACTCAGGATTTATGATTCCGCAATATACTGCAGCAAGTATTGCTAGTCAGAACAAACAATTGGCAACCCCGGCAAGCGTTGATAGTATCGTATCTTCAAACGGTCAAGAAGATCATGTGAGCATGGGTGCAAATGGGGCTACGAAAGCGTTACGAATCATGGATAATTTAGAGCGAATTCTTGCCATTGAACTAATGAATGCTTCGCAAGCGATCGAATTTAGAAGACCTTTAAAATCGAGTGATTTTATTGAAATGTTCTTAAAATCGTTTCGTGAAGAAGTGCCTTTGGTTAAAGAAGACCGAATTTTGCATTATGACATTCAAAAATCGGTGGCGTTTTTAAATAGTTTTGTGATTGATATAGAAATATAAATATGCAATAAAATATCAAATTCTATTTGAGAAAAATTACATTTTATGTTTAAAATTTTTCTCAATAGCTTTGATCATTTCTCCAGCAATATCTTTGTTGGTTGCCCCTTCAATACCTTCTAATCCAGGTGATGAGTTTACTTCTAATAATAAAGGTCCTTTTGAAGAACGGATAATATCTACACCCGCCACTTTTAAATCCATGGCTTTTGCAGCTTTGATGGCAATTCTTTTTTCTTCAGAAGTTACTTTTATTACCGATGCAGTTCCACCCAAATGAATATTGGCTCTAAATTCTCCTGGCATTGCTTCACGCTGAATTGCTGCTACCACTTTACCGTCAATAACAAAACAACGAATGTCTTTTCCGTTGGCTTCTTTTATAAATTCTTGAACTAATATATTGGCATTCAAACTTTTGAAAGCATTGATAACACTCTCGGCTGCTTTTTTGGTTTCCGCCATTACTACTCCTTTTCCTTGAGTTCCTTCTAATAATTTCACAATTAATGGAGGACCGCCAACCATTTTAATCAAATCGTTGGTATCCAAAGGGGAGTTGGCAAAACCGGTTGTAGGAATGTCAACTCCGTTATTTAATAATAACTGTAAAGAATACAATTTATCTCGAGATTGAGTGATTGCCGCTGCAGAATTCAAGCAATATACTTTCAAAGCTTCAAATTGACGCGTTAAAGCGCAACCATAAAAAGTAATACTCGGACGAATTCGTGGTATAATTGCATCAAAATTATCCAATATTCTTCCTCCACGATAGTGAATTTCAGGAGTGGTAGCGTCCAGTTTCATGTAACATTCCTTGATATTTAAGAAATGCATTTCATGACCTCGCATTTCGCCAGCTTCCATGATTCGCTTATTGCTATACAATTCTTTATTACTTGCCAATACTCCAATGCGAAGTCCTGTGGTCGCTTTTTCTGAAGATTTATAAAGTTCCGTTAGTTTATCAGATGTTGGTTCACCCAATAAGTATTTTTGTTCTGGATCTACAAGAACCCTTCCACTCATGGCTTCACGACCTAAAAGCATTCGGAATCCCATTGAATCTCGATTGGTTAATGTAATTTCAATTGGCCAATTTTTACCACCAATTTCCAATTCAGAACCGATAACATAACGTTGTTCTCTGAATCCGCTGGAACTTTTAACGATTCTTTTATCAATTAATTTGGATTCACAATGAATAATAGTTTTTACATTGTTTTGAATTGGATTAATATCAAATTTCACCCAATTTTCACCATCTTTAATAAATGGTGCGATATTGATAGCGTGTAATGCTGATGTTTTAGCACCAGAATCAACCCTAGCTTTAATGGTTGGAATCCCTAAATCCGGAAAGGAACACCATTCTTCACTACCAACGATAACTTTTTCTTTAAACATATTATTGATTGTAAATTGATGAAATAATATTTTCCAAAAGTATATATTTTGTTTTAATTAAAATGAAGAATTATATTAAATAATAAACCCATCAATTTTTGATAAAAAGATGGGTTTAAAAACTTGTTATGTACTAAATTTATTGATTAGTTGGCTCTGGAGCTTTGGTTACTTTTACAACCAATTCTTGAGTTGTTTCGTCTAGATCCATGAATATTTCATCGCCATTACCAATTTTACTAGTAATTATTTCTTCTGCAAGTGCGTCTTCAACATATTTTTGAATCGCTCTTTTTAAAGGTCTAGCGCCAAATTGCTTATCGAAACCTTTATCAGCAATAAATGCTTTGGCAGTATCCGAAAGATTTAATTCGTAGCCAAGATCTTTAATTCTTGCGTATAATTTTTTCAATTCAATTTCAATAATCAAATTGATATCTTCCTTTTCTAAAGCGTTGAAAACAATTACATCGTCAATTCTGTTTAAGAATTCTGGAGAGAACGCTTTTTTAAGCGCATTTTCTATGATGCTTTTAGAATTTTCATCGGCTTGAGAAATTTTAGCTGATGTTCCAAAACCAACTCCTTGACCAAAATCTTTCAATTGACGTGCGCCAATATTAGAAGTCATGATGATAATAGTATTTTTAAAATCGATTTTACGACCTAAACTATCTGTTAAATAACCATCATCCAATACTTGTAACATCATGTTAAAGATGTCAGGGTGTGCTTTTTCAATTTCGTCTAACAATACCACACTGTAGGGCTTTCTCCTTACTTTCTCGGTTAACTGTCCGCCTTCTTCGTAACCTACGTATCCTGGAGGTGCACCAACTAATCTCGAAATTGCAAATTTTTCCATGTATTCACTCATGTCAATTCTGATTAAAGCATCTTCAGAATCGAACAATTCTTTAGCCAAAACTTTCGCTAATTGGGTTTTACCCACACCAGTCTGCCCTAAGAAAATAAAAGAACCAATAGGTCGATTAGGATCTTTTAATCCGGCACGATTTCTTTGAATTGCACGAGCAATTTTTAATACCGCTTCATTTTGTCCAACTACCTTATTTTGAATTAGTTCAGGTAATATAGCTAATTTATTACTTTCAGTTTGAGCAATTCGATTTACAGGTATTCCTGTCATCATTGAGACTACATCTGCAACGTTGTCTTCAGTTACTAAAATACGATTATTTTTGGCGTCTACTTCCCATTCTTCTTGGGCTACAGCCAAATCTTTTTCGATACGTTTTTCATCATCACGAAGTTTAGCGGCTTCTTCATATTTCTGTCTTTTTACAACAGAATTTTTTAGTTCGCGTACTTCCTCCAATTGTCGTTCGAAATCTAAAATTTGTTTTGGAACCTCAATATTGGTAATGTGCACTCTCGAACCTGCCTCATCTAAAGCATCAATCGCTTTGTCTGGAAGAAATCGCTCTGACATGTATCGGTTGGTTAACTTAACGCAAGCTTCAATCGCCTCCTGAGTATAAGTCACATTATGATGGTCTTCGTATTTATTTTTGATATTATTCAAAATGATAATCGTTTCTTCAACTGATGTAGGTTCAACGATTATCTTTTGAAAACGACGTTCTAAAGCGCCATCTTTTTCGATATATTGTCGGTATTCATCTAATGTTGTTGCGCCTATACACTGAATTTCGCCACGTGCTAAAGCCGGTTTGAACATATTGGATGCATCCAATGAGCCAGTTGCTCCTCCAGCACCAACAATAGTATGAATTTCATCAATAAACAGAATAATATCGTCATTTTTTTCCAATTCATTCATTACGGCTTTCATTCTCTCTTCGAATTGCCCACGGTATTTTGTACCCGCAACAAGACTAGCTAAATCAAGTGTAACTACTCGTTTATTAAATAAAATACGGGATACTTTCTTTTGGATAATTCGTAAAGCCAAACCTTCTGCAATAGCTGATTTTCCAACTCCAGGTTCACCAATTAATAATGGATTGTTCTTTTTACGGCGACTTAATATCTGAGAAACCCTTTCAATTTCTTTTTCACGGCCCACTACAGGATCTAATTTACCTTCTTCAGCAAGTTCGGTTAAATCACGACCAAAATTATCTAAAACAGGAGTTTTCGATTTTTTATTGGACTTATTTGCAGGATTATTAAAATTGTCACCCTTGAGGCTGTCATCTTGTCCTGAATCGTCATTATAAGATTCAGCTCTTGGCAAATCCTCTAAAAATTCGCCTTCCGTATTATTTGGTGTCATGTTTAAATATTGTTCTTTGGCGGTATCGTAGTCGATTTTTAATTTGTTAAGCAGTTTTGTAGTAGGATCATTTTCGTTCCTTAAAATGCATAAAAGCAGGTGAGCTGTACTAATTGTGGTGCTCTGAAATACTTTAGCTTCTAGAAAAGTAGTCTTTAAAGCACGTTCTGCTTGACGTGTTAGATGTAAATTCTTCTTATCCAATCCAATTTCAGTATTTGGATTGGCAGGACTTAAAATTTCTACTTTTCTTCGTAAAAAATCTAAATCGACAGATAAATTATTTAAAATATCAATTGCTGTTCCATTTCCATCTCTCAAAATCCCAAGCATAAGATGTTCAGTACCAATGAAATCATGCCCTAAACGAAAGGCTTCTTCTTTGCTGTAGGTTATTACATCTTTAACTCTTGGTGAAAAATTATCATCCATATATTGTGTATTACTTATTGTAAATTTAGTGAATTATTATCATAAAATCAAAAACCATACCTACTATGAAAGTAGATAGCTAATTGACAAAAAAATATCTAATTTAAAAAGGAAATTGGATAATTAATTTATTAACTAAATTACTCCTGAAATTTGTTAATAAATCATCGAAATTATTGCTTTAAAAAGTAAATAAAATAGTTTAAATAGACTATATTAGCAAGATTTTTAATTCAAAAATAATTTTTAATTTAACTATATAATATGTCTGACGGAGAAAAGTTAATCCCTATTAACATTGAAGAAGAAATGAAATCAGCCTACATCGATTATTCGATGTCGGTAATTGTATCGCGAGCACTTCCAGATGTTAGAGACGGTTTGAAACCAGTACATCGAAGAGTACTTTATGGAATGTATGATTTAGGAGTTTTTTCAAATAAAGCCCATAAAAAATCTGCAAGAATTGTTGGAGAAGTTTTAGGTAAGTACCATCCACACGGAGATACTTCGGTATATGATGCAATGGTTCGTATGGCTCAAGAATGGAGCATGCGTTATTTATTAATTGATGGTCAAGGTAACTTTGGTTCTGTTGATGGTGATAGTCCTGCGGCAATGCGTTATACAGAGGCTAGAATGCGTAAGATTTCGGAAGAAATCATGGCAGATATAGAGAAAGAAACTGTTGACTTTCAATTGAATTTTGACGATACTTTATATGAGCCAAAAGTAATGCCAACAAAAGTTCCTACATTATTAATAAATGGAGCTACAGGAATTGCTGTGGGTATGGCTACCAATATGCCTCCTCACAATTTAACGGAAGTTGTTAATGGTACCCTTGCTTATTTAGATAACGAAGATATTGAAATTGACGAATTGATGAATCATATTAAAGCTCCAGATTTTCCAACGGGAGGTATAATTTATGGTTACGAAGGGGTTCGTGAAGCATTCAAAACAGGTAGAGGTAGAATTGTAATGAGAGCCAAAGTTAACTTTGAAGAAGTTGACGGTAGAGAGTCAATCATTGTAACTGAAATTCCGTACCAAGTGAATAAGGCTGAAATGATTAAAAAAACAGCTGATTTAGTTAACGATAAGAAAATCGAAGGTATTGCCAATATTCGAGATGAATCGGATAGAAACGGTATGCGAATCGTATATATATTAAAGAGAGATGCTACGCCAAACGTAGTTTTAAACACGTTATATAAATTTACGCAACTACAATCTTCATTTAGTGTAAACAATATTGCTTTAGTAAAAGGTCGTCCTCAAATGTTGAATTTGAAGGATATGATTCATTATTTCATCGAGCACCGTCATGATGTTGTAGTTCGTAGAACTCAATTTGAATTACGAAAAGCGGAAGAAAGAGCACATATTTTAGAAGGTTTAATTATTGCTTCGGATAATATTGACGAGGTAATTGCTTTAATCCGTGGGTCTAAAAATACAGACGAAGCTAGAGAAAAATTAGTTGAACGTTTCAAATTATCTGACATACAATCTCGTGCTATTGTTGAAATGCGTTTGCGCCAATTGACAGGTTTAGAACAGGACAAATTAAGAGCTGAATTTGAAGAATTAATGAAATTAATTGAGCACTTAAAAGCTCTATTAGCAGATGTTAATTTGAGAACACAAGTAATTAAAGAAGAATTAATTGAAATTCGTGATAAATATGGTGATGCTCGTCGTTCAACTATTGAATATTCAGGTGGTGACGTAAGTATTGAAGATTTAATTGCTGATGAAAATGTAGTAATAACCATTTCTCATGCGGGTTATATTAAACGTACGAATTTAACAGAATACAAAACTCAGAATAGAGGAGGAGTTGGACAAAAAAGTGCTGGAACAAGAGATCAAGATTTCTTAGAGCATTTATTTGTAGCATCAAATCACCAATACATGATGTTCTTTACTCAAAAAGGAAAATGTTTCTGGATGAGAGTTTATGAAATTCCTGAGGGAAGCAAAACTGCAAAAGGACGTGCTTTACAAAATTTAATCAACATTGAAAGTGATGACAAGGTAAAAGCATTCATTTGTACTCAAGACCTTAAAGATAAGGATTACACCACAAGTCATAACTTAATAATGGTGACTAAGAAAGGTCAGGTTAAGAAAACATCTTTAGATAAATATTCTAAACCTCGTGTGAACGGAGTTGCTGCAATTACAATTAAAGAGGGTGATGAGTTATTAGCGGCTCAGTTAACTGACGGAAATAGCCAAATTATGATCGCTGTTAAATCAGGTAAAATGGTTCGTTTCGAAGAAAGTAAAACTCGCCCAATGGGAAGAACCGCTTCAGGAGTTCGAGGAATTACCTTAAAAGATGAGCAAGATGAAGTTATTGGAATGGTATCCGTAAATGACATGGAAAGTGAAATTCTTGTTGTTGCTGAAAAAGGATATGGAAAACGTTCTAGTATTGAAGAATATAGAATTACCAATCGTGGTGGAAAAGGAGTTAAAACCCTTAACATTACTGAAAAAACAGGTAAATTAATTTCTATAAATTCAGTAACTGATGCTGACGATTTAATGATCATTAACAAGTCTGGATTAACCATTAGAATGGCTGTTGAAGATTTAAGAGTAATGGGTAGAGCAACGCAAGGAGTGAAACTTATTAATATTAAAGAAAATGATTCTATTGCTGCTGTTACTAAAGTAATGAAGGATGAAGCTGAAGAAGTTGTTGTTGATGAAGATGGAAATGTAATTGAAGCTGCTGTAATCGAAAGAGTTAAACCAGTTTTAGAAGTTCTTGAAGACGACGGAGTTGCAGACGACGACGATGACGACGACGATGAAGTTATTGAAGAAGAAGACGAAGATTCTGATGATGACTCTGACGACGAAAACGAAGATTAATTAATTTAAAATTTATAAATATGAAAAGTAAAGTTCTATTACTTGTATCATCAATAATTCTTTCTACAACTGCATTTGCACAAAAGGAGGAGTTAAAAACGTTAAAGAAAATTTACGCAAGAGAGAAAACTTCAGATTCTGATATGGCTGAATTCAAAGCTACCTTAACAAAAGCGGAATCTTTAGTTGCTAACTCTACAGAAGATGATAAAGTTTATTTCGCATTTTATAAAGCGATGGCGCCAGTTTTAGAGATGAATTTGGTGATGTCTAAGCCTGAAAACTTGAATAATCCAGCTTTATTAATGAAATACCTTACTGTTGATAATGTAAATCAATTGGTAACAAACTTAATTGCAACTTTGGATTTTGAAAAAAAATCAGGAAAACAAGTTTACACAAAAGACATTGAAGAAACAATCACTTCATTCAAACCGATGTTAGTAAATTTTGCTATAGCTTTAGCCAATAATTCAAATTTTAAGGAAGCAGCGGTAGTATTGCATTCAATTTATGAATTGGATAAAAAGGATGTTGAAAAGTTATATTATTCAGCGAATTATGCGGTTAATTCAAAAGATTATGATTTAGCATTGAAATATTATCAAGAATTAAAAGTTTTAAATTATACTGGAGCAGAGATGGCTTATTATGCTTTTAATAAAGAAACTCAAAAAGAAGATGCTTTTAACTCCAAAGCAGAAAGAGATATCTATTTAAAGGGCACCACGTATGAAAAACCTCGTGACGAAAAATTACCTTCAAAAAGACCAGAGATTATCAAAAATATTGCTCTAATTTATGTTGAATTAGGGAAATCTGCTGAAGCAAAAGCTGCCATTCAAGAAGCTCGTAAAGAAAATCCAGACGATTCAGCTTTAATTCTTTCTGAAGCAGATTTATTTTTAAAAGAAAAAGACATGGTTTCTTACAAAAAATTAATTCTAGAGGCTTCAGAAAAAAACCCAAATGATGCTATCTTATTTTTTAATTTGGGCGTAGTTAGTTATAACAATAAGGAAATACAAGATGCTGATAAATTTTATGTAAAAGCAATTGAATTAGATCCTAAATATGTAGATGCTTATTTAAATCTTGCTATTTTAAAATTAGATGCCGAAAAGTCTTTAATTGAAAAAATGAACAAATTAGGAACTTCAGCTCCTGAAATGAAAAAATACGATGTCTTAAAAAAACAAAGAGAAGATGTTTATAAAAGCGCTATTCCTTACTTAAAAAAGGTGTCTGAATTAGTTCCTGATAATATTGAAGCTATTAAAACATTGATAGGTGTTTATAATGCTCTTGAAATGTTTGATGAAGCTAAAGTTCTAAAAGCACAATTGAAGAAATAGTTTTTTCAAATAAAACAAATAAAAATCCCGACTTAATTAGGTCGGGATTTTTTTATATAATTTTTTTTATGACTCTTAATTTATGAGTATGCCTATTGGTTTCAGCATTGTAAATTCCTAAATGGTCAATTCGGTCAATTCTTACTTTTCCACTTGCATGAATAATATAGTTATTTTCCATTATGATTCCCACGTGAATGATTTTCCCTTCTTCATTGTCAAAAAAAGCCAAATCTCCTGGCTCACTTTCTTCAATAAAACTCAACGGAATCCCTTGAGAAGATTGTTGTGAGGCATCGCGAAGTAG